>Ga0307507_10002944_pt1 | contig 34223 bp, 28 predicted proteins | sample 7_EM_MG_FD_207223 | JGI IMG/M metagenome (GOLD analysis project Ga0307507, IMG submission 207223) | Populus trichocarpa ectomycorrhiza microbial communities from riparian zone in the Pacific Northwest, United States - 7_EM | ecosystem: Host-associated > Plants > Roots > Unclassified | place...
GAAATAAAGGGGGTACGCACGGTGCCTCGCTAGGAGTCAGCTACTACGCCGTCCTGTGCTAGGCTGGGCACAAAAATTTGTCCAACTCTGACCTGGTTAGTTGAAACTGAATACGCTAGATGCCCGCAATTTTGGGGAAGGGAAAAAGGTTGTCAAGCTCCCAGCGCACTGAATGAAATAAACACTGTTCTATGAGTGGTTGAGGGACCCGCTCTGAAGCTAAACGAAGCAAGTTCTCCTGACTTTCCTCTTCTCTTACAACCCTCTTTCCACCTCACCCCATTGTCTACCATAGCTACAAACAGATTTTCTGCCCACACTCCTCAAACCACGATTCAAAATCAAAATCAAAAACTGCAAAAACAAGAGCGCACAACCTCCTACCGCCCTTCTCTATCCTAATCGCTCCTCACTACTCTCCCCTCTCTTTCTGCAGCCGTGTCACCTGCGATACCGTATAATCTCGAATAATCGGACCGTGTGCGAATTTGTTGGGGTTGCCTCCTCTAGTAAGATTCGAGGCTTTTTTGTTCCCCACGCCCCCCCCCCGAAGTAGGTAATTCTCGACCACATATCACACAATTTGATTACCGGTACTTGAGACCATACGGTATATACGTGAAATTTCCTCTCCCCCCTCTTCTTATTCCTCGCTCGCTTCGCCCTAAAGTTCGGCAGACTTACCCATACCTCATACTTGTGATATCTAAGCATTTTTAAGACAGACTACGATTGTATAAGGCCCAAAAATTACCCAGAGCCAAAGCATCTTGGCGGCATACAATGTCAGTCAGTCTTACTAACGTCAAGCAGTGACGAGTGGGGATTATGTGTGAGGCATTCTTCCTGGGGTCATGAAGCGGAGCTCGATCTCAACCTTGCCTATCTCTCTCAACCTGCGGGCAAATTTCCCGCGATCCCACTGATTTGCGGCGGCGTGCAGTGGCATATAATGCTTGGAACCATCTCAAACTGCGGCACCCCGGTAAGATGGGGCGGGGAGGGGCAAGTGGGAAGGCAAATTATGGGGAGACTCTTAGATTCTGCACACTTGTAATACTTTGAATCTAATTGCATACTACTAAAATTCTCAAGTTCTGGCAAATTTTCAGTCGGCATCTAAGAGCAGACAGTTTTACAAATATTAGGGAATTCTGAGTGTACTCTCTACTCCTTATATCTCCAAAACCTATTCCATGGACTAAGGAGACATGCAGATTTCCTGCTCTATGTAACTCTACACTGTGGACAAGAGACTTTTCCACAAGATCTTTTTGATAATTCATTAGCCCTGATTAGAGAAAGAATTTTTTGAGTGGAAGGTTTTGAGTTGATCTGCCAATTTTGTATCCAAAAAGGCACCACACACACTTAACCCTTTTAAATCGAAAAACCGGCATTACCATTTTTCAAACCCAGGACTGAATTTCTCTGCTCGAGTATAGTACACGCGCAGTGTGGTGGTGGCTTATGGCCGACTTAGTGGTAGCAGAGGAAGCCCAAAGACGCTTACCGGTGTAATAGTGCTGCCCTGCTTGGCGCATAAGGACCCGACCAGGATTTGAACTTTAACAGTGGCCACGTTTTTCAAGAAAGTCTAGACTTAGAAACCCTGATCTAATTCCCAAAACGAGATATTTTTCAAGTCCCGACCTGCCAAAAGACAATGAGACCCAAAGGCTAGACTTTAGGCATAATCCGAATTCCAAGTCCAAATCCCGGAGAACTAAACAGGGTCTATGTGAATATGGAAATTGTGGCCTGATTGCACTTTTCTAATAAGTTGTAAATGGTATTAGAAATGTGTTGGAGCGTCTTTCCATATCCGGTATGGTTGACCGCAGGGTGGTACGTTTGCGGGGATGTGGCGGTGATGCGGTGGCGAGTGAGGCTGCGTGAACCGGAGAAATTGTGACTGCGTCCTTCTTGTGTAAATAGTCGGGTTCACACTACCCACCTATTTCTCTTAATCAACCATCAGTCGTTTCAACAAAATGTAGCATGCCATTAGCCGAGTGATAATGCATGACCGGAAGGCTCCGACTACAAATGTAACCACCAACGGGACCTTGAGGTTTCCAGGGGGCCTATGCTAGAATATGTTGGAAAATATTTAGATTGTATAAGTGCTGACCTTTCATCCTGTTTCAACAACCACAGTTTTAAAGGCAGTGTGGAGCTAAAAGTCTTCCTTACTCTCTATCTTCCGGTGCCTGCTGTAAAATCGGTAATAACCTAGATGCCGGGTTTTGTTCCCTGTAAAAATGTGTATTTATCATAGAAGTGACGGCGGACTCTATTTACCGGTACGGTTGATTATGAGCTAGTTGGCACTAATAGGTTAATTCTTTTAGGGTCAGCACTTCTAGGACACAAGGATGGTATTGCGCATTAGCATATATAACCGAACATCACCATGCAACGCCTCGCTCATCTCTGCCAACACCAAACTCAACAAAAGACTACCCAAACCACAGCCAAATAAGTATTTAAAAATAAAATGAAATTACAATCCTAATTAATACCTTGTGTGTCATCCATCTGCTTTATTGAGATTTTTTTGTTGTGGTAAAGGTATGGTGGATTCGGGAGTGAGGGGACGGGGTTGCGATGGTATGTTGTGGAACGCTGCGTGCCAAATGTTCGGTTACTTTTGCTAACGTGCAATATGTATCGTGAAAAAAACAAGTGGGGGTGCTGTGTTGGCTGAGCGAATCGATCGGGGTTCAGATCTTCTCTATGAGACAAAACCTCGTGGAGAGCCTACGATTGTTGTGAGCTAAAATGGGGGGGAGATGATCCATTTAACTCCTATCAAGAAGGCTCATGTCCTTGCTTTTCTATACCTCCTATATGGCCTTGACAAGCCCCTCCCCAGGCGCAACTCCCGACCCCACGGTAGGTTCAGCCGCAGGCTTCTAGATGGGCTCGGTGGCTGGGTTTCTGGCGTGCTCCGCGGCCAGGGCACTGCCGGGCTCCATGGATCTAGTAGGTTTGACCTGGGGAGTCCCCAGCGGCGTGACCGCTGTGGTGGCAGCAGGTCCGACGGCCACCGTGCCTGAAAGCGATCCCGCAGGACTTCGACATAGCCCACTGTCTGCGCCCCCTGCCGGATTGCCGGCAGGCTCCCTGGTGGGTGCGCCCCTGGGTTCCGGCGACTCTCATCCACAGGGTCCTGCACAGGGCCCTCTACAAGCACCTTCACACTCTCCTCCTCGGCCTCCTCTCGCATTTCCTTGCCATTTCGAACAATATCCAAACTATCCCCTCCCTCAAGTTTCCCCCCCAATTCCAATGCTGTCAGTCGGGCATTGTTCCTGATGGTGGTATCCGCCCCTTCCTTGATGAGAAGCTTCACTATTTCAGTGTGATCAAACTAAAAAGCGAGGTGAAGCGCAGTGTTGCCAGAGTGGTTTTTCTTGTCGATTGCGTTACTGTATGCTTTATGCTTTGCAAGTTTTTTCACAAGGGCATTCAGCATAGAGGAATGGCCAGAGATAGCGGCTTCGTGTAATGGTGTATTTCCGTCTTGACCCGACACCGTGAGGAGGGATAGCTCGGTCTTGTCGATCAGAATATTGTATGCTCCGGATATGAACCTAGCCGCAAGATGCAGCGGTGACCGACGGCCGCTCATCCCCGGTGTGAACTCTGAGAGCATTTTTTCTACCAGCGGCATGAGCCCCAGGCAGACTGCGATGTGCAGTGGTGTCTGCTCCCCCGCCAAAACCTCCATTCTTGTATCTCCGCAGAGTTCAATCCAGGGCTTTCGTATAACGTCGCTGGTTTCAAAGAACTGATGCTGCAACCAGTTATGAGCCGAGTCATCACAGAAACTGTCCCTTGAGATCTCGATGCTCTGGCGTGCATGAATGAACCAGGATTCTGCTGCATATCTGAGAAATTCTCGCTTGGCTGCGGTTTCCTCTGGATCTTTTCGGGCCACTCCCCGTGAAGCCAGTCCTAGCTCCACTTCTTGGCCATCACTCCCCAAGCTTGAGTTCCCGGACCCACTATAGCACCCCCGACATCCCTCTTTGGGAACCTCTCTGGGTCTCCGAAGGCATGGTGAATGTAGCGGAAGCACTCCCAGGAAACTGTTAGGTCTGCCAGACCTTTAGAAATTACAGGGAGGCCGCCCTTTCTATATTCATCGAAAAGGTATTCTGTTGCAGTATGATGGACAATGGATACAGTTCCGCTGGTGGCCCGGAGAAATCCTAGTGAAGACCGGACGTATATCCTGATTTCATTCTCAGTTCGCTGACGAATTTTGCTCGTTGACCCCTTGTGAGATGGCAGTTGTTCGGCCCTTGATTTTTCCTCTATACAGGCAAGGATATAGCCTAATTCACAAAATGTGAGAGGGCGAAGGGCGAGTGCTACGCTCCAGATCATGTTCAGAACTTCTCCCGATTCTTCGCGTGAGGAAAGAGTGCATAGCATTCCCCGGTATACTTCTTGAAGTCCTGATGGTGGTCTCCTTAGAAACTTGTTGAAATCAGGGCCTGAACTGAAGTATGTGAGACCGTCGACGGCCAATGACGCCCAGAGGAAAATGCCTTCCGACTTGGCCAGGAGTGCTTTCATTGCCCTCTCCTTCAACTCGTCATCCCAGCACCGAATTTTGTCAACGTACTATACTAACTACACACTAAACGACTCAAAGCATTTTTCGGTAGCAGAGGAGATCCAAATACACTTACCAGCAGTGTGGTAGGGAGATTTTCCAATTTGAATTCCCGTGTTTGGTCTGCCATCGCCGGGTCAACTGTCGGTCGTCAGTTCAGGGCACTTGTTCTCACCCTACTGGTGGTGCTAAATGTGAACTCCTGACATTGAGGAATTCCTTCCAGACACTGCAGCAATACATCGCAACCAACCCCCGATATCGCTCAGGGCCTGTTTGGATGCCGCAATATTGCAGCGATTCTTGGTGGTTGCAATGCAAAACTAGGGTTTGTTGGCAATCTCCTAGAATCTCAATATCATGAAAACTCTTGCTGTTTGCGCTTTCCTGCCATGGTATAAGATCCCCCTCCTGGGCGTGTTGAATCTTATTAACTGGTATACTATACGTATTTCCGTTATCAAACTAAACTTATCCTAGGTGACGAAGATAGCGAATTGCAAGAGTTTTTATGGTATTTGACCCGTTCGGATGTCCGTCCTTTTGAGACTGTAATCCCTGTCACATATCTGTACAATCTGAGATTTAGTGTTCGCCTCAAGAGGCAAAGATTCCAAAGATTCCACCGAAGTGAGCGCAACAATCACACTTTTCACGAGAGATGAGTCAGACCGGCTAAAATAAGTGGATGGGACATGCTGCCATTGGAAAGTGCACAGGAGCTATATAGTAAGCATAGCTTAGCTAGGGGTACCCCCCAACACCGCATCTCGTCTATTTGAACATTTCTGCTCACTCACATCTCCTCCCGGGGAAGAAGAAAAATCTATCTATTATCCACCAACGTTGGCCGCCGGCGCATCCCTCCAGTTTGACCCTCGCTCTCAATCTAACAATGTCCATAACCAACATCTTAACAGGATGCGCCGCATCCACGATACTCCTCTCCCGTAACACCTACTCCAACACAATCACCAAATTCACACTACCAACCATCCTAGCCTTAACCTGCAAGTTCCTCTACGGCCTCATCCTCTGCTATAAGCTCCTTTCCCCAAGCCGACGCCTCCCAGCCACCAGCTCTTGCTTCCCCTCGGGCAACTTCGCCATAATTTAAAAAAATGTGGTCGGGAGCCCCGAAAGCAGTCTGGATGGGGTGGTTCCGAATAGCGGACTGCTACGATACCTGGGGATCTTCAGCATCGAGCGGGTGTTCCCAGAAATACCGAAGGTGCTGAGGAAAGTGTTGCACACGGAGAGCTGCAGCTTCATCAAGCCGCTGCTAGTAATCAATGACAGGGGTAGCATTCTTGGGAAGAAGGGGCTGCTGTTCGCGGGTGAGAAGCATAAGGTGCAGAGTAAGCCGCTGCTGCCGGCTCTCTCACACGCGGGTGTCAAGGGGCTGGTGCCAGGGTTTTAGTCTAAGGGGGGTAGAAATGACCGGGAAAGTAGCGGAGGTGGTGCGCGCTTCCCGGAGTGACGCCGGCTGTGGCGGGGAAGAGGAGAAGGGGTGTGGTGGAGATGGGGAAGTGGTTTCCGCCGGCGACACCGGATATAACCTGCTCTTCCGACTTCAGCTATGAATTCCATGTGCTGGTGAGCACTTCCACGAGCGGTGGCAGCAATACCGAAGAAAAGTCTGACTCCGGATGAGCAGACGCACACACTACAATCCTCAACATGAGCAGTCCATCCCGGATCGTGGCGACCCTATCCACGATATTTCCCTCCTGATTCCTGCAGTCCCTCTCGCTAACGCCAGCACGCGATGTAGACTCTAAGACGTATGACTGCACAAATCATTGCCGCTAAAAAATCTACCCCAACCACCTCCCGGAAGACTCCGAACCTAAAGACATCCTCTGTATAATGCTGAAATCGAACACTTACATAGGTTCGGGCGGGAGGTCCAGCACGCATGACGAAGTGGTGACCTTCCTAGCTTCGGGACACGAAACCACTGCTACGTCAATGATCCGAGTCATGCACTCCTTATCCCAGCCTGAGAGCAGACACATCCAATCCTGCTTCCGCGCCGGAATCTATCCCATATTCTCCTCCAACCTTAAGACGACCATCACATACGATCAGATTCCCGGCCTGAAGTATCTCTCCCACATCACGTCCGGGGCGCTTCCTCTGTACCCTCTTGTAGGAGTGATGCTGCGGATGGCATCCGAGGATATAGGCTTGAATGGAGCGTTCATGCTGGTGAGAATGCTTGCTGTGCTCTCTTCGTTCGCAATAAACAGGTGTGTAGTGCTGTGGGGTGCCGATGCGGAGGCGTTCAGGCTACGGCGGTGGGCAGGTGGACAAGATTAAGCGGCGATGGCGACTGCTAAACGGTGACAGCGAAACGAAACGAAACGCCAAGAGTTAAGCAACACAAACAACTTCAATTGCCAGCGCACAACTTTGGAGTGGGGAATCTCTCTCTCTCTCTCTATCACTCAAATAACTAACTAACGGCAAAGACAGGAGTATATACGAACCACAACGAAGCCCTCCTATCCTTCCATTGATTGCGACACTTATCTTTCCCCTCGACAGATGTCCCCCTTTCCCTCTCATAAACTCTCGCGCTAACAAAAGAAAAGAACTCCCGCTGTCTATAGCTTCCGCGCCGGGCATCCAACCCTTCGTGCATCCGACTCTTTCATGGTCGTATTGCTTCCGGCCCTACATCGCTCCCGAGCACATATCCGAAGCCTCTTTCCGAACGATAAAGCGGTATGCTAAGCGCTATATGCTGAGCATGCCAAGCAGCATCAAAAACTTCGGATAGGGGGGTCGCCGTCGAGAATAATTATGGGTTTCTCACATACCTGGTGGGGCCTAGGGGCGCATTGGGGATGTGCTTGCCAAGGTGGCGTTTAAGTCAGCCGCTATTAGCAGGCTCGGGTTTGAGCAGGATTGGGCGATGGAGGTATTATAGTTGTTAAGGCGAGGCTCACTACAAACCCCTAAGGGGGTATACTAGGGAGGTGGTTTGAGGATGAATTTTTCATTTATTTCGTGAATATTGTTAGTTATTAAGGAATGAACGGAGGAAGGGTAGAACGATACTAGACTAGGATCATATGCGGTCACTCGACACTTTCTGCGCTATCACAAGACTAGTGGTAAATTTATCATTGATAACCTTACATTACTACACTCGGATAATCTAAAAGAGTACTTTCGTAAAAGTGCGATAAGACTAGAACGACATTTCGCTAGAAACAAAATAACAGGGTAAAACCATCAAAAAATCAACCCACCGAGTCCTGTTAGCCCAAGAAAGAACGCAAATCGCCATACGCTGCTCACCCTAAATCAGCGGACGGCCTAACAGACGAGAGTTGTTCTTTCCCGCCTCGAAACCCTCTCACACAGCTAATAACTAACCTATCTTAGCTATCAGATAAACTCACCATATGTTGCCAATAGCCCTCAGGCTAGTCCGATCAATCCTGTGACAGGCGGCAGCCCGGGTGAACTGTTGGAAGGATGTGGTTGACTTTGGCAGTTGCGGGAGTGTGAAGATCTGGTGCATTGCAGATAGTTTGGGAGAGCGCGATAGATTGTTTCACAGTTTACAAAAGAGATTAAACCGACATGTTTTTCCTTTGTTATCACGGAAGCGTACGGTGGAACAAGGGCATGTAGGGAAATATAGATATAGGTGTCGTGATCCATGGAAGGGTCAGGACGTACTACTTATATTTTACTTATACACCTGTTTTTACGGTTAGTTAGTTTTTTTTTAGATAGCGAAGTAAGAACGAGAGCGTGAGCGAAGTGCTCAAGTTCCGTGTGAATTCTCTCTCTCTATCGTCTACCACTGTGCTACCCGTACCACTCAACGTTTACATGAACTGAATACAGTACAACTTTTGATGCGATATTCCCAAGAGAGACTGAAGGGGAAAGGTAAGGAGGTCTTGGAAGCATACCGAGAGATGAAGAGGAACAATCGATCACAGGTCCAACCAAGCATATTTCTTATCTTAAGTATTTGTCAGAAGTCTAGCGTATCCTGCTAGCCAAGAAGCTTATCTTAATACACCATTTCCCCCGCTCAGGGTATGAGCTCTGGAAACCCCCGACCATAATTGTCATCGTACCGGTGAGCTTGCCCCCGGCGGAATCCCGAAAGCCCTTGGCTATGCTCTACCCAAGACTATCCCCTACAACTTGTATACATGACCGCTCCTGACCTTGGAATTCCTAAGGCATAACTATGCCGGTACAAGAGCCTAAACATAAAACAAGCCCCTAATATCCACAGTAAATAATTCCGAAAATAAAATCAAGGTGAGACAAACAAGAACAGACGAAACAAGTAAAGGAGCACAATAGTAGCTAGCATAATGTCGTCGAAGCATGTATCTATCGTACAAATCCCAAAGACTAACCAAATAGATAAAATAAACAAACGAAGACTGCACCTCAAAAGAGGGTGGAGGTAGCGGCTCACAAGGGCCACCATCTCCGGGAGCTGAAGAATTCACTACTTCACATAACCTGACTAAGGGAAATCATTCACGGCAGTACAATATAGGAAACAAAATGAATGAGGCCAATGCGGTAATGCTAAAAGGTTATAGTAATAGATCGTGGGTTGGGGGGGCCTGCTGCAGAGCTAGGGTGCGGTAGCTCCTACTCTCCTCCTGGTGGGTTATGTACGCACCGCCACAATAAGCGCGATGGTGAAGAAAATGAATAACAGCAATTCACTTCCCCGCAAGGGTTCGGCGCCGGTTTTACTTTCTCTGACCATGACCCCAGTGTCGCCAATCTCGACCCCGATTTTCTTTGAGGCCCGCTCTACCGTACCCTTCTCGAACTCGCCTGGGATTTGATATACAGCCTCCTCCACAGACTCCTCCGAGGTCCCCTTCTTGGCAGGCTCACAGGCCATGGAAGCGTGTTTTAGAATATCCAGACTATCTTCTCTCCCGAGCTTTTCTCCCAATTCTAACGCTGTCACGTGGGCATTATTCTCGATAGTTGGATCCGCGCCATTCTTGACCAGAAGGTTGACTATATCTGGGTGATCGAATTGAAAAGCAAGGTGAAGCGGTGTGTTGCCGAAATAGTTTTTCTTGTTGATTTCGCTATTGTGAATTCTGTAATCTGGTGTTGTGGGATTTTCCACTAGGCCTACCAACATAGGCCGATGGCCAGAAATAACAGCTTCATGTAGAGGTGTATTGCCATATTGATCAGGCGCCGTGCGGTGGAATGGTTCGCTGTTAGAAATCAAGGTCTCATGTGCCCCGGAATTGAGCTTGGCTGCTAGGTGTAGTAGTGACTGATTGTTGTTTGTCCGCTCTGTGAAATCTGAGAGGGCCTTTTCTACTAGGGGTGTGAGCCCTAGACATACTGCGATATGCAGCGGTGTCTGTTCACCCGCCAAAACCTCCATATCTGGATTTCCGCACAGCTCAATCCAAGGACCTCGTATGATGTCGCTGGCTTCAAAAAACTGATGCTGCAACCAGTTACGAGCAGAGTCATCGTGGAATTTGTCCTTGGAAATCTCAATGCTACGACGGGCATGAATAAACCAGAATTCTGCTGCATATCTGAGATATGGCCATTTGCCTGTAGCTTTTTGTGGGTCTTTTGGCACAGCTTCCCTTGGGGTCTCTCCCGGCTCCTCTTCCTGGTAAGTCCCTCCTGATCTCGAGTCCTGGCACCGACCCTGACGCCCCCTAACATCTTCCTTTAGCAACCTCTCTACGTTTTCAAAGGCCTGGTGAAGGTATTGAAAGCATGCCCAGGAAACTGTGAGGTCTGCCTCGCTTTTAGACAGTACTGGAAGGTAGCCCTTGCGGTTTTCGTCAAAAAGATATTTTATCGCGGTATGATGGACGATGGATACAGTCGTGTTCGTAGCCCGGAGAAACCCTCGCGACGACTTAACGTATGTTTTGATTTCCTCTTCTGTCCTCCGCTGAATATTGTTGCCGGTGTTCCTGTGTGAGGGCGGTTGTTCCACCCTTGCCCTTTCCTCTATACATGCTAGGGTATGGCCTAATTCGCTAAATGTGAGCGGGCGTAAGGCGAGCGCTACACTCCAGATCATGTCCAGAACTCCCCTCAACTCCACCCGTGAGCAGAGGGTGCGCAACATTCTTCGGTATATATCTTCAAGCATGGGTGGGGGTCTCTCTAGAAAGGCGTCGAAGTCAGGGCCTGAACTGAGGCATGCTAGATTTTCAATCGCCAACGATGCCCAGAGAAAGGTGCCTTCCGATTTGGCCATAAGGGCTTCTTTTGCTTTCTCCTTCTGCTTATCATCCCACCCCCAAGCATCTACTTTATTTCTAATAAATGTTTCCACATCCTCTTTCAAAAAACTGTTCGTATCAAGGTTGATCCTTGTGAATTTGGGGAGATTATTCGAAACGTGGGGTACGTCTTGACTGGAGAGAAATATTTTGACCCTGCGGATTTTCATGAGCTTCCTAATCTGCTGGATCACGTCCTTGCATAAGCTCTCTTTGAGCTCATCTACACCGTCTATGAGAACGTATATGGGGTCTGTCTCGCAATCCTCGATTGCTTTTCTTAGCACCTTCCATAAAGAATGCGGGTTAGTGAAAAATATTTCCCCTTGCTTTTCAAGTTCAGCCTTGCAGCTATCGAAAAGGTCCCCATCCTGCTGCAGAATGCCATACAGTAGGTCGCTGGCTACCTTTGCAAGCCTGCGTCGTGATAACTCGGCCTCGTCGGCAGATGTCTCGTCGGCGGGGAGTTCGGGGGAGACAAAGTGGGAAATCATTTTAACCCTTCCAGGGGAGTCGTCGAGTCCTTTGAGAAAATCGGCCGCAATACACTTGGCCAACATTGTCTTTCCTGTTCCAGGGCCACCGCAAAGCCAAAGAAGCTTGGATTCCCCGCTCTCCCACCACTCCTGATACTCAACTCCTTTGAAAATCCATTTTCCAGTGTCGCCCTCAGTCAGGTTGTCCTCATCGCGGAGGTGATCTAGGTCAATTTCCGGTGGCGACACCCACCAGCAGGTGCGCGTTATCAGCTCTTGAAAGGTTGCTGCGCAAATTCTTAGCCACGTTTAAAACAAAAATTACCAAGACTGCATACCAGGAACATATAAAGGTACTTGTATACCATAATGATTTGTGACACTTGTATACCGGTATGTATTGTTGCTGTTGTTATTGCCCGAGCGGGACCCGCAGATCGAACTTTGAACCGCTGTCATTTCGAACGCTTCCGAACTGATGTCCTGTTAGCCGATCTAGACCCATATAGAAAAGTAGCCTAGCGCTACGCTCACAAGTATTCTCCCACCGCCAGATGTATTTTGAAGTCTTCGAAATTAGGTGTGCGAGGTGGTAATGGGTAAAGGATGGATACAGCTCTAGAGGAGGCGGCGGTAGCTCCTAGAGCATGTTGATACCCGTATAAACTCGCCAAACTCACTATGCAGCCAAGGCGCCTAGTGGCCAATTGGAGTACCATAATATTTGAGCCCCATTCTGAGAGGGAATCCTTCCTGCGCGCCTTAGTGACCATGCCGGGGTTAAGCGGACTAAGGAGAAAAACACCGACGTACTTGTGGTACCGCATGCATAACGGCCTTGGCTGCATAGTGAATTTGGCGAGTTTTTGCAGGTATCATACGAGTACTCGAGTACTCTTTTCTTCCCACTTCGTGCACTCCCTCAGGCTAAAGCGAACCCGCAACGTGGACCATAAGCCGTGTGACCGTGCAAATCGTTGCCGCCAAAAAATCTACCCTACTAACATCCCGAAAGACTGCGGATCTAAAAACATCCTCTCCGTAATGCCGAAATCGAATACCTACACGGGCCGGGATGGGGGGGGGGGTCCAGTATCTGTACTGCCCAAATCGTAACCTCCCCAGCCAGAGGGCACTAAACCACCGCTACATCAATGATCTGCACCATACACTCCTTATCGAGGCCTGAGAACAGACATCCAATCCCGCTTCCGTGCTGAAATCCACGTTGTGTTCCCCTCCAGCCTGCCAACCACCATCATACGACTAGATCTCTAGCCTGAAGTATTTCTCCTACACCGCACCCGAGATGCTTCTCTTATACTCCCTCTATTGGCAGGACGCTACGCGTAGCAGCCGAGGATACCAGTCTAAACGGGGTGTTCGTGCCGAAGGGCACATCTGTCGCGTTCTCCCCGTTCGCGATAAACAGGGGCGCGTTGTGGGGCGCCAACACGGAAGAATTCAGGTCCATGGGCAGGTATTGGGAATGCGTTTGCCAAGATGAGGGTTAAGTGTCCGCTTGCGGCTACGGTTTGTAGGCTTGGGGGTAAGTGGGGGTGGAAGAGGCAGGTGGTTGTTAAGGGGGGCTCACGGCGAAACCTCAAGGGAGTATACCCGCTCTAGTTAGGGAGGCGGTTCGGGGGTAAATTTTCGTTTGTTTCGCCAATATTATTTGTTATCAATAGATGAAGTCAGGATGGAGGGATAGAAACAATGCAAGCAATCATTTTCGGTAGCTCGATTCATTCTATCTACTATTGAAAATATTTGATGGGGAGGTAATGATTGGCAGTAAGGGTTTTACGCAGCGGAGTGGAATGGCTTAAGTGGAGGCACAGAGTTTGTATTAACCGGAGATAGGGGTCATGATTGACTGTGATGAGTTGGTGGAAGGAGGAGACTTGAACAGGAAGAAGGGAATGAAGCAAGAGAAGACTAAAGGGAAAGGAAAATAAGGGTGCGAAACCCTTTCATAGCTTGCGCGTCCTTTGGCCAGGGTATATGTGTGCTACTGCGGCCTCAGAGTACGGCCATTAAATTGCTATTTCCAACAGCTGTCACACAAGATGACTAGTGTTAAGATTCTCAAACAACCTCTTATGATACACTTGGACAAACTAAACAGAATATTATCGCAAAGGTGCAATACGGCCGGTGTTTCGCTAAAGACTAAGCATCCATAAAATATTAACGAACAAACCAACCAACGAGAGTCATCCCCTCCTCGAAATTCTCTCATACAGCGAATCACCAACCCAACTTAAGGCCTGTTCAAGAGCCGGACAAACCCAAGGTTTGAGGGCGAAACCCGTGGTTTGGAGAGATGCTGTGGTTTTAGAAATAAACAAAATAAGAGCAAATACGGCACCAAATGGGCAACAGTGGGAGGGAGAATAATGATAGCGAGCAAGATAGGTTTATTCGCATTACTTGGCTTACTCGCTAAACTGATGGAAATGACAGGTGTATATACAGTACAGTACCGGTATGAAAATAAAAACGCTCTCCTCAACCGTCCAACAATCACCACACGTTTCCACCCCCATCCACACATGTCTCCTCATCACTTTGTCTATCCCTCATGAAACAAAAGGAAAGAAACATTCTGCGTAATTCCTGAACAAAAGAAATACTCCACAAAGACTTCCTTCATTCCCGTAGCCTTCATGTTTTCCATTCTCATATCCGTGCATCAATGAAAACACCTTTTATAACCTCCGTGCTTTCATGAAACAAAAGAAAACTCTAGTATGCCGAGCAACATTTCCAACAGGAAATAGTCGAGGTGTTCGGCACCACATCAAACCATGGTTATTTAGAAACTAGAAACTTGTGAAAATGGCCCAAAAACTGAGGTTTGAAACTTTACCTCCGGAGGTAAAATTTGAGAGAAAGCCCACCGCCCCTTCCCCCGAAGTCACAAGTAGTGGTGTCCACATCACCAACCAAGTAGGCAAACTAACTAATCTGAGTAACGATAGCGCTGACTATTTAAAAGCCTTTCTCTCTCCCGAACACACCCTTGCTCCGCTTAGACAATAGCCGCCTCCCTAATTGGTATGACTGCTAGTGAATCTAGGTTTTGAAAACCTTTGCTTAATCTTGTGATTGCAGCCGAACAGGCCCTTGGCTATCCAACAAACCCACGGTATACCGCCAGTAACCCGACTCCGATGAATCCGAAGAACACACCAACAAAAATACAACCAGCAAACACAACCTCCAAAAGACAGCGGAGGCAATGGCTCATGCGAACCACGACCCTCGGGACTCAGAGAACTCATCATTGAATATAACCTAACCAGGTGAAAATGGTTTGCGGCGTTACAATACAAGATACCCCATGAATGAGACCAACGCGGAACACGCGGTCAGGGCGGCAATGTTAGTTAGAGAATTATAACGATAGATCGTGGGCTGGGGGGAAGACTCTCCCATTTCTTCCGCATAAATAGGACACAGTAGCCCCTTCCTTTCTCCTAACGAGTTATATATACATTGTTAAAACAACGACAGCCGTGAAGAAAATGCATAACAGCAACTCACTTGCCCGCAAGGGTTCGGTGGTAGTTTCGCTTCCCCCAATGCCAATGTCGCTACCCCCCGCTCCAATTCCTTTCATAGCCCCCTCTGCCACGCCCCTCCAAAACTCATCTGGGGTCTCCTCTACAACCCCCCTCACAAGCTCGCCCACAATCCCCTTCCCCGTAACCTCTTGAATCTTCTCGCCCTGCTCCAAGAAATCGAAAATATCCCCTCTCTCTAGAGTTTCCCCCAATTTCAACGCTGTCACCTGGGCATTATTCTCGATTGTTGGATCGGCGCCGTTCTCAATGAGAAACTTTACTATATGCGGGTGATCGAACTGAACAGCGAGGTGAAGTGGAGTGTTGCCACTGCGGTTTTTCTTGTTGATTTCGTTATCTTGTGTCCCATTCCCTAGTGCTGCAAATTTTTTCACTAGAGCCTCCAGCATGGCCCGATGGCCGGCAATGACTGCTCGGTGTAGTGGTGTGTTGCCATCTTGATCCGGCGCGGTGAGGAGCGATGTTCCGCCCTTAGAAATCAGGCTCTTGTACTCCCTAGACATGAACTTGGCTGCTAGGTGGAGTGGTGACTGATTACTGTCTACCTTACCTGCGAAACCCGACAGGGCCTTTTCTACCAGGGGTGTGAGCCCCAGACAGACTGCGATACGCAGCGGGGTCTGTTCTCCCGCCAAAATCTGCATCTTCGGATCTCCGCAAAGCTCGATCCAGGGCTTTCGTATGACATCACTAGTTTCAAAGAACTGATACTGCAACCAGTTGTGAGCAGCGTCGTCGCAGAAAATGTCTTTTGAAATCTCGATGCTCTGGTGGGCATGAATGAACCAGGATTCTGCTGCATATCTGAGATATGGCCACTTGTCTAGAGCTCCTTGTGGGTCTTTCCGTGCCACTTCCCATGGAGCCTCTTGCGGCTCCTCACCTCGATGATCTCGCTTGGAACTTGGCTCTTGGGATTTATCGTGGCACCCGCTGACATTTGTTATCGGGAATTTCTCTGGGTTTGCAAAGGCATCGTGAAGGTATAGGAAGCACTCCCAGGCAATTCCAAGATCTGCCTCACTCTTAGAAAGCACTGGGAGGTCGCCCTTGCGATTTTCGTCAAAAAGGTATTCTCTTGCGGTATGATGGACAATGGATACAGTTGTGTCGGTAGCCCGGAGAAATCCTAGAGAGGACTTGACATACATCGTGATTTCTTCCTTTGTTCTTGGCCGAATTTCGCTGCTTGTCACACCACGAGGGGGATATGGCCCAGCGCTTGCTTTTTCTTCTATACATGCCAGGATATGGCCTAACTCGCCAAATGTGAGTGGGCGCAAGGCAAGCGCTACATTCCAGACCAGGCCCAGAACTGTTTCCAATCCTTTCGATTCCGAGAGAGAGCTTAACATTTTTCCGTATATATCTTTAAGCTCGGATGGGAGGTTCGCTAGAAAGGTTTCAACATCGGGTCCCGGACTAAGGCATACTATATTTCCGATCACCAATGATGCCCAGAGGAAGACACCCTCTTCCTTTGCCAAAAGGGCCCTCGTTACTCTCTCCCTCAGCGCATTATCCCACCCCTCTAATGCATCCACTCTGCGTTTGATAAAACTCCGCACGTCCCGCCTCACAAACCCGCTCGTATCAAGGTTGATCTCGGTGCATTCGCGGAGGCTGTTGGGGAGCTGATTTGAAATGTAGAGTACATCGCGACTAGAGAGTAATATTTTGACCTTACGGACACTCATGAGCCGTAGGATCTGTCCGATCAATTCACTACACAAGACCTCCTCGAACCCATCTACACCGTCTATGAGCATGTAAATATTTTTTGTATGGCAATCCTGTATAACTTTCCTTAGGATCTTCCATAAAGAGAGCGGGTTAGTGAAAAGTCTATCCCCTTGCTTCTCAAGTTCAGCCTTGCAGCTATCAAAAAGGGTTCCATCCTGCTGCAAAATGCCAAACAGTAGGTCACTGGCTACTTTAGCAAGCTTGGACTGGGATAACACGGCTTCACCAGTGGATACCCTGCCGTTGTGGAGTTTAGGCGATACAAAGTGGAAACCCAATTTAACCGCCTCTGGAGCGTCGTCAGGTCCTTTGAGAAATTCGGCCGCAATAAGCTTGGTCAACATAGTCTTTCCTGCTCCTGGACCACCATAAAGCCAAAGAAGCATAGATTCACTACTCTCCCGCCACCTCCGATACTCAGCTTCTTCGAAAATCCATTTTCCGCTGTCAGCCTCGGGCAGATTATGCTCATCACGGAGGTGATCTAGGTCAATTTCTGGTGGCAAGACCCCCCAGCTACCACGCACAATCAGGTCTTCAAAGGTTTCTACGCAAATTCTTAACTACCGGTTTAAAACAAAGAATGGCAAGGAAAGGCTGCATACCAGGAACATCTGAAGGCACGCGTACACCATAATCATTTATACCCTCGGTATTCGTGCTGTTGTGATTGGCCGGGGGGCGCTTGCGGATTGAACCTTCGGCCGCAGTTGTACTAAGTGCTCCTGAACTGATTTCCTATTAGCTAATCTAGACCATATAGGGAGGCCACCTAGTACAATACCTTATGTCCATCTTCCCTCGTGGAGGAACCTCTGGAGCCCATAAAGGAGCTTCCGGAGAAGCTTGTGGGAAGGCCCGTGGAAAAGCCTGTAGAGGAGCTTCCAGAGAAGCTTCTAGAGGAGCCCGTGGAGAAGTCTGTGGAGAAGTCTGTGGATTGGCTGTACCACCCCAAAACCCCTCTTGGGCCCCACACCCAAGCTCTTCCACAGACTCTTCCGCAGTCTCCTCCATGAGCTCCCCTGCGAGCTCCTCTAGAGTCTCCTCCATAGGCTCCCCTGCGGGCTCCTCCACACCGTCCTCCACAGTCTCCTCCACAGTCTCCTCCACAGTCTCCTCCACAGTCTCCTCCATGTGCTCCACCATAACCTTCTTAGTCTCCTCCCGAACCTCTTCTCGCATTTCCTCGACATGTTTTAGAATATCCAAACAATCTCCTCTCTCGAGCCTTGCCCCCAATTCTGATGCTATTACTTGAGCATTGTTCTTAATGCTTGGATCCGCGCCGTTCTCGACGAGAAACTGAACCATCTCTGGATGATCGAATTGAAATGCGAGGTGAAGAGGGGTATTACCAAGACTGTTTCTCTTGTTAATTTCATCGCTTCGTGCGCTGCGATCTCGTACTACGAACCATTTCCCTAGGCCTTTCAGTATGGACGAACGGCTGGATATAGTCGCTTCGTGCAATGGTGTGTTGCCGTCTTGATCTTGATCTTTGAGGATGGATTGTTCGCCCTTAGCGGTCAGGTTCTTGTATGCCCTGGACATGAACTTGGTTGCCTGGCGTAGCGGTGACTGATCGGTATTGGTCGCTCTTGCGAAATGTGAGATGGCCTTTTCGACTAAGGGCATGAGCCCTAAACAGACTGCAATGTGGAGTGGTGTCTGCTTCCCCGCTAAAATCTCCATTCTCGGATCTCCACAGAGCTCGATCCAGGGACATCTTATGACATCGCTGGTTTCGAAGAACTGATACTGCAACCAATCATGGACAGAGTCATCGCAGAAACTGTCTTTCGAAATCTCGATACTCCGGCGGGCATGAATGAACCAGGATTCCGCTGCATATCTGAGATATGGCAACCGGGCTACGGCTCCCTGTGGGTCCTTCAGTGCCACTTCCCACCGGGCCTCTCCTAGCCCAAGTTTCTTGTAATCTGACGCCGAACTTGAGTCCTGGGACCTCTTGTGACTGCCCTTGACATCTTCCCTTGGGAGTCTCTCTGGGTCTCCAAAGGCATGGTGAAGGTATCGGAAGCCCTCCCAGGCAATTGCGAGATCTGCCTCGCTCTTAGAAATCATGGGGAGGCCGCCCTTGCTGTTTTCGTCGAACAGGAATTCTCTTGCGGTATTATGAATAATAGATACGGTTGTGTCGGTAACCCGGAGAAATCCTTGAGAGGACTTGACATATACCCTGATTTCCTTCTCACTTCTTAGCCGAATTACACTACTTATCGCTCCACGAGGGGGCTGTGGTCCAGCGCTTGCTTTTTCCTCCAGACATGCCAGGATATGGCCTAATTCGCTAAATGTCAGTGGGCGCAAGGCGAGTGCCACACTCCAGATCATATTCAGGACTTCTCCCGCTTCATCCAGTGAGAGTAGAGTGTGCAACATTGTTCGGTATACCTCTTGAAGCCCTGGTGGGGGTTTCCTTAGAAACTCGTCAAAATTGGACTCCGAAGACAGGTTGCTTAGACCTTCCATTGCCAACGATGCCCAGAGGAAGATGCCTTCCGACTTCGCCAGAAGGGTCTCCATTGCTTTCTCCCTCAGCTCCATATCCCATCCCCATGCTCCCACCCCGCGCCTGATAAATGTTTCCACATCTGCTTTCACAAAACTGTTCACATCAAGGCTGATCTTTATGCATTCGTGGTGGTTATGGGCGAGGTTGATTGAGATGTAGGGTGCATCGCGACTGGAGAGAAATATTTTGACTGTTCGGATTTCCATTAACCCAAGAATCCAGCGGATCAACTTTTCGTGTGAGCTCCCCCCAAGCCCGTCTACACCATCTATGAGAATATATACAGGGTCTGTCTGGCAATCCCGGATCGCCTTTTTTAGCACCTTCCATAAAGAATACGGGTTAGTGAAAAATATTTCCCCTTGCTTTTCAAGTTCAGCCCTGCAGCCATCGAAAAGGTTCCCATCTTGTTGTAGAATGCTATATAGTATGTCGCTAGCTACTTTGGCAAGCCTCAGTTGCGGTGGTTTGGTCTCATTAGCGGATATCCTGTCTGTAGGGAGTCCGGCTGAGACGAAGTAGAAAGCTAATTGGACCCCTTCTGAGGAGCCACCTAGTTCTCTGAGAAATTCAGCAGCAACACGCTTGGCCAACATAGTCTTTCCCGTTCCAGGGCCACCGCAGAGCCAAAGGAGCTTTGATTCCCTGCTCTCCTGCCACTCCTTATATCCAATGTCTTTGAAAATCCATTTTCCACTCTCGGCGTGTGGTAGGTTATACTCATCGCAGAGGTGGTCCAGGTCGATTTCCGGTGGTGATACCCCCCACCCGCCGCGTGCGACCAGCTCCGCAAAAGTGGCTATGAAAATTCTTAGTTATAGGTTAATGGTTCGAGAACAGATTAGTGTCAACCAGATGCCACGGGTTTGCAACATAGCAGAACTTAGCCAATACTGGACCAAATCAAGTAAAAAAACCGTAGAAATGTGTGGGAAGCAAGGCAGAACAAAAGTACGGTTTTCTTAAATTGATGGCCAGAGGCAGGAGGAACGCTATCTGTTGCATTAGAGGGCGCCACCCGGTTGACACTCTTGCCTTCTAGCGCCGTAAAACAAGGACTGGGAAGGAATGGCCGCATACTGGGTACTTGTGTACTATAATGATTTATGATATTTGAAGTTGTACTGCCACTGCTGTTTGAATCTTGAAAGCCCGCCATTTTGAACGCTTGCGAACTAGTGCTCTGTTAGCCGACCTAGAACAATAGTAAAACAGCCTCATGCTTTACCTTAAGGCTACCTCCCGACAGGTGTTCTCCGCCCGAGATATTTCGAAGTATTCGAAATTGGATGTGTGAGGTGAGGAGGGATGAAGGAAGAATACAATCCAGGAAGAATACGATTCGGGAAAGAGAAGAAGTAAAAACAGCCGTTTATACCGCAAGTGCTCAAGGATAAGGTATCGGTAGGTGTAGGAGTGCCAGAACCTTGGAATTCCTCTTCTCGCCTACGGGAGGGGAAAGCACCGCTAACTCAGCCCTCCGTTGAGATGAAACAAAAGCAATACAAATATAAAGTTACACCGCGCCTTGTGAGGAGATGCAGCCACTGCATAGTCCCGTGCCTGGCTGGGCATGAAAGTTTGTCTAACTCTACCGGTAGTCTGGTTTGTTGAAAGTACAGTAGGTGTGTGTAACGTGAATTATGCAACGGAATAGGCCGGATGCTCTACCGGTAATGGAAGAAACACTGCTCTCTGACTACCGGTAGTTGGGGAGGCCTGCCCCAGAGCCAATTAGAGAAAGTTCGACCCCCCCTTTTTTTTTTTGAATCACCTTTTTATTGCGCGCCATACTGTCTACCATAGAAGTCTGTTTAAAAACATCGGGCAGTGACGAGTAAGGATTATTGTAGGTGAGGCATTCTTCCCTGGCATCACGAGGTGGAACTCGGTCTGTCTCGCCTATCTCTCGCAACCTGCGGGTAGATTTCTTATGACCTCCTCTAATTTGCTCGAGTAGTCGCCCGTAGTGGCATGCCGTGCTTGGAACCATCATGAGAAGACTCTCAGATTCTGCATACTCGTAATACCTTGAATCTACGGTAATTTCAGACAACCAAAATTCCGACATTCGGGCCAACTTTTGGCCTGGATAGAATAGTAATCCCTTTTACATATTTCGCGATTTTTGTTAGGCGAAGTCACTAGGCCATGCCCGGATCAGGGGCCGGGAATCTGAATCTCCAATCTGTCCATAGGATAGCGGGGATGGAAACCTAGTGGGAGACTTAACTAACCACACGGTACGAGTTTTCGAGTGGGAGGTTTTGAGTTAATCCACTAATTTTGTATGCGAAATGGCGTCACAGACAATGAAACATTTTAGCTCGAAAAACTCGCACAAACATTTTTCCGCCCTGGGGCTAAATAGCCCTATGATACCGCACACAAGCTGGGTGGTTTACGGCCGACTTACGAGTACCAGTACTAGTACTTCGGATGAGATTAAATGTCAGGAAGCGGGAGCCACCAACTGCCAACTCAACAGCACACCCAGCGGCTCTGAAGATACCAAAAAAAATAACAAAGGAGCCTCCGGTACCAGAAGAGGCCTAACTACACTTACCGGTAGTGCGGTGGAAAGGTTTTCCGATTTGTATTCTAGTTTTTGATCTGCTTTTGCCAGCCCAGCTGTCAGCCGTCCGGTCTGGACACTTATTCTCATCCTACTGGTCGTGTTGAACATGAACTCCTGGCATTGGGGAATCCCCTCCAGAAACTGCACCTAATTGCCCCAACCAACCCATAGTATCACTCGTGCCCTATTTGGATGCCAAAATATTCGCATCAATTCGTGGTGGTGGTTGCCATGCAAAACTAAGGTTTTTTGGGAATCTCTGGGAATCTCCATGATAAGAAATTTTGCGATCTAGAGTCCCGGATTCAGATGCGAAATATCTTAAGAAACGTTCGGGCTTTCCTGCCATGACAGAAGATCCGCCTTCTGGAAGTATTGAATCTCATTAACCGGTACACGCAGTTTTATGATATTAACTTGTTAAACAAAACCTATCCTGGGTGGCGGAGATAGCGAGTTGCAAACGTTTTTACAGTATTGACAAGTTCGGATGTCGGTTCTTTTGAGATTGGAATCCCTGTCACATCCCTACAATCTCTGAGATCTGGTGTTCACCTCAAGGGGCAAAATTCCAAAGATTGTGCCAAAGTGAACATAATACAGGGGCATCTTGCGATTGGAAAGTGCACGAGAGGTATATAGTGGGCATTGCTTAGCCGGGGGGTATTCCCCCAACATCGTGTCACATCCAATTGTGCATTTTCTCTCGCCAGTGGAAGAGGAAGAATGTATCCATCTGAAAATATTGCTAATTCCTGAGGATTTGCTTTGTGATAAAGTTGGTACTGAGAGTTGAGCGCAATGCATTTTAGACTTTAAGATAAGATTCCAATCAACACCTGTGTTAATTCGCCGTCGCTTATTAAGCGGTGATCACCTTCCTAATTTGGTTAGATTATCTTATCTGGTGCAATGATCAGCGATATTCATTACCGCATTAGGCATGGTGCTGCCAAGATATTACTTGATACAGTTAGCTCAGGCTGTGTTAATTTGGCACCTCCCCCACAAAAAATGTAAATCTTTGAACTGCTCTCACACTACAGGAAGTCAATATTTCTTTAAAAGCTTCTGTAATTCTTTAGACAATCATCAAATAAAGACTTTTACAGAAGCTTTTGAGCTTGTGGGTTGTTGTTGTTGACCTAGGGGAGTTTGAAGTTGGTCATATTTGGGGGTGTCGGAGGTGTTGATTTTGACTGTCCGGCACTGTACACGTACGTAACAATGTCCACAACACCTACTTTAGCACAATCGCCAAATTACGCTACTAACCACCCTAGCCTTTTTAAACGGCGGACGCCGAAACAGCGAAACGAAACGCCAAGAGTTAAGGTAACACAAAAGACTTCCATCGCCAACGCAAAACTTGGGTGAGGAAGTTCTCTCTCATTCACTTGCTCGTTCGCGCGCTCACGCTCACAACTAACTTATTAACTAACTAGCTAACGGTAGAGATAGGAGCATATATAAACCACAAGTCATCCTCCCATCCCTCCAGCGATCGCGACACATGTCATTTCTTCGACGTACCGGTATGTCCCCCCTTTCCCTTTCACGCGGACTCCCGTGCCAACAAAACAATGACCGGCTTCAGAAAGAACTCCCACTGCCCATAGCCTCCCCGCCAGCATCCGTCTCTTTTACGCATCTGACTCTTTGATAGTCGCATGCTCCCGGCACTGCATCAATCCCAAGCGCGATAGGCTGGGCATACCGAGCAGCATTAAAGACTTCCAACAAGCCCCAACCTGCAAGCTCCTCTACCGCCTCGTCCTATGGCCTGAGCCCCTCGCCCCAACCCGACACCTCTCAGAGCCTACCAACTCCTACTTCCTGATGAGCAAGTTCGCCATGTTCAAAAAATTCGCTCTGGAGCCCCGCAAGCCATCCGGGTGCGCACGATTCCGAATAGCGGACTGCTACGATACCTAAGGATCTTCAACATCGAATGGATGTTCCTCACAACGCTAAAGGTGCTGAAAGAAGTGCTACAGATCAAGAGCTACAAATTCATCAAGCCACCCCTTGTAACGAATGACATCGGCAAAATTCTCGGAAAGAAGGGGCTGCTGTTTGTGGAACCCGAGGTGCGGGGGAAGTTGCTGTTGCCGTCTTTCTCACGCGTGCATATTAAGGGACTGGTGCTCGGGTTTTGGTCTAAGGGTGTAGAAATGACGGAAAGTAGCGGAGGTGGTGCGCTCTTCCCGGAACGGCTCTGGCGGTGGTGGGGAGGAGGGGGTAGTGGTGGAGATGGGGAAGTGGTTTTCGTTGGTGACGCTGGATATATTCGGCTCTTCCGGCTTTAGCTATGAATTCCGTGCGCTGGAGAGTACTTCTATAGGCGGTAGTAGCAATATAGGAGGAAAGTCCGGCTCCGAGTTAGCAGACACATACAATATAATCTTCAACATAGGTGGTCCATCCCGGATCGTAGCGATGCTATCCATGATATTTCCCTTCTGCCTCGTACACTCCCTCCCACTAAAGCGAACCCGCGACACCGCGGCGTTTACTATCAGACGTGTGACCGCACAAATCATTGCCGTCAAAAAATCTACCGTAGCTACCTCCCCGGAAGACTCCGAATCGAAAAACACCCTCTCTATAATGCTAAAATCGAACGCCTACACGGGCCTATATGGGTAATCCAGCATGCGTGACCAAATGATGACCTTCCTAGCCGCGGGGCATGAAACCACCGCTGCATCGATGACCTGGGCCATACGAACCTTATCCCAGCCGGAGAATAGACACACCCAATCCCGCCCCTGCGCCGAGATCCACGCTGCATTCCCCTCCGGCCTACCGATAACTGTCACATACGACCAGACCCCCAGCCTGAAGTATCTCTCCCACATTACATCCGAGGTGCTTCGCCTGTACCCTCCTGTCGGCGTGACGCTGCGTGTGGTGACCGAGGATGTGAGTTTGAACGGGGCGTTCGTGCCGAAGGGTACGTTCATCGTGCTCTCCTCGTTTGCGATAAACAGAAGCGTGGTGCTATGGGGCGTTGGCGCGGAGGAGTTCAGGCCCGAGTGGTGGGCATGCGGGGAGGATGGGGCGGCCGTCGTCGAGAGTAATTATAGGTTTCTCACATTCCTGGCGGGGCCTATGGGGTGCATTGGGAATGTGTTTGCCAAGGTGGAGTTTAAGTGTCTGCTTGTGGTTGCGATTAGCAGATTCGAATTTGAGCAGGTTGAGAGGGAGCTGGTTGTTAAGGCGGGGATCACCTCGAAACCCCAAGGGGGTATACCCGTTTCGGTTAAGGAGGTGGTTTGGGGGTGAATTTTCGTTTATTTCGTGAATATTGTTTTTTTATCGAAGATGAAGAGAAGATAAGATAGATAGAAAGAATTCAAGGAATCATATACGGTCACTCGACGCTTTCTGCGCTATCGTATGATCAGCGGTAAAATTATCAGACAACCTCACTATCACTGCACTCAGATAAATTGAACGAAGTATTACCATAGAAGTGCAATGCAACTAGAATGGCATTTTGCTAAAGACTAAGGAGATAAAACAACAGAATAAAGCCGTCAAACAAATGAAACCAGCTCAAGATTTAAAAGAACATAGATTATAATATTATGCTGCCTACCCTAAAAGAACGGACAAACCACCGAATGAGAGTGACCTCCCACCTCGAAATCCTGTTACACAGCTAATGATCAACCCAACTTAGCCATCCAATAACTTCAATATACCGCTAATGAGCTAAGTCCGACCGATCCCGGCAGCCAAACAACCAAAAATACATACGAGTGAACACAACCCCTTAAAAGACAGCAGAGGTAATGACCCGCGAGAACCGCCACCACTCCCGGAGTCTTCTTAGGTTTGGTCGATATCATCCCCCGAACACCAGCACCATGACAACCTGCTCCAAAACCTGCTCCACCGACTCTCCACACGTCTCCCTTTGGGCACCCCCGCGGGCACCTCCCGAGGCACCCCCGCAGGTTCCCCTTCAGGCTCCCCCACATGCTCCTCTACAGGCTCTCCCGCAGGCTTGGCGCTCAAAGCCATCTCTGCCGACCCCTCGCGGGGTCCCCCCACAATCTCATTCCCCTCCGCTGCTCCTAGGATACGCAAGCAATCTACTCTCCCTAGCATTTCCCCTAATTCTGATGGCGTTAGCTGGTCATTGTTCTTGATGGTCCGGTCCGCGCCGCTCTTGAATAGAAACTCGACTATACCCGGGTGATCGAATTGAAGAGCAAGATGGAGTGGGGTATTGCCGTGGCGGTTTTTCTTGTTGATTTCGTCACTGCATTTCGTGTGCCCCGGTGTTTTGAACCTTTTCACCAGTTCCACCACCATAGGCCAGTGGCCGTGAGCAGTTGCTGCGTGTAGTGGGGTGTTGCCGTATCCATCGGGCGCCGTGAGGAGCGCTAGTGTGTACTCGGCAACCAGGAGCTTGTATATCCCGGACAAGAACTGAGCTGCTAGGTGTAATGGTGACTGATTGCTGTTGGTTTCATTTTTGAATTCTGAAAAGACCCTTTCTACCAGAGGCTTCAGCCCCAGACAGACTGCAATTTGGAGTGGTGTCTGGTCCCCAGCCAAAACCTTCATTTTCGGGTCTCCGCAGAGCTCAATCCAGGGCTTTCTTATAATGTCGCTAGTGCCGAAGAACTGATGCTGCAACCAGTTATGGCCCGAGCCGCCGAGGAACCTGTCCTCCGAAATTTCGATGCTTTGACGGGCATGAATGAACCAGGATTCTGCAGCATAGCTGAGACATGGAAACTGGGCCACGGCTCCCTGTCGGTCCTTCAGTGCCACTTCCCGAGGGTCGCTGACATTTCCCTTTGGGAATTTCTCTAGACGTGAGAAAGCATCATGCAGGTATCGGAAGCACCCCCAGGAAACTATAAGCTCTGCTTCACTTTTAGGAAGCACTGCAAGGCTTTTTTGGCGCTGTTCATCAAAAAGGTATTCCCTTGCTGTATGGTGGACAAGGGACACAGTTGATTCAGTAGCTCGGAGAAATCCCAGAGAGGACTGCACATATTTTCTGATTTCTTTCTCTGTTCTTGGCCGAAATTCGGCATTTGCTCTGTGATGAGATGGCTGATTTTCGCTTTTTGGTTTTTGCTCTATCAATGCCAGAATATGGGCCAATTCGCCAAATGTAAGTGGGCGTAATGCGATGGCCACACTTTGGATAATGTTCAGAACTTCTTTCCGTTTTCCATTTCCAGAGAGGGGATATAACATTTTCCGGTATACATCATCCAGCCCCTGTGGGGGTTCTCTAAAAAAATCATCAAAATCAGGTCCAGAACAATTGTAACTTAGATCCTCAATGACCAATGATGCCCAGAGGAAGGTGCCTTCCGCCTTCTCCAGAAGGGTTTCCCTTACTCTCTTCTTCAGAGCATCATCCCATCCATTCAATTGATTCAGTCTGTGGCTGACAAAAGTTTCTAGATCATCTTTCACAAAACGACTCGTATCGAGGTTGATCTTGGTATGTTTGCAAAGAAAATTTGAAACGTGGGGTACATGGCGACTGGAGAGAAAGATTTTGACCGTCCGGGTTTTCATGAGCCCCAGAATCCTCTCAATCAATTCTTTACATAAACTCCCCTCGAGTCCATCCACACCATCAATGAGAAAATATACGGGGTTTGCCCCACAATCATCGATAGCCTTTTTTATAACTTTCCATATAGAATATGTGTTGGTGAAAAATATACCGGGATTCCCTTGGTATCGAAGTTCGGTCCTGTAGCCACCGGAAAGATTCTTGTCCTGCTGCAGAATGCTATACAGTATGTCGCAGGCTATTTTGGCAAGCCTAGACGGTGGTAGCTTAGTCGCGTCGGTGGGTGTCTCATGAGCGGGGAGGAGTTCAGGTGAGACGAAGTGGTAAATCAATTTAAGACCTGCGGGGGGATGGTCGAGTTCTTTGAGAAATTCGGAGGCAACACGCTTGGCCAACATAGTCTTTCCTGCTCCGGGGCCACCGCAAAGCCAGAGAAGCTCTGATCCTCTGCTATTTTGCCAGTCCACATATCTCTCATCTTTAAAAATCCATTCTCCAGTGCCAACCTCTGGCCGGGTATGCTCGTCCCGGAGATGATGCAAGTCGATATCCGGTGGTGATACTAGCCAGTTGCTATCTATCGACCGTTTAGATTTTGCTACCCGGATGCTTAGCCATGAGTCAAAAACAAAGAGTGGTGAGAGGCTGCATACAAGTAAAAACATTATAAGTTCTATTGTTGCTGTGGGTATTGCCTGAGTAATTTCCGCGGATATTACTCTGGTTAGAAACTGCAGCACTGGCGCACTATTAATCGATCTGAACCCATGTAGAAAAAGACCCTAGTGCTATACCCTGCTGCCGCATTCCCACAAGTATCCTCCCGCGCCAAAAGAGGTTCTGGGTGGGGGTCAATATTGGACGTGAGAGTCATTGCCTCGACTCGCCTAGGTTAGGAGATAATGGAGGTATTCGCGTATGAAGGAGGGATGGATGGAGGTGTACTATTCCGGGAGAGGGGAAGCTGATGCGACTGTACCAGTACGGTAAGTAGTTGTGGAGAAGATAGATGGGCTCTGGTTTGAATTGTCCAAAGTCTGCACCAGGCTGAAGAAAAAGAGTTACATGACATTGTGGCTGTGTAAATTCAAATGCCAAGGCCTAATCCTAAGGGCGAGAAGGGATAAAATTAGGGCCTCAGATCAACCTACAACTCTCGCATTCTTGAGATTGACTTGGAACCTCGTGGATTCAGGACCATCCAATTAAATCTCCGTAACTTTGTGCAACAGTAAGTTGGTCTACCTGGTTATGGCTTACCGAACAAAATTGGCTGGAGGCGCCAGACTTATTTACCCGCCATCCCGGGAGCGATCGTTTGGAATTCCGTAGGGAACAGGGGTCTATGTTTAAAATACCATGATACGGTATACTATGACAGGGGTGAAGTTTCTAAACTATGACCTCCTCCACACCGCAATGCAGCTGTCACAGAAATAATCATTATTCAGCACTCTGAATGCCTTCACACTATGATACATCAAAAAAAAGTCGTAAAAATCATTGAAAATTACCCAAAATAGACCCAAGCGAGGAGTAATTTTTAATTTTTAATTTTTCGATTGTAAAATGGGGTCTTGGCATATTTATGCTGCTTAAAAATAGTTGATTTTTGCATAATTTTCCGCCAAGATTGCTAGTGCAAGTCTATCCCAGTTAATAGTCTCCTGTGGCTTGAAACTTCACCCCTGTCATGGTATATCCTGGTATTTTAAACGTTCGCTCCCCGGAGGGCGGCTCAAATCATGCACCACGATCGGCAAACGCTTTTGGGTGGGTGTGGTGGGGTCGGCTAGCGAGACCTCGGATACCGGTACAAGCACTCGTAATTGAACGACGTTTGTGAACAAGACCGACATTGCATGACAGCGAGATTTGAAAAGAAGCAGAATTTTGGCGGTATGTATTAGCAGCCGTGTTCATAAACGCTGTTCTATTACGAGTACGGCATACAAATGCATGAGGTCTTATGAATGAATCAATCGAAAAACACATGCAGCCCTACTTAAAGCATGGCATAGTTCCTCATGGCGTCGATACAGAGCGGAAAGCTCTTTCTCCAATCTCGTACCAGGTTCTGTGAAGATGGGCCGTGCTTCCTGATGTTCATCATGGCCGCCAGGTGTGGTGCTTACGCAGCGCAGTGTGGCGTGATGGTAGGTTTCTACAACTAACAATAATCTACCCTGCCTTTCTAACAATCCAGAGATTAGTCTGTCAAAACGGGATACCGCTCGACGGTGAACCTTGGCAGTAATTTGGAGGGTGGTCGAATATGCTTAGCAGAAATCTTCTCCTAGAGCCCATGATAATTCAGGATCCAAGATTTACCACCAAGGTAACCAACTTAGACGACGAACCTCTGGTGAGTGACTCTGGAGGAAATTACTATATAGATGGCGCCCCTGGTGCACTGTGCTGTACCCTAAAACGTAAACAAAATCACTATAATTAGCGCAGTGCGTGCAAAAAAAGACTGTCTAACTTCGGTAAATTCACACTTGGGCAAATTCACACTTGGGCAAATTCACACTTGGGCAAATTCACACTTGGGCAAATTCACACTTGGGCAAATTTACACTTGGGTGCTATCATCTCCAGGCAAGTAATCTCGTTATCACGACTATTTCCTGGGCTGTAAGTTTAGAGTAAAAATATGACTCAATAAGATACGGTTCAGAAACTTACCCTAAACCTGTTAAATGCCGTTAGCAAGACGGACACGAGGAAACACTTTAGACCCCAATACAGAGACCCAACGTATAGGAGAGGAAAGGAAAACCCAATTCAAGTTTTAAATACCTAACTAACTCCCGGCATTGCGGAAAAGAGTAGTGATCCAACCTGCTCCCACACAAAAGTGTCACCTTACACACAATCCTTCACATGCTATCATAGCATAATATTTAGATAATTTGTCTAGCTATCCTCTATTTTTTTCCAGGTTAGGGACCTAAGGTCCCCCAGTTATAAGGAAACTTAATTGGTCAGAACTATCTGCAGCATCGCCCATATGGAAAAAGACACCATCATCCGGAATAAAGCTTTCAATTTTTCCTGTATTTTCCCTTACAGGTGTATTTTACTGTACTGTATTATTCGAACATCCTTGGTTGGATTAGTGATGCAGTTTGCTTTAAATCTTGTACCCGGCCAGTTAAGGTCAGCACAGTGTAGGATTCAGCTAGTAATGAAGCTCCGGATATGCGACTCTTCGCCGAGAAGAGCACTCGACAGGCCAGACAAAGGCAGGGTTTCTACTGGCCACATAGGTCGCTATAATACTAGGGGGAGGAAGCAGTGAAGCTAATACTCGGATGTCTGATTGTCAACCCTGACGGGGAAGACGGAAGTGGAGTATGAAAATTTGCCCCTGTTATTGTGGGCATTATATCAGCTCTAAGACTAGGTATCCTTGACTTGGAGAGGTCGGACAGAGAATGGGCCCTACCCTTCGTGAAGCGACTAGAATGGTAAACCTACCGCCAGAACGAAGAGATGTCGGCTATCAGAAGGAAGACGGATACGATCATGCACCCAACTAAATAATGGCTGGCATAGGGGGTGGGGAGCAGCCAAATTACTGTGGTAGAAGAATGCCAGGCCCCATAGGTCAGGCATAACCAGCCTTACACCTTTAGCGTGGGCAATGATTCATAAAGGAGCGACAATAATATTTACCACTGCTACCGTGCTACGGAAAGATACTAACCTAGCGGGCCCAACAAAACTAAATGTAGGATTAAATCTCAAGGGTCTTTCCTAAAATAGAGACCTCGTGAAGGTTCTCTAAAGACATAAACCAGCTCTTCACCGGCTCTAACCCTGTGGAAGAATCGGATGCCTTGTGCAATACCCCACGAGAACCGTGTATTGAATCCTTCCCCTTGCCTTGACCCGCTCTCTATTCTAGAATAGATTAATTCGCTTGCTCACCCGTTTGCTCCGTGGGTTCCCACAGCTGCCGTAAAAACTTTGAATAATTGGATGTTGTGCTATGTCGTTAGGCTTTCCTCTCTCGGTGGGGTCAGGAAATTTTGGTTTCTTTTTTTTTAATCTCGGAAGGGGGAAAGGGGCTGTTTTTGCTGTGCTATTTGCCCCCTTTCTAGAGAAGGGAATTTTGGACTACATAGCACACCGTCCAATTATTCAAGTTTTCACAGTATCTCTGATGACAAGTGACCGTCGGCGGAGCCCCCGCTACAACCAAGGAGCCTTGTGAAATGGCCATCCCAAGCCAATAAGGTTATCTGATGGCGGGGGCGGCAGGATATAGGCGAGTGGGAAGCAGTGCTCAGGTGTAGGCGTGGGGAAATACAAAACTAGAAATTTCATGTGAGGATAAACAGAACCCATTTTCCTTCCATTTTCTTTGCAGCTTGCCTTTCCCCCAGGAGTAGCATCTACACGTATGCTTCCCATCCGCGCTCTTTATAAACCATTTGTACCTTATTCGTTGCCCACTCACACATCTATGAATTCCATCACTTGGCCTAAATCCTGTCACCAACAACTCCCCCAATTACTAAGGGGATGTCATCTACGATACTGTCAAGGGACCACAAACACTGTTTATGGGGGCATTTCTCCCTTCCTAATTGCATTCTTGGCTCATCTTCGTTCCCTGTATTTTCTGGTTGAAATTTGAGCCACTACCTTTGCTGGATAACCCTGCATACAGAACTAGGGACATATGGTGTCATTTATTCTATGCAACAACGGTACGATGCCTTGCACTAGAGGGATATAGAGGTCAAGGGTAAGTCCTGGGACCCAAGATATTTAATCAAAAGGAATGGATGTGGGCTCGGAGTGGAAAGAGAAAGCAATAACTCAGTTGACTGAATTCCGTGCTTGGTTACTTGAATAGACTGAGAGAATAAATGAGCTTCTACTGACCTCACCCAACTTTCTTGTGTGGACCTTCACCCATGTTCGTGGATACGGGGCCTCTTAAGGTTGACAGGTTATAAATGGCACAGCGGTAGACGATAGAAAGAGAATTTACACGGAACTTAGACACTTCGCCCATGCTCTTGAAATTTGCCTTGACTAAAACACAACTCAACGGTAGAGATAGGTGTATAAGTAAAACATAAGTAGCACATCTTGATACTTCCATCGATCACCACACCTATCTCACTATTTCCCTCCATGCCCTTGTTTCTCCGTACACTCCCGTGATAAACAAAGGAAAGACATATCGGTCTAATCTCTTGCATAAACTGTGAAACAATCTATCTCAATCTCCCAAATCATCTGCAAGCATCTAAACAATCTTTCAGACTCTCCCGCATAATCCAAAGTCAACCACATTCTTCCAACAGGGCTTAGCATACTGTATGCCTCCATTAGCGTGTGACGAGAGAATCAACTGAAGGCTGAAAAGGCGGACACTAGCGCACCTTAATGTAAGAGACATTAGGAGCCAATGCACAAAAGCCGATTGGGCTCTAATAGAGCAGAGCACAAAGCCAGGAATACTCAGCACTGGATGGGGCTGTTTGAGTTCTTTTGGCTCTTTTCTTGATACTCTTAAATTTTTTTGACAAGCTTCTCTCTCACTCAGTCTGTATTTTATTGATATAGCTTCCATTCTCACTGATTACCGAGTAGGGGTGCGAATCGGAATTTTAGGCTCTCCGAATTTCGATCCTTTTAATGTGTTTTTAGTGGCACTTAGGCCCACCAACAATGACTTTTGTCCAAAAACTATATCATAATCTAACCGACCACCATTCTACCATAAGGGTACGTTACTTTTAGGCTACCGGTATCAAAGATCTCTGTCAAATCCACATTTGCGATTAAATCTCGCTGGTGATTTGGGGGTTATCGAGAACTTTAGTTTGTAAAGACTCTCTCCGCTTGGTCTTAGGCATCCTACAGTCATACTAGATCACTCGGCGACTTCCATTGGAGGTGGTAAGGATTTTCCTGGCTAGCTGAGGGAACCGTATGGGTTTGGGGTGCCCGACCCGAGCATTGGGTAGTATGCCCTGGGGGGCGGAAAGAATTGCGGTAAGAAAAAAGAGATGCGGAGGTAGAAAGTGGGATACTCCTCCCAACCTGCTCGCAAGTTAGTACTGGGCGGCGGTGTGGGACGTCTGATCACTCTTAAAAAGTGAGGACAAGATACCGCGTACAGTGGGGGGGCTCGCTCGTGCCCCAGGGATGTAGGTAGAGGTATACCAAGCCTTTGAGCCCACCAGTGGTCGAGAGGAGCAGAGATTGCAACAGTTGCTGAGCCCGTTCGGAGAAGCTTCGCGACGTATCTGCGGGGCCAAGCTGAATGTGGGGCTGAAGAAAATATGAGAACATATGCTGCTCTCCAAAATCCTACACCATGCACGTTATCTGCGCCTAAGACCATGCAGGAAGCATTTAGTTGCATAGGGAGTTTTACGAGTTTGTAATGTCGCATTACGGACAGGTGAATCAATTTTAGAGTTAAAACACCCTTACTGTATTGGCTTTCCTCGGTGAGTAAGACTAAAACATGTTTATAGCATCTTAACTTTATCTTCAAGCTCACACTTGGAGAATAATGGCATATAAACACGATTTTCATTAAACCATGTTGTTGAGATGTACCGGGAATCGGAGTAGGCAAACGAAGCGAGCGGTATCACCGGTTCTAGTAAAGTGAGCTCTCTGAAGAGGGCGAATGACTTGTATTGCTTGATAAACTGAGGAGAGGGATTAAGAGAAAGAAGAAGAAAAGAAAAACAAAGAGGAGAAAGGACACGCAGTGTTGAGAGGGGAGGGGATGACGCAAGTGGTCACGAGGTGTCACTCGTGACCGCAGTAACGGAGAAAGCAAGAACACAACCGT
>Ga0307507_10002945_pt1 | contig 34209 bp, 37 predicted proteins | sample 7_EM_MG_FD_207223 | JGI IMG/M metagenome (GOLD analysis project Ga0307507, IMG submission 207223) | Populus trichocarpa ectomycorrhiza microbial communities from riparian zone in the Pacific Northwest, United States - 7_EM | ecosystem: Host-associated > Plants > Roots > Unclassified | place...
GTGGCTCTGCTCGTGGCTCTGCTCGTGGCTCTGCTCGTGGCTCTGCTCGTGGCTCCGCTCGTGGCTCTACTTGCGGCTCTGCTCGTGGCTCTACTCGTGGCTCTACTCGTGCCTCCGCTCGTAGCTCTGCTCGTGTCTCTGCCGTGTCTCTGCCCATGCCTCCTTGCATCTCCCTATGCGTCTTTTTGCACGTCTTATAGGGTTAGGTAGAGAGGTGTAGAGACATAGACGTAGACACAAAGACGTAAGGACGCGGAAATGTAAAGGGTAGAGGCGTAGAGGCGCAGGGGGGGAGGCGTAAAGGTGCGGGGGAGGCGTGGAGGCGCAGAGGTGCCTTTGGGGGGTAGGCCGTGCTAAATTAAGCTATAACTCTAATAAATAAGCTCTAAGCCACTAATTTTGCACCGGCAGAATGAAACTTGGCAGAAGATTCGGACAGTAAAGTTACTGCCAAGAGTTACTGTCCGGATCCTGTCCGCAATCCGACACCGGATTGCCAAAAACATCAAAACCCGGGCAAGGTTGATATATCGCTTGCATCGCATCTTGTGGACTAGCAGGTACGTTTTGGGTTCGATTGTCGAATAGAAACGACAGGGTTTCAGTAACGTCGCCTCGAACAAACCCGTTAAGCAAGGCGTTGGTGTAGTATTTCAAACCTAGATATGTACCTTGGTCCATGAAGAATTTTATGGGGTCGTTTCTTGATCTATTCAGAGGCACATCTATTGTAGGTCCATTTAGTGGTGATTAGTGATCATTATCGAAATTATAACTATCCCAGATGGTATCCGCATATTCAAGAAAGAAAATTCCATTATACCCTACCCCTTTAAAAACGGGACTTGAATAAGCGGTCGAATTGGTATATTTCAGAACACAGGGAACCAAGGCACATTCTGAGGCGTTTATAGGGGTCGTAGAATTAACGAAGAATGTATCGTAGGCCGTGATTGACTGAACAACGGCAATTGGCGATGTGTAGTTGGTATACACAAGGGGCTGAAAGCTAGTATTCATTGCCATGAGGTTATATCGAGAACCCTCAACGCCTCCTAGGTTAAACCCATTGGGCAAGGAAACGTCACAGCCCGTGACACCCGGCGGGTCAATCCCAGGTTTGGGAACGCAATTTTTCGTCAACCTGGAAGTAAGATCAGAACAGCGCGAGCATACACCAAGCGATGAATATCCTTCCCAAGTGCAGTTTCCCGTACTGCAAAAGTATGATGGTATGCTCCAGGATCCATAGGGGTCTGCGGCGTAGATGGCAGCCCAGATGTTCGCTTTCATTTCTGGGTCGACGTTGTAATCTTAAAGACGTCAGCGTTGATTCAAATCGATAGGTTAAGCAGCTAGGAGCATCTGGCTCTCTGACGGTAAGGGACCATGTAGACCTACAAGGCGCATTCCCAGGAGTTACTGCTTGGTAGGTTGTCGCGTTCGCTATCCTTGCAGTTTGCAATTCAGGGGGAAGTGGAATACTCGGGTCATTCGAAAACTTTATTGTCCAATTTGCATATAGCTGGTCAGTGTTCGGAGGAAGGGGTTTATGCAACTTTGGGTCACTGGGGTACATGATTGGATAGGTAACAAGGTTCTGAGCAAAGAACGAGAAGCCTTGGGCTGCAATAACCGCCAACGCTCCCATCACTTCGAAATGTCTGGGGGGGTATCCGGGGTTTTAGTATATCGCCTCTCCAAATTCCTAGAATAGGGGAAAGTGAGGGTTTACCTTGCCTTGAGACTCCAAATAAGTTTGACACTATCAAGCAGACTCTGCTTCGATGCAGCTTCAAAATATCTTAAGTCTGTGAGGGTTCTTTCCTTTTCCGCAAACCAAACCCACTTGAGCTGGCTGAGGCCTCTTGTGATAGGAATTAGCAGACAAAGCCTAGCGACAATGCTTATCGCCTCAATGATGGAATTGAGAGTTATGTGTGCTGATTTGTCCCGAAACCGAGCTATTTTCCCTTGGTAAGTGTAAGACCAGCGAGGTAATGGACATCCGTCGAATTCTTTGAGCAAAATACACAGGCCTGAAATTGCCAGAGCGGATCCCAGAACACCAAGAAGTTCCCAGATCCACCAGTCGTCAGTTTTGAAGGTCGATACAATATCGCCCTGCAATGGTGCGGCGCTGTCGTGAGTTTCCATCTGCTCACAGGGACTAGCAATTGGTTTATCATGCACGCCAGTGACCGGCTCCTTAGTCGATAAGCTAGAAATCTGTTCTTTGGCCATCTTGGCGGCGTGGGATTTAAAAAAATTGAACTGTATAATTGTGATGAAATGAAGGAAACTGCAGCCTTGCAGGGCACCAGAAGGCTATATGGCAAGGAATATCGGGACATAAATACATATTTCTCAGTATTGCTCGGATGTAGCTCTCCTGGCATCCGAGTAGCTGAACAAAAAATCAAAGTGGAATGTATTGGTCGATGGCGTATCCCATCGGCTAGGTGTTAACTGTGGCCCCCAATCACCTACATTGATTAGACTTGCCACTAGAAGAGTTCGCAATTGTTGAATGGTTCCATGCATAACAGGGCCCCAAGGAAGTTCACAATTCGAGTGGCCAAAAATTCAGCCGTTGCGCCCTCTCAGAAGCGTATCAAAAAGCCATCATAAGCCCACCACTCCGTTTGATCATGCGGACTGTACAGCCCCTTCGTACACCTTGTGGTCAGTGTGCAGAAGGCTTTTAGTGCAACAGGTGGCTTCTTTGCCTCTCGGGGAATTTGCTTCAAGCGGATGCAATTCTCAAAAGCATTTTTGACCATGTTCTGGCCGCTTAGTGGCTGAACATGAAATGCGCCATGTTGCAGGTGCTAAGGCAAGCTGAATGTGTCGGCGATTTCTTTTGCCCCGTTCTTGTGACATGTATGGGTCGCATACTGCTGATGCTTAAAGAGGCTGAGCAGAGGGAAAAAAGTGCAAATATGTAGAACGGCGATGAGCGGCCACGGAACGTTTCAACTTTCCGTTTCTGCAATTAGGTAAGTCGTGTAGTGATGTTAACTTTGAGAAAGATGCTAATAAGTAAGGGCCTAGCGCCCAGAGAATAACCAAGCACGACATACAGTCGCTTCGGAAAGAGACGATCAAATGTCAGAAACCATAATCAAAAATAGAAATTTGCCGAATCCTCACCTATTTAAACCCTTTTTCTGTACTCGCGCATGCCACTACCTATCACCTTATTATTACCTTATATTTAAAGCCATGGGCAAACCTGCCTAGTCGACTAAATAGAAGTTAATTGTACAAGCTCTAATAACAATTTCTATATAGAAGTTAAGACTGGCGTTCCTTAACCTACTCTTTAACGCTAGAGGGTAAATTTAAAGAGATATAGCTAGATTAATCCACTAATTAAGGTAAGTAGTAGGCCACTACTACTTATAGATAAGGCTCTAGATGTATAACATTAGGTGTTATTAATATTAATTTATTAACGCGTACCTTAGGGCCTCCTTAAATACCTCTTATATAGCCCAGACGCTTATTTTAAAGAGATGCTCTGGTTTCTATATAACAAATATAATATAATAGTGCTATAGAGTACGCTATTAGCTAGATTAAAGTAAAGGATATACCTAGTTAGTTAATATACCAAGGCTCTATTAACGGGTTAATATTTATTTAGTAGATAAAGAATAAGGTTTTTACTTATATGCAGCCTTATCTATAGCCTTATTTAGTTCTGGTAATAGATAATGCGTTAATCTATCACAATAAGGTACATGGTAACTATAAAGGATAGGCGTATTAATATTACTACTTACTTAAACCTAGGAAGTTTAACGCCTCTATAATACTACTAGTGTTAGACTTAAATATCTTCCTCCTTACTTACTTAATTTTAATCTAATTAAGGCCTCTTTTTACAACTTAAAGCAGTGGCTGTATACTTATTAATTTAAAGCTGAACTATAGAATAACTTTAGCGACTTTTTAAACTATGCGGTAGAGTAATAAGGATTTAATAAAAGGGCAAAAAGCTATTTCTTACGGGCAGGAATTAAGTAGTAGATAAAGGGAAGGACAAGGTCTATTATTATATAGAGCGCCTACTAATTAAGACGTTAAGTAAGGCCTCTACTATAGCACTACTATTACTAATCTATTCTGAAGTCCTCTAAGTTATTTACTATGCGATTAATAAGCCCGTACGTTAAACCAACCCTATATAGCTTTATATGGCCTATATTGTTATTAAGTAGCGCATACTTAAGTATCCCTCTTGCTTAAAGCGCTATATTAATAGCCGTAGTAAAATCAGCGTCTCTAGCATTAGCAGACACGTTAATAGGTGTAGTAGCGGCCCTATATTTAACTGTAGGATTAACCCTCTATGCCCTCCTTACGTACTTTAACTGTGCCTCTATTATTCCCTCTACTTTGCGCCATTCGTCTGCATTATTAAGCTCTTTGGGTATTATAGGATCCTTTAGATTTAATAACACAATAACAGTAGTTAATTAATTAAGCTAGAAAGAACAAAAACCTTAATATTTATTAGCTTAATGCGTATTTTAGGTAATAAACTCTTAGTATTTAAAGGCTCCAAACAGGACGGCTAGAACGTTAGTAAATATCTTCGCGGTATTAACGCGTACAATTATATTTAGAATAAAGGCTTAATAATCTTTAGGCTATTCTACAACAGTAGAGGGCGTTGTTATAGGTGGTATAGGTTTAACAGTAAGGTCTACCTCTTTAGGCGCTTAGAAGTGTTCCTTACAGTATTCCTAGGTGCTTTGGCTCTCCTCCTATGCGTTATAGCGCTAACTAAAATAGGAAACAATATAGGCTTTAAATAGCTTCAAAAAATAGGATACGGCAATATATTAGCATGGAGGATGGGTGGTGGCATGCGCGAGTACAGAAAAAGGGTTCAAACAGGTGAGGATTCGGCAAATTTCTATTTTTGATCATGGTTTCTGACATTTGATCGTCTCTTTCCGAAGCGACTGTACTTGGCCTCGCTTGGGGAAAAGCTTGAGCCACCGCCTTGTTCTCTATGAACCATTTTTGGGGTTGAGGGGACTCCACATGTTATGGTCATGCAGCTAGCTATCTGATAAATTTTATTGGTAAACCGAAATCGTACTGCTTCTGCTGGTTGGCGGCGAGGCTTTCGCCATCACCCAATCATACGAACAGCATTCTGGGTCGAGCTTGTTAACCAGGCGCGGTATCAGGGGGTATTTGTAAAGCTCGTGTTCTGTCGGGTGGACTGTTCAATTTCTGCTAACGTTTTCTCCGAAGGCCTCCAAAAACTTGTTTGAAATGCTTATCCTGCCAAACGCCAAATGAATGCATCTTATATGCTTCATTCTTGTCAAAGCTCTTGATAACCTTTGTAACAAAATTCAAAAACGCTCCCAAAGCCGTATTACTAGATGCTATAAAAGTCATCAAGACATCACCAAAAAACTGTCTTCCAATGCTCTCCACTTTTATTGACCCTTTCTCTTCCCCAAACCCGCCCTCCTTACCCAGCTGCCCACTGACTTCAAACTTTCCACAAAATTATTCCCCCGCCTCCTCCAGGCCCCGCCCTAAACTTCATCCAGCACGCTCCCCTCGTCCCAATTTCCTTACCTACCAATTCCCTACACTCCACATGTTGACCGCGGTACTCCTCATATTCATCTCTGGAGCTGAAGAAACCCTCGTCCGGAAACATCATCGGGAAGTCGCCTTCTCTCTCGACATCCTCGCGCGCAGGCCAGGGTGGGGTTGACGGCGATGCGGTGCTCGGAGACGGCGAAGCACCCTCGATTTCGCGAGGGCGGCCATGCAGTTGAGCAGCGATTTCTGTACTCACGGAGCCAAGGGTGAGGCGACGAGACCAGCGACCAGCGCGGCTGCTGATTTGGAGTTCGGCTTGCTGGATTGAGTCAGCCGTTTTGTTGACTGGGCTTTGGTCTTGAGGGCTGGGGCGCATGAGGTGCAGTGAAATACCGCGAGCGAGAGAGAAGGATATACTGCGTGTCTTCTGACGGCGGAGGTCGGCGTCGCCCATGGTGGTGCTGGGGATGAATTGAAAAAGTATATTGATGAGCATATAGGTAGATGGGCACGCTCAAGATCGCACTCCTTGTTGTATATTTTGATGCGTCTTTTACAAAGACCTTTTCCTTTTGCAAAGCAATAATTGAAACGCTTGCGTGCGCAATTGGATGGTAATACAAAGCCAAGAACGGCATACTTTGTTTAGACAAACTCTACTCATTGACTATGGGGGGCTGCAGGGATGGATGTCATTGTTGACCAATTCATCCACTCAAACGCAGGCCTAGGTGGAACTCGACCATTGATTGAACAATTCATTGACCGCAACTCGGTACTTGCGGGTGCAGATGGCCTTAATCGGGGAAGCAGATGAGGGAACGAGAGTCAATTGTGCATGTGATTGGGGAATCAAGCAAGGACGCCTAGATAATTGCTGGACTGACCACAACGGGGATCCTAAAACGTCAATAGCAAGTATTGATCAAAAAGATTATAAGGCACGAACGAGGGCCTTCCACCCAAGTTCACACCCAAGTTCACATTGCGAAATGAGTATATATTGAAGATTTGAGTGACGTTTTATTGCCCAAGCTCTTGAAGGGTAATATTCTAGTTTACATTCTTCTTCATCTTCAACTAGCCTCCCCTAGGATAGAAAAGAGATGGGTTGGAGTACCAGCGCCAAACGCAAAAAAACATGGAGGAAAACATGTTTTTGGGTTTTCTGATGAATGCGTGCCGCTCCCGATCAATATCAAAAAACGCCCAAAAGGCTTTCATATCCTAATCAATCAGACCTATAGTCCCAATCATCGCACCCGTGATCCGTCCATCAAAGTGCCCCATTACTGCGTCATCTGAGCCATCACATAATGGCACAATAAAAACGCTAAATGCTGAACAAGATGCAAATATTTGTGAAGCCTCAACACAACGTATAGGGTGGAGGAAAGAAAAAGACAACGAACAACAAATCAGGAACGCGTGTATGTCGCGGCGCGTATAAATGAAGACATACCAGTAGCAACTTTATTACTGATGTTCAAAGCCACCCATCATATCATCAAAGTTTTGTTCATTGTAGAAAGGCTCGAATTGACCGCCACATTGTGTCAAATCCGGAAACCAATCAACGCCGGTGGCAGACATTGTTCCCGCGTTTGAGCTTGAGTCAAACAAGGTAAAGTCGGTAGTGGGCCGGCCGAATGTACCAAGGCCATCCTCAAAGCCTTCATCAATCTGCATTGTGCCCAGCTGCGGCGAGAAGAGAGTGACATCCGCTTGAGCACCAGGAGAAAGGTGAGGAACGGCAGCGACATTGCTAACATTGGTATTAACTGGGAAAGGGCGAGTGAAATCAAATGCATCAAAACCAACACTCATGGCAGGTGTCGGTTGCTGGATGTTGGTAGCATTGAAGGTCGGGTTGAAGTTATTGCTAAAGACATCATTGTGGTTGATCATGGGCTCCTCAGGAGTTACGGCATCCTCGAAGGAAGTGGGTTCATTTGGAGAATGACTGGAAGAATATGTCATTACTGAACCAGCCGTGGTTACTGAATCTCTGCGATAGTCTTCTTGGAAGTCTCCGATGCTCATGGCAGGAGTATAGCCATAGCTACCGAACTCGAAATCTGGGTATTGCTGCAAGGAAGGAGACGGTGCGAATGGAGTCATCGGAGTAGCCAGGGCAGACACTGGCGTGTTGACGTAAGGGGTAAGTGGGGTTTGAGGGCTGCGCTCGCTCCCTGAGGTTGCTTTCTTCCGACCATTGCTCTTGGACCGAACATATTCCCAACCATGTGCTTTTTCCATGTGTTGCTTGCAGTTAGACTCCCGCTTGGAAGCATACGTGCAAGGAGGATACAGACACTTGTACTGCGGTGGAGCAGCGGAGTGCTTGTCGTTGACATGCCTGTCACGTTCTTTCTCGGTTGGCCAACCCAAGTCGTAGTACTTGCATTTCTCTTCAGTGCACTTCCATGGACGAGAGTGGGTCTTCTCGTGTTTCGTCAGGTCACAAGGCCGCTTGAACTCCTTCTTGCAATCGCGGCACACGTGCAAAACATCCCCAGGCTTCTCTGACTTTCTCCGTCGTGCCATTGAACGTCTGACGCCATCATCATCAACATCCTCTTCGGACAAGGTCCTCTTAGCAGATGAAGATGGGCCATAGGCCTCATCTGAAGGGCTCCCCTCCACAATGGGAATGACCTTGCCGTCCTTCTCACGAACTAGTTCGGCCGGGCGGCCGTTATGGCTAAGACCGCCTCGCAATGTTATCTTCTCGCCTCTGTAATGATGTTAGCATGGCAACTGATATTGGGGAAGTGGATCGTACGGTGAATAATCCATCTCGTCCAATTCTTCTCCGTTGGCTTCTTTTTGTCGTGTAGCGGCCATAATTGCTGCGTACCGCCGAATCTGTTCAACGAGATCAAGAAAGTAGTTGTTAGTGTAAGGGCGGTCAGTCGGTAGGCGTTGATCTTGTTCCGAAAGGCAGTCGACAGTTGCGTGAAGCAGTTGAATCGATCGCTCGCAGAAGCGGAGGTACGAGGCTGGTGTTGCCGAGAACTCCTTTACGCAGCGAAGAATGCAATGAGCGATTGCACCTTCAGAATCATAAACAGTTTCACTCACCGGAGCCAAGAATATCAGTGTCTTCTCAAGATCACGCAAATTGGAAATGTTCTTATCTCCAATCCGTCGTGGAACGTCCTGGATGAGAGGGTGGAAGTCCTTCAGTGTATCCTCTGCAAGGATTGGTTTGATGATGTGGTCGTGAATTTGCTTGCACGCATATTCACCTAGCGTGTGCTTCTCCTCCGTGGAACCCAATGCCGAGAAGGATCTGGTAATGGCGGAATGGGTGCTGGTAACGGAGGTAGAGATGGAACCACGAGTGCTTGAGCTAGGGACACCATGGTCGCCTTTATGTACATCAGTGGACTGAGGCTTGCATGAGTGAAGGGTGAATGGAGTCATACCGTATTTGGAGCCGCTGACACTTGAGCCAAGACCGCTGTCGGAAGTGTGCTGGTGGGGGCTACCTTCAGCCGAAACAGACTTGGTATCCATGTCCATAGGATCGGCGTTCAGGGTGGTGTGGTGGAGCATGAAGCTTGGGAGAGGGAGCACTTCGGGATCATGCAGGATACTGGCACCCAAAGCCGATGATGAGTGACCGGCCAGCGTCTTGTCGAAGCGCTCAAGTATGTTTGCTACACGACGTACGCCGGCGTCATTGAGCAGCTCTTCAAGGTTGTCAGTGTGGGAACGCTTGGGCATGAAGTGACGGTTGTCAAGGCCACATAGTTCCGATGAGATGTTGGTAGGGGAAGAGAATGTGCCGCTCTTGCGAAGGGACATGTTATGAGTGCTGAGGGGAGTCATTTGGGGACTCGTGGCCTTAAAAGCGCGACGACGGGGATGGGTCTGGGTGGAGGACATGTTGGTTCTGACTGGTCCGGAGGTACTATCGCTGCAAAGGGTGGAACAATTAGCTGAGTTTGCAACGCTTCTGGCGTTTCCCTGTTTATGACTCACAAAATAGGCCGGATTGAGACTGATAGTTCAAGCGTGTTAATCGGACGAGAGCTAAGGGCGGGAGTCGGGATTTGGACCCGAATGCTCAAACACAGCCTTCCGGGAAAAGGTGGGCGAGAGAATGGGATGAAAGAGAGGCTGTGACCTGCTGCTGAAGTGGACGACTCAATCAGGCCCGAATGAATGCAAAGATTCTTCAGCAGGCCAGTTGATCAAGACCTCATCGAAGGTTGATAATGGAGGCGAAGAGAGTTGAGGAAGTGGAACGAGGTGAGATGAGATGAGAATACAAGCTCTAGCGATGGGACTGAGGCCGGCAGGCAACACGAAGGGCGCTGAAAGGAGAATGGTACGAAGGTTTGGACGGTGGGAGGATATAAGGGCGGCGCAGCAGTGTCCAAACGTGAGGGCGGCGGTTAAGAAATGGTAGCAAATTAAGGCGGCGCTGGCGAGCAGAGTCCAAGAAACGGTGACGACGCCTGAGGACGAGTACCTGACGAAGATGGAGGGCAGGAGCGGTTGGTTTTGTCAACGGGAGACTCGGGGGGGGAACTTGGGGTGGGTTGAGGAGTCGCGTCGAAGTCTTTACGCTGTTGCCTAGAGGTGGAGTGAACTAAGCCATAGCACGGACCAGTGCGCGAGCTCAAATAGAGCTTGATGCCCCCGAGTCCGACCGTTCACCTTCATTTTCAAGTTATGCAGGAGGGCGTCAGGAGCATGGTAGCGGCGTGCGTCGATTCGCTGGCTATTCGCTCGCTGTGGGCAGGTGCGATTGTGGTGAACAAGTGTGCAATTCACCAGTCCGCCCTTTCGCCTCCAAACCGCCCCTCCAGCGCTGCAAACACGCTGGGGACCGGCGGTCAGATGTCATGCGACTTTAGCTTCACCGGGGCGGAACGACTCTTAGCCCTGCAAGGGAGGTCTTGACCGGAAAGATAGAGGAGCACAGCACTGGGAGCGGTGGGGGCCAAAACACCCCGAACCAACCTCTATCTGCCAACCAGCGGCCACCAAGCCCTCCAGGGCCATCACCGAAGCTCGTGGACCATTTCTAATCTCCACGCCTTCGGCTGCTTCGGGCTCAATTAACAATCATTTTCCTGGCCTACGAGCGCGAAAACTCGTCGACTGGTTTCACCCTTTCCGCCGACGCGGACCTTGTTCAGGTCAGCAAGGCTTGGCCGGGTTGTACTCAAGCCTCAGAAGCACTGGGATGCGCATCCTCCGCAGCAATCAATCGCCCTATCAGCGGGCTTAGCTCGTACTGCTTGCACCTCCACAACAGCCCACAACCGCCTGCAACCCGCGCTTGTGGTGGCTCCCCCTCGCAACGATCCGCTTGGTCCATTTAGAGTATGCCCTGTGAGTCAGCCTTGCACATTGCACCCGGTGGGTCCCTCTCGCCGCAATCTCTGATCACGTTTGGGCGGCGATCACTATGTTATTGCATATCGCATTGACTCCATTGGTCTTGTCTGAGCAGTCGGAGCTTTTCTATTGGATTTTAGTCGCTTGCGCGGCATTGACCTCTTTCTCCACGCCGCAAGCCGCGGTGTGCATTTCTGGACAGGGCTGCGTCATTGCGTTTACGAACATTTCTTGTAGTTGCAGCTGCATGCCATCTTGGCGGTCTTAGAATAATATAAGACGGACGGCTCGTAACGATGCGGGGGATGATGGACGTTGACAGACGCCAAAGGAAGATGTTGTAGTATCGAACGCGTATGTGATGATGTCCTCTTGCCAGTACAGAAAGCCAATTGAACGGCACATTTCTTGGTGCCTGACACCCTCAACATCAAACTCAACACGGGACTCGAGAGACCACGTCAACCATTTGATACCTCTTATCACGCCTGGAGGATTCGCTTTTCCACAAAATTCACCCTGGATGTTGCTGCTACTCGCCCATGTGACTGATCGTGCTACGGATCTGGGATGATCTTTTACTGATATGCACAATTTATTGATATTTTAAAACTAGCGCGACACGTTTACAACGAGAAGATTGCAATTCTTTGTTGGAGAACCCATCCTGCCGTATGCAGAGAACGAATCCTTCGCGCCTGATTCATTTGGAAGGAAAACTTTTCCGGTATCCAATAGACTTTGGGACTAAAGAGGCCAGGTGTGCAAATGCATATTGCTATCAGGATGGAATGACTCCGTGAATCGAATGATGCTGAATTCTGATTGGTTACGTCGCCCTTAGTGCAAACTCCATCCAGCTATGACTCCCTTTCATCCCAGGAAACGCCGTATGTATCCCTCTTCATCCAAAATTAATTGGTCAGAGATAACTAGTTAACATAAACTATCTTCTCGCTCTTAGAACCCTTCCTCCGGTACCTGTTGGTACTGCGTTTTCCTTAGTTGCTTTCGCTGCTGTAGCTTTTCTTCCTGCCGTCCCTGCTGCTACACCCTTTCCAGCCGCTGCCCTTGCTGCCCTTGCCACTAGTCCTTGGCCTGTGTTTTTCTTCGTGATAATCGTCGTACCGGCGCTAGAATCAGATACACTGCTCCCATCACTTCCTCTCCCCCTACCATCCACCTTTGTAATGGCAGCAGCACCCGCTGCAGCGGTGACGGTACCTTTACCTCGTCCAGTAGCCGCAGATGGAACAATAGTAGGTCCACCACGAGCCTGTCTACTGGCTGTCCGGCCTGTACGTGCCACTGGCTTCTCCACAACTGGAATAACGGGAACAGATGGTTTAAGTGGGGAAGTTGGCCGCGCTAGGTACGATTTCGGAGGTGACATTGCGCCGGAAGACTTGAAAGGAGATCTTGGGAGAGTTCGCGAGTTGTTCGATTTGGGCGAGAGAACTTGCGAAGGCACAATCTTGCGTGACGCAGTCCTTGTCGCGCGACTATTTGCAGTTACTGGTCCTTGGGCTGCTGTAATGGTGGCTTTGGCACGTTTCTTAGGCATCATTAGGTCATGGTCGGTGTGCGTGTTTTCCTTGTCGGAGGTCATTTCGTTGCTGTGTTAATGTATTAGCTCCGTTGAAGGTCTGAAATATGACGATTGGTACTCTACCTTGATCGCTTGGTGCCTCGGAGGCGAGCTGGACTTGTCAATTCAGATGCGGGCTTATGCCCTATTGCTGGCCTCGCTGCTTCAGCAACATGGTGCTTACAGGCAACAGGTGCTACTAGTCTGGTAGAATTGGCTTGTTCGGAGTATTTGTTTATTAAATCCATGATATTAGTAGTCCGTAGGGCCTGAGGTATGCGATTTACGCGTATCTCGAGACGCGATCTTAAACCTTGGGTGTGGAGACCGTACTGAGCTCGTAGTTTTCTTGCTCGTTCAGTGACTAAACACGTCATGAGCCTAAATCAAGAGTGGAGTGGTATCCAAGACTCACTCTCTAGCCGTAGGTTATCTATAAGCGCCTGCTTCTGCGCTTGTGTTATTACTGCTTTCCGCCTTTTCGGGCTCCTATCTGGTGTTCTGACCGGGCTGGGCGACTTCATTGTCACGGTTTTTGATGGGATCGCGAAAGAGGATGCTTCTGGTTGTGGGGACTTTTGCTTTCGTGTTCGTAGTGGAGCCATTGTGGTATCTAAGATCGCAATCTAGATCGCGATATGAGCAGGTTATTGTCGAACTAATTTGGGAATGAAATGGGTTCTAAAAATGAAGTGTTGGCTAAAGTCAAGCATTCAATGTAAACAAACCGTTCTCTTGGCGCGGCGAGTGGGGAATATTGTTTTGCCGAAACGCCGTCCTAGGTCGTTCATTACCTCAGCAAGCTCAGACGTGATTCTGTTGGTGCGGATTTTCAATCGGTCCGCAAGCTAACTAACTACATTTGTGCGAAACCACCAGAATCACGTCTGAGCCACATTTCCAAAGTTTCTTAGATTTCCAATGAAATCCGCGTTACGGAGATTGCGGAGATTAAAATAACTTAATACTAGGACTTTATATTATTCCCTAAAGTTAATCAATTATACAATAGAACGTAGGCTTTTAGAATATATTATTTTTATTACTTAGGTATTTTTAGGTCTTGTAATCATTTTCGTTAAAAAAAAAAACGCGTTATTAGCAATTCTGTGACCATATATAACTTTATTAAACGCTAGCTAATATATATTAAACCCCCATAGATCCATAATAGCCACCCTAAAGAACCTATTATAGCCTAGCGGACATATAGCGTCAGCATTATAGCGTGTAACACCCACTAAAACCTCATTGCGCGCCAACCACTAAGCCACGGATATCCAACGGTAGCTATTATATAAGAGCGCAGCCTCCGCCCGCTCCCGCTTACAGGCGTGGATAAGCTTTGCAGTTTTCTGGTCACCATATGCCAGATATAATCGGTCCTGGAAATCGTTATCGCGATTAAGCTGTAGTTGCTCCAGGAAGATCGTCTCAAGTACGCGGTAGTTGCCATTTATAGAAGCCTCGCTCTCCATAATAGGGCCTAGGTTTACATGCATTGTCTTTGCGGATAGCAGAATATCAATCTCCGGCATACGCGGATATTCAAGCTCAGTATTGGATTCAAAAATACCATTTATAGCAGTCGGATACGTGCTTCAGAGAGCATCTGCAATCACAAAAATAGATATCCGATTTTAAATGCTATCATATATGTTACCTAGCGCCTCAGCAATATCCTCAATCCGAAGCTGCACCCAGTCATGCAGCATACTTTAAAGAAGGCCACTAGGGGGAATACAAGATCCGCAGACAAGCTTTCCAGTAGTATAGAAATGGAAAACACCAGTGTCTCCAATTAACTAATATCGCGTTCGCTCAAGGTAGTCAAAATTGTCGTATATAACATAGATATTATCAAGAGCGGACATTAATTAGAGGTAAGTCTTTAACAACGTTAGCACCAGTATATCTGCCGCTAGTATTATAACCTTCCTTAGAGCGTTCAGCCAATTCCATCTTTTGGCAGTTAAGCGTTGTATATCCATCAATAAGTCCTAGTCCATAAAGCAGTGATAAAACCCAACACTTTACACCCATGCCTTAAAGATGAAGACCAAGGAGCCAAGCAAAACAGTTAGCAGAGCTTCAAGCGCGGCCCAACAAAAGGATGGACGTAAAAAGAACAACCCGCCCTAGGTGCGGATTTCATAATTTATCAGTTCTTAACTGTGCCGATAATCCTTCCATCAGTTGGCAGAGTAGAGGGGCATATTAACTAACTGCCTTATAGCCCTGCAAGAGTTAAACGTCTTTAAACTCTAGATCTGACTTCCATGGGCCAAAGATAACCGTCTTTTGCTAAAGATCACAAAGCTCTTTACAAAGGATATTCATAATCGCATTAACTAGTTCCAAATGAATATCCGCAGTCTCCATAATCGCATTACAGATTTCTTCGTCTCCTAGAAGGGTAGCAATAAGCCTCTTTGCCTTCTTCTTTTTTACCTTCTTTTTTTGCACCTCATCTGTTATTACGCCTTTTCTTTTATCAGTATTAAACTGTAGCCACGCCAAAGAAAGGTCACCAAAGGAACATCGCCAGTCCCGTAAATGCTCTGAAATGACTCTAACCTTCTCTTCCTTTATTACCGGGCGCGATATCCGCTCGGCGGATGCTCCAGTTGGTATTTAGATAGGCGTCCGCTGGTTAACTAATGTTGTGTTTGTAGAGGGGGTAGGCAATTCAATTATTAACACATCACCCGTTCAGCGGCGCTTTCTGTTTGACATCGCGGGGGCTAATAGGGTAGATATATTGATCAATTATAGAGCTGCTTCTGCAGATCAATTTAACGGTATTTCTAAGATAATAGCTGTTGTAGGGGGGTAGATCAATTTCATTCAAGAAGGTAACTGCTCCACATACAAACAAAGTCAGATCGCTTAAGAAACATTAGAAAAGTCTCTCAGACCATAGAATCAGCTTTTTGACAAAAAAGGTTAGCGATATCCGCTTGCGGATATACGTATGTCCGCTAACTGATTCTATGGTCTGAGCTTGCTGAGGTAAGGTCGTTCACTGGTCTTCGAATTAAGCTCATGCTCTGGCCTCTGCCTTGCTCTTATTCATCTCATATTCTGTCGATATCTGACTCTTCCCTCCTTAGTAAACACCTCTCAAACTTACGTTCCACTCCCCAACATTCAAGATGGCAGAAGCGACCATGATCGTGCACGTACAACTCCATAGCTTTCCGAAGCTTAGTAGCTAATATCTCTGTAGGGTCGACAACAGTGAAAGTAGCAGGAACGGAGACTATGTGTAGGATTCTGTAACGTATTTCAGTTTAACCGCCTCTGACAGACCGCACCTAGACCATCCCGATGGGAAGCCCAAGCCGATGTTGTCAACTCGATCTTCTCCACAAAGACGGGCGCAAATCCCGAGTCCTCGGTCGGGTTAATGAACATGGGCGGAAATACACCGGAAATTCTCACTACTTTAACGACGGATTTTGGCAAGATATTAGACGGTTTGCACAGGACGAAGATAAAAGGAAGCTCACATTTCTCAACGGGGATTAATGTTGCAGCGGTACGACGTCCCTCCTAGAAGCGACTTGAATATTTGTCTACCAAAGTTAAATTCTTGGAAGCTACAAACTAACTGCCTATAAACATAGCTCGCGCTAAAGCACCGAGAAAATAAGTCTCAGAAGCAGCGCATCATCGTCTTTACCTGCAGTCCCATTGCCGAAGACGAGAAATCACTCATTAAGCTCTCTAAACGCATGAAGAAGAACGGCATCAGTATAGATCTCATCGCTTTTGGCGAGCTTGGGGAGGACAACGTCAAGAAGCTAGAAGCATTCAACGAGAACTGCCAAAGCGCCGAAGGATCATATCTCGCCGTCATCCAACCAAGCTCGAATCTTCTTAGTGATTCTATTGTTACGACACCAATACTAGCTGGTGAGGGTGCTGGTGGAGGTGCAGGTTTAGGAGGTGCAGGTGGTGAAGGCGGCGAAGGCGGCGCGAATCAGTTCGAATTTGGTGTGGACCCATCTCTAGATCCCGCACTGGCAATGGCCTTGAGGATAAGCTATGAAGAGGAAAAAGCAAGACAAGAACGTGAGGAGAAGAGAGCGAAAGAGGCCGAAGGTAAGACTGAGTTGGAGAAGATTCCAGAGGGCGACGAGAAGCAGCCCTTATTAGATAAGGATGGTGAGCCTAGTGGTAGTGGAAGCAAGGAGGGTGAGGGAGACAAGAAGAAAGATGACGATTCGGACAAGATGGACACGGCATAGGTTCGGCGTTAGCGGCATTCCAATGCTCATAGGAACGATCTAGAAGCACTTCCGGCGTCATGCTGTACATTATATGCTCTTCTAGTGAGGGCTTTAAGATTACATCTAGAAATATGTGAACCTTGATCGCCATCTATTCTGTTACGCTCATAATAACAATCAGGTCTCGTCACGATCATAAACTATCCACGCATCTCCAAAGTTCCAATTCATGATCATTCAAGGGGTGGCCCTTGCTTGCTCTTCTTCACCAACCCCCTATATTTGGTTCCTTCAACTACGATATTGCCCCATCCCTTCTTTTGGGGGATCTCAAGGCCATGGATATCCTAGTAGCCGCAATACTTTAGCAAATCGCCTCTACGAGTTTCTCGGAGCAAATCTTTCACATGAACCCTATCTACTTCGCCCAGTAAATGCTATTAAATTGCATGCAGCGCGCAATCTCCCATGTGTCTTTTAATCTAGCAACCTTCCATCTTAACTTCTCACTTTCACAAATCCATCCAATCCTCGATCAAATTTCTCGCAACGTATTGGCATCTCAACGGTGTAGAATGGATTCTTCATCACGAAGTCGGAGTACAACTCATAAATCCTCCGTATCATGGAGTCGATATTCGGCTGCTGTGGTTCTGTGAATAACAGAAACTTGACGCCTGTGAGCGTCTGAAAGCATTGCATGCGGAAATGTGTTGACTCGAGGAGTTCCAAGCCGCTAGGACGTGAGACAAATGGGGAGGGAGCGAGAGAAGGTGCTGTGCTGGCTGGGTTGGCGGGAATGGGAGGGACGGGACAAAGTTGTTTGGTAATGGCGTGCATTCTAGTAATTGAAAGCTTAGTGGGGTGGTCCTGCATAATTTATGAGTGGATATTACCCGTGGAATGAACCGGCGAGCATGAGATAGTCGTTGCTGGTGAGTTTGGTAAGGCCAGAGTGGAACTCGCGGTTGTAGATAAGGCCACCCGCCTTGCTGATGATGAAGAGAGCAAAGACAACCCTGAGATCAGTCAGTTGAAGAGATCCCAAGGCCTGAAATGTATGAAGCCTGACATTTTGGTTTTAGGTATGCAGTGAACATGAAGCGGGGAATGGCGGTGCTGGAGCCACAGAGTATCCTGAGCTCAGGCGGCGGACATCTGTTAGGTTCGTGGCCTCATTATGAATTGTGGTTTAACTTTTGTAGTGTGGTGAATCCGCAATGTCAGGCCTTATAAGAAGAATCACTCTAGGAACTCTCGCTCCCCACGACGCGACGTTGATGATCCGCGGCTATAGTCACCGCCTTCATTCGCTGTGGCTGAACGTGTCGCTTTCTGCCACCAGACAAGCAGCACCTCACTCAAAGCCTGAGGAACGAGCCTCGTCCAACTGCCTGGAAAACTCAGCTGCAGGTCCACATCCAGCCTGGCGACACAGATTTTCGCCCTTCTTATCTTAAATACCTCTGATTCTCAGCAGTTGCAGTTCAAATATTCTTGGCCTGCTGCTGCTCTCGCTATCTAATCCGGACCCATGTCTAACCAGTCTATCCTACGTATTACTCGCGTATGCTAAAAGTTACCCTCCTCTTTATCTTGGAGTACTGACGCTTTGACAGGAACTGAGTGAGATCCAGAAAGGACCTGACCTTTGTAAGAATATAGAAATAAATGGCCAAGAATAGCTGGCTGACTAGTTGCCGTAGCCCTCGCCGTAGCCTGTCGCGATATCGACGTCCGCTATGTTAGAGCCCTCATCATAGGGCCGCCAGATACGCCTTATGAGTTTGGATTCTTTGAGGTTCGACAACACCAATCCTTCCCTTGAATGCCAACTGACGACTACATCTTAGTTCATTGTGAAATTCGCTAGAGGTCAGATCATAGAATGACTCATTATCAACACCTTTTGACATCCCATAGATTACCCCACAAAAGCTCCAGCTGTGACAGCCATAACCACAAATGCTGGGCGGACTCGTTTTAACCCGAACATCTACGCACAAGGCAGAGTCTGCTTGTAAGTACCACTCGCTTGCCTCGTCTTATCATTCTACGTAGAGAAATAAGACTGATGTATCTTGTGACAGGTCAATTCTAGGGTCCGGGCAATCCTTTTCTCATATTCGCGGAGATTACTGATGTGGCAGCAGCACTTGGCGAGGCGAGCGAGGCGAAGAGTGGTCATCCGCCCAAGGCCTCGAATCTATACTTATATCTATTCAGAGTCTGATGTCTCAGAATCCATATGAGAATGAGCCAGGTTTTGAGGACGCCAAAACAGATTATGACAAGAAAAATCAGGAGGCATATGTTGCAAAGGTAAGTGCTTCAGGAGGAGCTTTTGGTGACTTGAGTACTAAATATGTTTAGATCCGGCATGAAACTTTAAGGATATCTATCATAGAGCGACTTGAAGACTATCTAGGAATTGGTAGAGAGAAAGTACCAGGCGTTACGGTCTACAATGCTGAAGAGGACTATCAATCCAACGCATCGGACGCACCGTTCGAGCCATTCAAGGATCTGTGTAAACGACGATTCCTATGGTACTATGATTCGTATCTTCTGGCCATCGAGAGAGAGTCTGAAAAATATAAAGATGGACAGCGATTTGAGAAGATGCCGTTCGAAGGACCGGGCAATATTATGGACGGCAACTTCCAATATTCTTCTTTGAAATTGCGCCTTCAAGCTATCTACGAAAGATTGAACAAAGAGGCGGAGGTGTGGGCCGGGGAGGGCAAGATTGCAGTCCAGAAGGAGATGAGTATTGCAAGCAATCTCCAACGACAGTTTGAGCAAATTGTCGAAAACTACAAGAAAAATGACAGCGTCACCTTAGACTTGGAACTCGTAGACAAAAACCCGTTCGTTTGGCAACTCGTTCTTTTCGGTAGGCCGATGACAAACCTTGACGGTGGCATGTTTCGTATTAAGATATACCTGAGCCCCAAATTCCCGGATGTTCTGCCGCGTATCAAATTTGAGACACCAATCTTCCATCACCGCGTGTCAAAGGATGGTATTTTATGTTACGATCCGACCCGCAAAGATGATCTCAAATCGCACATAGAGGCGATTATTGAGGCTGTTGAAGAGGAATCGCCCGCGTACGATCCACGAACGTTAGTTAATCCAGATGCTGCAAAACTCTTCTGGGGTACGCCAGAAGAGAAGAAGCTCTACAATCGCAAGTTGCGGAGGTCTGTTCAAGAAAGCACAGAGTAAGTTGGACCGATCACTTATATCACAGCCCGCTGATCTGCTATTTAGATACTGACCGCTCTCCGAAATTCTCATATGGTCTTCTTCGGCGTCACAAATATTACTGGAGACGCGGCAGTTCATATGGCGCATTCTTTCGCGTCCGAGCTTTTTTGATACCCTGCTAACACATCCATACATTCAAGTTGCACACATACATGGCCGGAGTTCCGTGGCTCGGTAGGGGGAAAACCATGGGTATTTCATCTTTTATGCATCTGTAATTTGCTCACTTAGATGTTTGACGACGGCGACTCCTGCAAGCATGGTGTTGGTGCGTGATTTAGTTCTACAGTTTGTCCGGTTATGGGATGCATTAAAATTGAGAACCAAATTCAATGATAGTTGCAATATTCAAACCTGGTGAATAAGATACTCGGTGATCTTCCTGAAGTCTTGAGGATATATACCCTGTTCAGGTGGCGGATAAATTCCGGGGTCCAAGCTTCATTTGACGGGTTTTGACGGCCAACTCTACCCAAGCTCCATACACTCACTACTCTCGAAATTCCTCGATTGAACCTCACGATGTCTGCTTCTAATGCCCCAGTGAAATCTCTGGGACACGTCCTCATAACGGGCGGTTGCGGCTTTCTCGGTCATCACATTGTCAACCTCCTTCTAGAGCGCCACCCTTCAACTCGCGTCTCCGTCCTCGACCTCCGCACGACCCACAATCGAAATTCAAGCCCCAACGTCTCCTATTACGATAGCGATGTCACAGACTCCGAGGCCACCAAGGCTCTTTTTGCCAAGCTTAAACCCGACGTTGTCATACATACAGCCGGTTCGCCACTAATCGCAAAGAATGAAGTACACTACAAAGTGAACGTGGAGGGGACGAAGAACATTCTGAGCACGGCGCAAGAGAATGGAGTCAAGGCATTTGTGTACACAAGCTCGGCGAGCGTTATATATGACCCGAAGTCAGAGCTCATTAATGCGAACGAGACATATCCGCTTATAACGGGAGACGCGCAGCCCGAGTATTATACTACAACGAAAGTAGGTCGAAGATATGTATTCTATAAGTTCTGCAGTCTTTGCGGAACTCAATTATCCACTTCTCTTCTCTAACGAATCATCAATTATGCTGACGCTTGCCTAGGCCTACGCCGAATCTGCCGTGCTCTCCGCCAACCGCCAACGTTCAAACTTTTTAACATGCGCGATTCGCCCTGCTGGTATCTTCGGTGAAGGCGATGTCCAATTGCTACCTAAAATGGTAACAGCTTTCCGAAAAGGTCAGACCAAATTCCAGATCGGCTCAAATGACAACCTGTTCGACTTTTCCTACGTCCAGAATATTGCACACGGCCACCTCCTTGCTGTAAACGCGCTGCTCCAAACCTATAAGATGATCCCAACTGTTCCCCCGGACTCTAAAAGGGTGGATGGTGAGGCTTTCTTTATCACCAATGGCCAGCCTGTCTACTTCTGGGACTTTCCCAGGGCGGTGTGGCGGGAGGCAGGTGACACACTACCGATGTCTTCAGTGTGGCATTTAGGGGAGGACTTTGCGTTTGCTGTGGGCGGAATTTTGGAGTGGTTGTTCTGGGCAATGGGCAAGACGCCGAATTTGACGAGGCAGCAAGTCAAATATTCCTGCATGACAAGGTATTACTCCATTGATAAGGCGAAGAAGAGGCTAGGGTATTGGCCTATCGTGGATTTGGATGAAGGAATCAGAAGGGGCGTAAGATATATTCTGGAGCAGGAGAAGAGAGACGCGGAGAAGAAGGGTCAGTAATAATATGCGGTGCTGTGTTGATATTCTTGAATGTTCGTATTGGTCCTTGATAGATCTTAGGGTTGTATGGGCTGTAATGGATGCATGGACGTGTCAGCGAATTGTAAATATTTCACTGAGCACCGTTTCCGTCTTTTTGTAACAGAGCTAGCGGGCTTCTCAAATACCGGGTCTTCTCATGTATTATACATATTTTGACGAGAGATAATTTGTTTTGCGTGAAGAGATACTTGCCCAAAAGCAGAGCTCCGATTAGTCACCTACTTTTATATCCGCTCGCGAAGCTCAACGCGTTCCTCTGAAAACTTCCTCTACCAAAACCCCACTATGGACTTCGCACCTCTCGTTCACTGCCACATCCTCACATCATGCCCAATATTTCACTCCCTCCGTCCGCCTTCGAAGCGCTGGAGCTCCCACCCGACTCAATATCCGCCTTGACTTCTAATTCACCCTTAACCGCAAGCTCTAGCGACGTCCCCTCACCCAGCTCTCAAGCTCTCCAAGCACCCTCCACTTCCACCTCCCTCGACCTGCCCCGCAACGCGACCTCCATCACACTCTACGCCGAGCTCCTCCTCAACATCCGTACCGTCACGCTCTTCGCCTCCCTGCGCACCGTGCACAACCGCGAAACCAAAGCCGAACTCTCAGCCGACGGATCGTCCATCACCGTCTCGCATGAGGGCGAGAGCGCGAGCATCCGGCTGCCAACGCGCATGCAGGGCGGCGGAGACGCGGGGCTGTATCTCCCCGCCGAGCCGCCAAGCAAAGAGCTGACGCTGCGACTGCGCCTTGAGGAGAAGGATGGACAGAGGTTGCTGCGGGGTCCGGATGGCGGGTTGCACGAGCGAGAAAGGAATTGGGTTCCGTGGGGTGCGAGTGAGCTTAATGGCGTGACGGACGCGAAGGTCGTTTGTAGAGCATGCGAGGGCGAGTTGGTGGGGGGTGGGAAGGTGAGGGAGTGGAAGGACCTACCAAATGAGAATTGGGCTGAGATGATGGATTTCTGGCACTGTCATAAGCCGAGTGAGCACAACCATCATGGACACGCGCATGGCGAGGAGATAGGTAAGATGAAGGGATACGCCGCCTTCAATCGGCTGAGAGCTGTGCAAGGGACTGGCTTTGTGGATTTGGGCGCGTTTTTGGTGAAAGAGGGGGATTGCAAGAATATGAAGGTGAGGATTATTTTTGCTCGTTTGGTCTCCTTAGATTGTTCATATTTATCGAATTCTCCCCAAACCGCGCGCGTTGATTTTTATCCCTACGCCTTTCACTGCTATATCTCTCGCTATGGGCGACAAGAAGGTGGCCTCCGCCGTACCCCATGGCTAGGTCATCGATACAATCGCCCCAGATCAATAGTCCCGTACACTTGCAGCGCACTTCTGCGTACCTCCTTCCTCACAGTTGACGGGTTGCGAGGTGTTCGCTGGACAAGGGGCGGCTTGAGGAGTTTCACCGCCTCTGTTACCCCGAGGTCCTTGGGACTGGCGGGATAATCTTCAAAGCTACATATTTACCCGTTCCATGAATTCATACTGCATGTTTTCCTCACGTGTGATACGATCTGACCTCTTACAGGCTGTAAACCAGAAGGAGAGTCAGCCGTGTAGATTGGTTTGTGGTTCCTGCGATGCAGAGGTTGGTATAGTAGATGATCGAGCAGAGGGATGGAGAATTTGGAAATGGAGTGTAGCAATATCGTCTCCGAGGAAAGTAGAGACGTTTAGCATGCAGAAGTGGATATCAGCGCGCTTCCTCGCTTTGATCGAGAATCAAGGCGTAAGGAAATTCAGTGTCCGGCCTGATGGTGAGGAGAAATCATCGCTGCTAGTAGGCCTCCCACTTCTTAACAGTTTCACCCGTAGTCGTGCTGATAGCAGCTGTAACTAGCTCTGGATTTTCACGCCAGATCTCAGTTTCTCTAGCTCCGTTGCTCGCCCCGGCCGAGAAGACCCTACACGCGCCATGAAAGTGTTCTGGCAGCCGGCTGCCTCTTCTGAGAATTCTTCAGAGCAGCAAAGCTTCTCGGTGGAGGAGGTAGCGTTCCCCACACCTATGTACTGGGCATTGGGCGAGGCGCTGAGGGAAAGTGGGGAGTTGCTCCCTGCAAGCGCGAGGAAGTTTCAGGGATGGAATGTTGGGCTACTGGAGAGGTTCGAGCTAGCGAATACATAAACTCTGCTCTATCCCGTCTTCGTTTTATTGAGCCACGACGCATGTTTCGGAGATTGGAGGAGAGGAGCTGCAGTTGTCACGCCAGATGCGGCCTTTGTATGTGAGTTTGCTGCCTGGCTGAGAGACAGCATATCAATGTTGCTGGAGGATTGCTTTTAAATATCGGGTTTTGCCGTCGTAGAGCAGCAATGTAGACAGGCCTCCGGCCCAAAGCCCATTGGATCAGCGATGGGCATGCGAGTGATAGCCCAAATAGGAAATCGTCTAAAACTCTATGTTCGGGTACCGAGGACTTGCATACACGTGCTTCCGTTTTGCGCAACCGATGTCGGCGTGCACATCTGGTTGGAGGATCGGAGCTGTCAAAATCTGAGACCGGCCTTTTCTTTTCGCTAGGTTCTATGATCGTCGTCACTGCTCCAACGAGTTTGAGACAAGGTAGCACGGACAGTGGCTTATTGAATGTTTCTCTTGTATATTACTTTTACAGCGCTTGAGGCAATGATAATCTGCATATCAACCATTGAAGCCAACTAATCGCGGTGAACAAGATGTAAAAGTCTCTCGAAAACAGGCAGTGCGTTAATAGCATCTTGAATTCCAACGCTACAACCGCCCAATTATGCATATTGGGCTTTCCCCCAATAAACAACACGCATCGATGGCTGTCGTTGAACTATTGTACTCCAGCAATGCCTCCCATCCGGTACCTATACGCAATGTCTCGCGTTTCGACTACAGGGAAAATGCCGCTCATAGCCCCTATGATGAAAGTGAAATTGGCTGAGAATACACCCTTCTCCCAGCGCAACGCAGAAAATAAGCAAAATAGGCAATACAGTAAAAACTCCCCCCTTTCGCCCTGGCTTCGCCCCCTCCCAAGTGCAAAGGTCTGCCGTGACATAATGTAGAGGATATTTAGTTTCCCTGTTCGTGCAAAAGCACGCCCGGAAAAATAGCAAAACGCCCGCTAGAAGTGCAGCATAATAGGATTAAAACATAAAGTAAGTAGGAAACACTTCCTGGTCATGCAATTCATCAATCACCCTTGGTAAACTAGTGGGGAGTCCGCATCCATGAAAAAGCAAATAACCTCAAACTCCGTTCTCCTCGCTTTTTGCTTCCCTATGCCGAAAGAAAAGAGGTCCAATCTGAGATCCGAATTCGAAAGAGCTGAAAGTGGTCTCACGCCCTTTGAAGCGTCTTCACTTTCTTCAGGAACCTACTCACAAATCCCTTGTGGTTGTGAGATTTGACGGCAAATGCGCCTCTCGCGCCTGTCATGTCGTCCGATAAATTCAGCTCTTCGAGAGCTAATGGATCATCTCTTCCTCCTTTTTGTCCTTGCCAACCATATAGCGCGTCCTCATCCGCACGTAGATCCGGTCGCGTGAGCGTCATGCGTAACGTCATTTCACGGTTCCCTGTCATGGCCTGCGCATACAAATCTTGCGTCTTTGATCGTCCGTGCATTGAATGCATGGATGGCAGGCCCGCGGAATCGAGAGAGGAGTAATTGGATGACGGGAGTCGTGCCGTATTATAGCGAAAGGGGAGGGGGGGGTCGGAAGGGGTGATAGGCGAGTCGAGCTCTCCCATTGATTCGTCATCTGTTTCTGGCGCCTCCTCGAGAAGTGAAACTTTGTCGTCTTTCAGGAATGTTTGGACATCGTGGCTGATTTTGCGGGAGTCGGTGGCTGGCCTGGTGGTGTCCATTGAGGTGACATTGGTGGGGCCACTTGTCGCTGGGAACCCAAATTCGATGGCCTCATCAAATTTCTGTGGAGACGCTAGGTATAGTCGTAACTTCATTCGGGCCTCGGGATCTTGGTAGTGCTTGGCTTCTGGGTCGATGATAGGCATTGCCGGCTCGCCAGAATATCGCGGCGCCGAATGGGAAGCAGCACGTGGCCTCCATGGTTGTTGGGACACTGGGAGGAGTGGAGGTGCTGAAATTGGTGGTGCCGAAGAAGTAGAGTGACGACCAAAGGGGATAGCCGTGAGAGATAGTGTTCTTCGAAACGACGAACGCCTAGAGCGGTGACCCCGCGAGGTCTCTGGAGGCGGCATCTCGTCAAAGTGTATAAAATTTTCCTCAACCACCTTGTCGGGGTCGTCCTGACTGTGGTTTAGCACCGAGTCGTGCGAGAATGACCTCCGCCTTGACCTGCCACGGATAGGCGTACTGTCCCGGTCCTCGTCGTCGTAGAGCTCTGGCTGGTACTCCTCCTCAAGGTATGCTTGCGCAGGGTAGGCAGCGTCTGTCTGTTCGTGGTGGTAGAACTGCTCGTCTGCAGGGTCGAGAATGTAGGTCTCACACCGTCCAGCCAAGAGCACCTGCTCTTCCCGTGAAAAATGACGCCGTCGTACTTTTTCTGGTAGAGAAAGGAACCATTGAGCTTCCGCCTGAGATATATTGTACTCCTGTCGTATTGATTGCTGTTTCCTTAGTCGACGGCGAGCACGAGTCCCGGACCTCTGCAGACCATTTGTTGCACCCGAAGCAGCGCGTAAGGGAGGAGCGTGATGAGACTGTCCCAGGATGCTATTCCGGCGAGGCTGCTTGACGGCGGAGTTTTCAGCAATTCGAAGTCGTTCAAGGGACGAGAAATATTTTCTCCTGAGGGAGTAAACGGTTAGCGAAGGGGTCGGGAAGGTTTGCATGTGCGTTGTCAGGTACGATTTGCAGCGGCGCGTGTGGGGCAGTTGTTACAGGTACACGCAGGTGCATGTCGGTTGCCTTTTTGCAGTGTCTTGGGAGGACCAATGCGGGCAGATTATGCAGGAGTTGGTGCTGTGAGACGATCTATTGACCGCCTGTTTGGCCAACGCCCTGTACCACTTAGGGCCGGTGGATGGAGAGGAACGGGAAAGGCCAAATAGTCGAGACAATAGATGCGATTGTGACGGGATTGAACGAGACGCATTGCCTTGACTTACTGCACGGAGACGGGGAGAGCCCCGTACTCAGCTTCGGACAGCAATGGCGGCTTCATGACGCTGGCGTGGGAGGATGTCGGCGAATGAGGCGGCTTGGGGGAGGTCGCCCCTGCTGTCGACTGGAGGGAATTGAATCTTTGTGCTGAAAGAAACAGCAGTGACGACGGAGCGGCAGTTGGCATTATAGAGGGAGGAGCGGTCCTCAAAACGGGCGCAGGCATGTTGGCCTTGCAGGACGCAGATGTTGTGTTCAACCTGTAGCCATGAACTGGCCGGGGGGGTGGGGGTGGATTTGCTTTCAGGCGGTGCGGACTGGTAGCGAATAATTAGGGCGGGTTTAAAGCTTGCCCTGTGAAGTGTGAAGTAGTAGGCCCTGCCAGGAGCCGTGCTTGTCAGGAGCAGCGAGTCTATGTCCAGTAGACGTACATTTTTCTAATTCTTCTTAGTACTAGGCTCAGGGACTTGGGAATGCGAGCTGTCTCTGCCTCGCGAGCCGTTCCTGGCGTCGTTGCTTCACGCTGTTTGGCGGGCACCTTTGCACGGCCCCCGGCTCATTAGCATGGAAGATCATTGGAGCGCGGGGAAGCTTGGGCGGCAAGGACGCACCAGCGGGCAAGGAGAAAGCGGCAGCTTGGTTGGGGATGGCCCACAGCAGCCCTTGCGCGAATGCGCCCACTGCACGTTCACCTGCTGTCGAATGAAGACAGCCAAAACTCTGTGCTGAGCTCGCGCTTTGCATCCCGTCAAGGCATGATGGATGCGGAATGCAAAGACGGGCAACTGAACGTGCAGAGGCTGATGGAAGAACAGGAGAGAGTGATTTCTGCCCTCGATCCTAAACTTAGGAGAGAGCAAGTCTGGAGAGCAGTCTAGAGGGTACGCTGAGCCCATGGGCAGGCTCGTTGCCGGTGGTGACGAGCCTTCCGATGTTGAAGAAACCCCGTTAGGCTTGGCTTCGTGAGCGACATAGCCGCCTCCGACTGTTGGCTCAAGGGAATCCTTGGTAGCGTCCACCCCCCAAGCAGCCTTGCCTGCAGGCATGCCAAAATCTATGCCGTGGCGCCCTTACTGCACGCAGAACAGAAAGCAAAGTGAGATGGCAGTTGGCAGTTGACAGTTGGTAGTTAGCAGATGGTAGATGGTAGATGGCAGATGGTAGATGGCTCCGTTCCTGTTAGAACATGCAGCAGCCGCCACAACCTCATCCTCTCAACCGTGGAGGCAGGGCGATATAATATAAAGCTCTTGGAGAACCTTTACCCTTCGGAACAGGGGTCGTCAGTGATAACCAGCGCGGTGCAGCTTCGCCCAGGCACAGCATTACCAGCGCGCTAGCGGAGCTATCAAAGACACCCACACGCCAATCTCATCCCTCTTGCGGGATGCTCAGGTGACTGGCCGCTCTCTCAACGCCCAAACAGTGCGAATCTCCAACCGCTCCACCGCAAAAAGAAACCAGATCCGGGGACATGGCGCCAGCCTGGCAAATAGGAGCGTTTGGCCCTTTTCTTTAGAACAACGGTAACGGCTAAATTCTCCGCCTGCAGAACTTGTTGCACACGTCGAAGAAGCCTGCAAGAGAAGAAATTATCCATGAGCACATCTGGACCCCTTCTGCAAAACGTCATGACTCTCATTTCCTCATAAGTCGCCATCCCTATGCTCGCGTACCTCATGACCAGCGATCAAACGTCCACCACCACCACCACCACCACTACCTCTCGTCCCTACTCGCTACGCCTCGCCCACCGCCCAATAACTAGAGCAAATCCCGTTCCTGTGTCGTGCAAGGTCCTCCCTATAATCCAGCACCACGCAACCCTCTGCTCGGTGCTCGGTTTCAGCAAGCATCTTTGGCGACTCGCACCCGCAAGGGCCCTTCCGCAGGAGCCTCTCCCGAGCCCGAGTGTGACGCCCAGCGAGAAACCACTGGGATCAAGCCTGATCCTTTCTCAATTTCATCTTCTAGCTTCCATTCAAGTCAAAGCCTTTTCGGCTTTCTAGACGTTTAAAATCCTGCCATCACCATAGCCTCGCCAGGGTTTTTCCAGTTACAACCAATCCGAAAATTCGTCCAATTCGTCCAACGTCTCATCGCACCATCTCCAAAAGAAATTCCCACAAAGCCTGATAGTAGATCAACAAGGTGCCGACTTCATACCGTCCGATAAGCCTGATTACCTGCGAGTCAGGATTCAGGCGTGCACGTCGGAGATGATGGCACCGCCGAGCGGGATGCCCCGCCCATTTGCACCTCTTGTCCCTGTTCCTCCCGTGCGTTTGAGATGATATACATCGAGATAGCTATAGGCTATATTTAGCTGTGGTCGAGCTACAATACCATGTATTGCAGCTGCACCTTAAGTTCAACCCTAGTCTCCCGATTTTCAACTCTACTTGGAAAATATGTGTCTGCTTATCTGCCGAAAACAGGCTGCTACTGCTCTTACACGCACTGTACCGTGCAGCTCTCTAAAGTAGGCCGTGAGCTCGTTTCAACCCCTTGTATAACGGTACAACAAGCCTAGATAATTGACGCAATTGGTTCTGTGGATAAGCCGGGGGGTATCTCTGAAATCAAATACATCCCTCTTCCTCTCTTGCCGCCACTTCGAATAAATAGTCTTCCTGAACCCCAAAAACCAAATTCCTAACACGTACCAACCCAAACTCCTCACATTCCTTTCCAGCATGTCGTCGGCGGCCGAGGAAATCGAGTATCAATCCAGCCATGTAAACTAATCGTCCGTCCCAACCGACAGATCCCTTGCATCTCTTGACTCTCCTGCATCGACTCGGTACTACACAAACTGCCCCCTCAAAGCCCAGGCCCGCGTCCCTAATTTTCCGGGCCGGCGGGCGCCAAATTAAACTCGTCCATCAGTCGCATTAATTTCTTCTCGCCTCAACTCCGTACGAGACCATGAACGTCTCCGATTTCGCCTCACGCCCAGCCCCTTTCGTCAATCCTGGCCTCTTCAAACCTCCGCTTCTATCCTCTCCCAACCGCCCTCAGGCTCCTGCCTCCATGCCTCCAATATCATAGTAATATTCCTCATCTAGCTCCTCCCTCCCGGGCAAGACGGGCTCCTCCATGCCTACATCCTCAAACCTAACGTTCAGCAACCGAATCTTCAGCCCATAGCTACCGATTAGGTTAACCAGCTTATTCGTATCAGCCGTGATCGGCTGCTGGTTCAGCAGCATCAGCAAGCCATCGAGCCACTCGGACGCCAGCGTGTGCGTCTGCGGGTGCAGCTGGAGGAGCACCGACTCCTTTTGGCCCGAGCCGGACGAGTCGGAGCGCGAGTGCGCGTTCTGCGCCGAGGGCAGGTAGCCGTGGATGGTGATCTTGGTGCTGGTGGAGGCTGGGAGCGTCTTCAGAGTGCTGTCCGAAGACGAGGTTGAAGGGGCGGACGCGGAGACATTGCTGACGACCGAGGAGACGATGGAGAGGTCGACTGTATCGGATATTAGTAGGTGTTCGTGTTTTTGTTGCCGGTTCTTAAAGGGACGATCGGCGTAGGTCTAACGGTAAGGCGAGGCACAGTGGAGGGATGGACTCACTCTTCTCCTGCAAAGTATCTAACCTGGGCTCCTGATCTGTCTTCGCGTCGAAATCCGCGTAGTGTAGATATCTTCGATTATGCGAAAGACGAACGTAGCGCCATGATGACGGAACGTTGCGGTTGAGGCTTTTGCTAGTAATTGGCCCTGCATCCGCCGCATAGTTCATGGCTTGTGGGAACCAGGCGCCTTGGAGCAGACACCGGATGCGCTGTTCCTTGACGAATTGAAGTGCTTCGTGGTTGAGCTCATCGCGAACTTGCCTGGAAGATGTTAGTTTGCTCCTTGCACTGCAAATTAGAGACATATGGACGTACCGTAGATGGTGACCCCATGCGTCTTCGTAGGTCAGCTCAAGTAGCTCCATCTGTAACTCCCGAAGTCTCTGGCAATCAAAATCCGCAATCTCCTCTTCCACGTCCTTTATCTCTTTGACACGAGGCGCCTGCCCTACTACCTGCTCGATCAGAATTCTGACCAGTTCTTCGATTTTCTCGAAGTCTTCAAACCCAGCCTCAGCAGCCTTCCATAATCTAATGAAGGCATTGAGGCCACTTGTGTGCAATCGTGACCAGTGCAGTAAAAGTGGCCTGAAAGCTCTGTCAAAGTTCGACCGTGATTCCAGGACCACGTATCTCTGTGAATCCCGATCGTCAGACTTATCGACTTCAAAGTGCTCGTATAATATTGAAGTGACAGCCAAACTGGCACGAGCAATAGGACATCTCTGCTCAAGAGGCTCCGCAGACTGTTCCAGCAACAGCTTCTGAAAGCCGTCCTCGTTCTTGTAAACGAAATCCGTGAAGTCCATAAGCCCTAGGAAGCCCGTAGCATCAAACTCCCAAGCTGGCGATTCGGTATCGAACCCCAACCGTCTCCACTTCTCCGGATGATGCTTGTTGCTCCCCTTCGCATTGTCTACTCCCATCCCTGGCTTCTCGGGGCTACTGGCCACGTGTAATCCCCGAATCGCTCTCCGATGATCGGGCTTCTCCAGATCGACTTTCTCCTCTCGCCACTTCCTCAGCAGCACCTTCGTCAATGACTGGAACTCTAACAGCGGATGCGCTAGATCCTGTACTGCGCTGCTTTGCATCAACCCGTACACGCTTTTTATCACCCCAAGCTCTTGCAACTGCTTTATGAACTTCGGCCACTCGGTGTCCTCCTCGCTGGAAATCGCGTCCCGCATCAGCGAATTGATCAGCTGGAGCGAATTGGCGCATAGCGCATGATCAGCCGACGTGATCTTCTCGACAAGCATAGGCAGGAATTGCGGGTGTGCGTCGACGGCGGGCCGCAGCCGCTGGAATCCGGTCACCCCTGGCTGCGAATTGCGGTGGTGAGAATGGCCTATGATGGCTGCAAGGACGGACATGGCGCCGCGGTTTACGTTCACCAGGGGTTGGGCGACGACGAGCTCGACGACCTAGGGGGAGGCTTGTTAGATAGCGACGCGGACTAGGAATCTGCGCGATTGCTGCCGTACCCGTTTTATGAGGTCATCCGTGACATGATCCCACCCCTTATCCAGTTCCAGCAGCCTCGAGAATGAGGTTAAACAATATGCCAACGTATTGCCCGTCGAGTGAAGCGCGAGAAATCGCAGCTTGGGTAGCCCACCCTCGTAGATGAAGACGTCCGCGAAGGATGGGTCGCCGATTGCAGATTGCAGCTTGAACACTGCCATCTTTCGTATAGACTCCTCATCGCTGCTCAACCGCTCCACGAGCTCCGAGACATTGATGTTGTCCATGTGTGTCCGCAACGCAACCCGGCTCGCGGGGTTGGGAGAAGGCGTGCAGTCGTGTTGAGTAGAGTTCGATATTATCACTGTGGCATGTAGGAATGCAAGAAGGGCCGCGCGCGTGCAGATTAGTGGGGAATGGGGTCGTCTAAAAGTTTCTGTACAGTCGCTTCGGAAAGAGACGATCAAATGTCAGAAACCATGATCAAAAATAGAAATTTGCCGAATCCTCACCTGTTTAAACACTTTTTCTGTACTCGCGCATGCCACCACCAATCACCTTATTATTACCTTATATTTAAAGCCATGGGCAAACCTGCCTGGTCAACTAAATAGAAGTCGATTGTACAAGCTCTAACGACGATTTCTATATAGAAGTTAAGACCGGCGTTCCTTAACCTACTCTTTAACGCTTAGAGGGTGAATTTAAAGAGATATAGCCAGATTAATCCACCAATTAAGGCGAGTGGCAGGCCACTACTACTTATGGATAAGGCTCTAGATATATAACGTCAGGTGTTATTAATATTAATTTATTAACGCGTACCTTAGGGCCTCCTTAAATACCTCTTATACAGCCCAGACACCTATTTTAAAGAGATGCTCTGGTTTCTATACAACGAATATAATATAATAGTGGCACAGAGTACGCTATTAGCTAGATTAAAGCAAAGGATATACCTAGTTAGTTAATACACCAAGGCTCTATTAACGGGTTAATGTTTATTTAGTAGATAAAGAATGAGGTTCTTACTCGTATATAGCCTTATCTATAGCCTTATTTAGTTCTAGTAATAGATAATACGTTAATCCATTATAATAAGGTACGTGGTGACCATAAAGGATAGGCGCGCTAATGCTGCTGCTTACTTAAACCTAGGAAGTTTAACGCCTTTGCAATGCTGCTAGTGTTAGACTTAAATATCTTCCTCCTTACTTACCCAATTTTAATCTAATTAAGGCCTCTTTTTATAACTTAAAGCAGTAGCTGTATATTCATTGATTTAAAGCTAAACTATAGAATAACTTTGGTAACTTTTTAAACCATGCGGTAGAGTAATAAGGATTTAATAAAAGGGCAAAAGGCCATTTCTTACGGGCAGGAATTAAGTAGTAGATAAAGGGAAGGATAAGGTCTATTATTATATAGAGCGCCTACTAATTAAGACGTTAAGTAAGGCCTCTGCTATAGCACTACTGTTACCAATCTATTCTGAAGTCCTCTAAGTTATCCACTATGCGATTAATAAGCCCGTATATTAAACCAACCCTATACAGCTTTGTATGGCCTATATTGTTATTAAGTAGTATATGCTTAAGTATCCCTCTTGCTTAAAGCGCCGCATTAATAGCCGTAGTAAAATTAGCGTCTCTAGTATTAGTAGACGCGTTAATAGGTGTAGTAGCGGCCCTATATTTAACTGTAGGATTAACCCTCCATGCCCTTCTTATGTACTTTAACTGTGCCTCTATTATTCCCTCTACTTCGCGCCATTTGTCTGCATTATTAAGCTCTTTAAGTATTATAGGATCCTTTAGATTTAATAACGCAATAATAGTAGTTAATTAATTAAGCTAGAAAAAACAAAGACCATAATATTTGTTGGCTTAATGCGTATTTTGGGTAATAAACTCTTAGTATTTAAAGGCTCCAAATAGGACAGCTAGAATATTAGTAAATATCTTTATAGTATTAGCGTATACAATTATATTTAGAATAAAGGTTTAATAATCTTTGGGCTGTTCTATAACAGTAGAGGGCGTCGGTATAGGTAGTGTAGGTTTAACAGTAAGGTCTACCTCTTTAGGCGCTTAGAAGTGTTCCTTACAGTATTCCTAGGTACTTTGGCTCTCCTCCTATGCGTTATGGCGCTAACTAAAATAGGAAACAATATAGGCTTTAAATAGCTTCAAAAAATAGGCTACGGCGATATATTAGCATGGAGGATGGGTGGTGGCATGCGCGAGTACAGAAAAAGTGTTCAAACAGGTG
>Ga0307507_10002946_pt1 | contig 34206 bp, 13 predicted proteins | sample 7_EM_MG_FD_207223 | JGI IMG/M metagenome (GOLD analysis project Ga0307507, IMG submission 207223) | Populus trichocarpa ectomycorrhiza microbial communities from riparian zone in the Pacific Northwest, United States - 7_EM | ecosystem: Host-associated > Plants > Roots > Unclassified | place...
TTTTACAAGGTTGTCTGTATAGGGTATAAACACCAATTCGCCTATACACCTTATATTTAACGTGCTAATGGTAACACGGGCCGGCCCCCTTCCCCTATCCCCTACTATAGCTACCCTAGCAGTGCATTGTCTGCGGTACGCCTGCGGTGCGCCTACGGTACGCCTACGGTCCTCTGCCTGTAGCGCGACAGCCGTAGACCGGTTGTAGTAGAGGTCGTCTTCTATATCTATTTTATATTCTACTAATATAGGGTTAGGCAAGGTATATACAGCCTCTTTATTAGTAATATTCTTTAGGTCTATATATTTCTATAGAATTTCTAGTTCCTTAACTGCGCATAGCTGGATATCTAAAAATAAATACTCCACATCCCCATTCTTAGTATTAAGAGTGGTATATATGGTATACGCCCACCCTTTCTCTTGCATATAGTTTAAGAAAGTCTTTTAATCTTTAGCCATAATGCGCGGTTAAGACTTTTAGTATTAATATAAGGCTAAAGGCTAATTAATATCTAGATTAACTTATTAAAGCTATAGGTATCCTAAAATAAGGTTATATCCCTTAATTTCTATAGCGTAAAAGCATATCTCCTATGTGTCCTATAGACTATCGCGGTCCTAGCTAGCCACGGAAAAAGTTTATTCCCTATAGTATGAAATCTAGTAGCCTCTAATGCTTTAAATGGTGCGCACCTATAAGCTACTAAGGTCTAAATCCAATTCTTTTACTAGTAATTAAGAAATAAACCCTATAGTTACGCCGCTATCTATAAGGCAGTCTTATATTACCTATTTATTATTAACTTAAATAGAGACGGGAATAACTATATAGTAGCTTACTCCCTTCTTCTTTTACTAGCCTAGTATAAGGAAGTAAAGGTCTACTAGGCTCTCTCTTTTCCTAATTTTAACTCTTACCTTTTTTACCAGTAGGAGCGCTAAATATAGCCCTTCTTACTATAGTTATAGTAAACGCATGTCTCTTAATTCCACTTATTTAGATTAGGTTTTTGCCTATTATTATTCTAGGGTTAACTAGCGTTGCTCTAGGGCTATAAAGCCTGCTTATGTTGTCTTTCTATAAAGCGGCTAGGTTAGAATCTTCCCCTATTATTAAAGTAAGGTTTAGTCCTACACTCTTTATTATTAGCATCTCGTTCCTTTTGCTTACCTAAATAGTCTCTTTTAGTATTCTTAATCTAAGTAGCTTTAGAGATAAGCTTTTCTTAAAAGGTAGGAATTTCGCCCTTCTTTTATATGGCCTGTTAAATCTTAGGTTATAACTTGGCAAGTAACTAATAAAGTTATATAGCGTTATCCTATAGGTCTAAGTAGGGTATATTATCTTCTAGCTCTTCCAAGTAGTTTATAAACTAGACTACACTCTAGCGTTCTCGCTATTTGATATTGTGGTATTACTAGTTATAATCCATTCCTTAATTAGTAGGGTTTTAGACCTAATTAACTAACTAGGACTTAAATTCGCTAAATCTAAGGGGTATAGTAAGTTTCTTCTTATGGCATATCCATAAACTCTCAATGGTGCCACGTAGGAAGGTAGAAGTAATTAGTATCTAATTATACTTATTAGAGTAACATTTCGGATCTAGCCAAAACTTAGTTTCGCATTAATGGATAAAACGATTATAGTTTTAGAGACTATTACTATTATACTTATTAGGTTTCTTTATGCGGTTACCTTGGGCTGCCCTTAGGACAACCTCCGGACGCCCCTTAGATAGTTGCCGGTCACATACCGGAGGCACGTGCCCGTAGTATATAGTCTCCACGATCCCAGAGGCCTTACCTCCTTAAGGATTCGTCTCTCTCACCAATCTATCCTGTTCCACAATCGTGTCCTTATAGCCCCCTGCCTACAAAGTCCCCTTACAATACCTATATTATTACCCTCCGTAACCAGGCCTATTTGGAACTACCGCTCCTTATAATAACTGCACGTCTCCATATATTTAGCCTATAGTATACTCCTAAACTTCTTAATTTGCTCCCAATCAACGGCTAAAATAGGTAGTAGTGTAGCCGTAGTTAGAGTAGGTATAGGAGCTAGTTCCGGTAAGGACGCATTTAGGCTATTTAGAGTACCTCTTCTACTATATAGAGCTTTATCTATGACATATAGTGGAGGAGTGGGCAAGTAAGCTTTACCCCGCCGATTAAGAGTGTGGTGCTCCTGTTATATTGCCCTAATTGTCTTCCGCTATTAAGCCATTTTAGGGGTATCTTAACTATTCTAGCCGCAAGGTAGGAAGGTGTTCTCGGTATCATTTTTAGGTGGAGCAGTTCGCTAGCGCCTTATAGGACAATTCTTAGTAATAGAACCTAACTCTATAAGAGCTCCCCGCTTATATTTAGAGGCCTAGAAAGGTAAGTAAAAGTAGAAGTAATATATAGGGAAGACGCGCCTTTAACCGATATAACTAGCACAGCTTTAAAATCTTCTTTAAAGGGCCGTCTTTGACAAAGTTAAGGTGGGGCTTATAGATATGGCACTTGCTATACTTAATTATAGTAGGATCAGCTATATTTATAAGATATATAGTAGTATTAATAGAAGGGTCAACAAAAAGGAAGGCGTAATACTAGAATATTTTAATGTTTATAATATTTTAATGTTCGTTACGTGGATTCTGCCATAACTTACCGCGCGCACTTTTTTCTAGCCAATTAGAAGCCAGCTTGGCAAGGTTTAAATTCAGGGACCCGAAAGTAATAGACCACTCGTAAACTCGGGTCAATTATACGATATCCGGACTATCCTCGGATAGGATTATTATCCGCCCGACCGGATAGGATAATTTATCCTCCGCAGGTCTGTGCAGCTGTTTAATTAGTGCGCACGAGTCACAGCTTTATGGACGCAACTATCTATACAAGGGATAAGAGCCAAAATTAAAATTTAAAGAAACTCTGAGAGAGTGTGGCTGTTCGGAGTTTGGGGCCTCAGGCAATAACACAGCCACCACTACCCCTAGCCACATGTCACCGTGGGGCCGTTCCCCCCTACGGCTGCCCCCCCCGGCCTTGGAGTTTCGCTAATTTTATCAACTACGTGCACCACACCCACCCTTCTTCGCAAGGGTGACGAGGCTGCTGAGGTCTCAAATCACAGGCAACTTACCCCAAACTTCTATATTATCCCAACTACTTTAACGCTTGCTTTAACAGGCTGAAATGGAGATTGAGATTGAGCTTCGTCCCAAGAGCGGAGAGCTAAGACCGCAGCATAACAAACTTGGGGAACCTTCGACCAGAGCAAATATACTCGAATTCGATCCTAACCAGCACACACTGGTCAATATCCGACTGGAAACGGTCCAGTATGGAAAATATGACGGAAAAGCCGCTGCGCTGATATTATTGCGATTCATTATTAAGTTCCGATACGGCTACAAGCGATTACGCTCCTTTCACGTCGATATCGAGTTCAACGAGCACGGTACAACCCAAAACCGGAACTCGGAACCTCCCAAAGTCATCAGCCTTGGACCTGAACAGCAGGAAGGCAAGATATATACGGAGGAATGGGGCGAACCAGGAGGCAAAGGGTCGCAGGAGACAAGTCAAAATGAGGGCCTAGCAGGCAGGATTGAGAAAGAGCACGAGGTAAAGTTGATGGGATGGAAGAGGAGTTCTAACTCTGGAACAGACAACGTAGCTGTCTGGGATTGTGTGGAAGGGAGGAAGACTGCGAAAGGGGTTGTTCCGGGGTATCGGGCAGCGATTATCGCACAGTATACGGAGAACATGAAGTTCCAGGCCGAGTTCAGATTGGACGCCGATTGTGGCACGTTTAATTTCGGCTCCAAACTGTTCAATTGGCTGAAAGTATTCGGTAATAGAACTGACGATCCTGTTATCTTCAACCCTGCCCAGCCCTTTGGTAAACAGTATCCGATAAGCGATTTCAAAGACCTTAATCTCAACGATGTTATCGCTCTGCAACAGCCGACTCCGAAATTGCCATCTGGCAACTCTCAGGAAGAGAGATCTCCAAACAGGACGTATCGCGTAACGCGAATCCCATCCACATTCTCGAGGGAGGATTTACAGAACCTATTATTTCCCGACAATCTAAACGCAGTCCGCGTAGGGTCCCTAACCGCTACCGCCGACACGATAAATGCTAAGTCATACCAAACCGGTACCGTAAGCTTTCATGGAGTCAAGGCGCTATTCGGGGGCACAAGTCAAGACAAACCCTCCAATTACGATTTCCAACAAAATGGAATCAAGATAACATTAACCGTGGACACGAGATTCTTTGGTTTGACCACGTTGGCTTGCCCTAAGTCGCTGTCAGATGTCACAATGGAGTAAGAAACTTTCTAACCGACTTTTCTTTGAGGTCCCACTAATCAGTGATGTTAGCATTGTCGCAGTAATTGGCCTCGCAGGCCATGGATTTGGATCATGGAAGGAACGAGGAGGTAATTTCATGTGGCTCCGCGACGCTTTACCCTCTGATATACCCACCGCTCGGGTCATGACCTTTGGATATAGCTCCCGTCTGCAAGGGAGCTCTTCTTTTGCTGGGATCAGAGATTACGGAAAATTTCTACTCGCCGAGATCGAGGCGGCTAGAAGAGATCCCATGGTATGCACTCGTTGTACTCCCTTGAAAAATTCTCCGGAAAGTAACTTCGGACAGGAAATGCATCGCCCATTGGCTTTTGTTGGACATAGTATGGGTGGGCTAATAGTAGAGGAGGTAGGGATGCATCTTGTATTCCCAAGGTATTATTTCCGCACACCCTAAATTCGTAAAAGGCTTTAGTCGACGCTTCACGAGGGCGTTCCTCTGAGAAGAATGTCAGTAGCTCGACAATCGGCATGTTATTCTTCGGGGTCCCTCACCGTGGACTCCGCTCAGAGGAGTTGTCATCAATAATTAAGGACAAGCCAAACGGGTTGCTCATCGAGAGCCTCAGGCCCGAGTCTCCCTATTTGGATTCGCTGGACCGGAGTTTCGCAGAAGTGGCTAGTTCAAATCAATGGAAAATATGGTCGTACTGGGAAACTCAACTTTCGAATACTGCCAGGGTAAGTATTAAGATCCCTTTCCCAAATGCCATGGTACTAAATGCCGTGCTTAAGGAGATTGAAGGTCGCGTAAGGCTTGACGGCCCGAAAGCCGTCCTGGTGTCTAAAGGCTCGGCTACCGCTTATAGTCCAGATGCTATGCAGTATCCCATCGATCGGGCCCATTCCGACATGGTAAAATTCGAAGATGGATGTGAAGACTATCGAAGAGTAAGGGATAGTCTTCTAAATCTTGAGAAGACGGCAACCGAGTTAACAGCGCTCGGAAGAAGTTGAAATGAAGACGATGCAGGCAATCCCTTCCTCCACATCTATCGAACAGAGTCGATAGTTATCGAATCTTGGACGGGTTACGTTATCATTGGTAGCCCTGCCAGAAGATATAAGCATATTCATCGAAGCGAAGCGAAGACCTAGTTTCATTGATGACTATGGGATAGGCAATATAAAACACCTTCTGATTATTCAAGATAGACCCTTTTAGGAAATACAGCCATTGCCCGCTGGAGCGCGTCACCTGCTACTTTGCCGTTTTTTAGGCAATTTGCCGTGTCTAGGGTAATTTGCCCTTTTTTAGGCAATCTGCCAAATTCTGCCATATTCTGCTAGCACTACTTATAAAGCCAACTAATTAAGATTTTCCATCCCCGGGATAGAAAATTGCTATTGGCTCGCTTACTACTAGCGCCTTGGCGACCCCTTTCTATCTTGCTAGTCTCTAACAGTCTTCTTCTTCTCCTTAACTTAGTATTTTTATATAGTAGCAATTTACAAGCTTTGGTTTAGGAGTATTTGTACAAGCCCGTCACAGTCTGCTTATTAGTGTAAAAAGTAAATTTATTTAAAATAGACAAAATATAATAACTGCTGACTAACGTAGTTAACGGGGTTTTGACCGCTACCCTAGTTATAACCGCGCTAGCAGACCGCTTTCTTCTTATGGCTAGCCTATTGCCTAAAGAAGTATACTGCCGCTCCTTGTGTCAACAATTGACTTTCTTAGCTACTTTTCTACACCTTAACTCCACAAAATACACTACTAATCTACGCCTATGCCTTACTAGCCTCAAGTACCAGATGTAGAAGATTATATGCAAGCTGCTCTTACTACCTGGCGAGTAGGTGGCTTGTATCGCAGCCCCCAAGCCTATATGGATGCCCATAGAGTTCCTCCTACTACTTTTTAAAAACGGCTTTAGGGTAAACACTAATCTTACTAAGTCGCCCATACTAACCAATACCGCATAACTCCCGCTAGCGAGGCGGTAATTGTTTGACACTATATATATCTTACTAAAGCTGGGTTTCCATATTGATTCTATATAATTTAGACAATTACCTCCCTTATCCTTTAACAGGAAAACTCCCACCTTCCTCACTATCACGAAATTGCGCCACTAGGTAAAAATTGGATATAATCTTTTCTAAAACGCTAGGAAGAGCTTTGGACTTACTATATACAATTAATTAGCCTAGAACGCGCTATTACCAGTAATAATCCTGCTCTAGTTAAGAGGTTCTTTGCTAACTACTCTAGGGCTAAAACCTAGTATAATATTAACAACGCCGACGTATGGAATATGGATGAAACTAGCTATGCTATAGGCTTCGCTTACGGCGCTAAAGTAGTTATATTAAGAGGCAATATTATTAATTTCAAGACAATTAACGGCTCTAGGGAGTGGGTCTCGCAGATCAATTTAATTGGTATATATAGGCAGATAATTCTACTGTTTATTATCTTTAAAGGACGCTAATATATAGAGTCGCTATGGCAGGAAGCTGAGAAGGCTATAGGGGAGTATACAATTACAATAAGTAAAAATGGATGGTCAAATTAAGAGCTTAGCGTGTAATAGCTAAAGTACTTTAAGCGCTATACCCAACGAACTAAGGCATGGAAGAGGGCAGCTAAAGATAAAACTAACAGTAAATATAATAGCTATTAACTCCTAATTATAAACGGCCATAGTAGCCATGTTAATATTAAGTTTGTTAAGTTCTGCTGGTTAAAGAAGATTATACCAATCTGCCTCCTTTCGCATTCAACCTACCTCCTATAGCCACTAGATTTGGTTATATTTTTAGTTCTTAAGCGCCTATATTTATCTAAAGTTAATAAATTCGCGGCTTGCGGTATTACCGGTATTAATAGAGACTACTTTCTACATATACTTGGTGAAATTCGGCCGCAAGTATATACTTCAGAGTTGATTAGAAGCGCGTTTAAGGCTATAGGCCTCCTTCCCTTTAACCCAAATTAAGCCCTTGCGCGCTACTCTAAACGGCCTACATCTATTAAGCTATCTACACCTCCACCTTACCATATAGAGGCGACGATCCTCTCCTCCCCTATGCATCCTCCCCCGCCAGACAATAAGCACGCTCGAGCTCGGTATACGCATACAATCCTTTATCTAGAAACTACACTAGAGGCAATAGAGGCAGTTGTCTTAAAGTTAATGCAACACCTATAGTCTTTAGAGAAAGGCCTTAAGCTTATATAAGTTAAAAATAATAATCTTCGGCAATATACTAAGGAGAGGAAGGCTAAGAAAAAGCGTAAACGGAACATGCTCTCTACTGAATCAGTTCTTACTTTAGAAGCAATAAAGGAGCTTGCCACTGCCAAAGAGGCCGCTTAGAAGGCTAAAGAGCAGGGCCAGCTTACTAGGAAACAGCTTAGGAAGGATTATTAGGTGGCAGTAGAGCTTGCTAAGGAGCAAGTTAAGGCTAGAAAGGTAGCCTGGAAAAGGGTTGCTAATGTAAAGGAGCTGGCTAAGGTTCACCGTAGAGAGGCAGGGGAGGTAGGAAAGGTAGCTAAAAAGGCACAGAAGGACTCCATTACCGCCGCCAATATAGCTTGCAGAAAGCATACTGAAGAGGCTTAATTAGCAGCTAATATAGCAGCTAATTATGCAATATTAAAATAATTAACTGCAGATGAGCTCCAGAAGCGGGCGGAAGAGTTATCTACTACTGCTGCTACGGCTGCGGTTCTTATCAAGCAACTTCAGGAGGCCGCCAAGAAGGTAGTAGAAGAAGCTGCTCTACTAGAGGGCCTACAGGAAGGGCAGGAGGACGATAATATAAGTAATTTAAGCGACGAAGAGTCCTTAGATAAGAAAGCTGAGTTAATTAGCAATATTTAGGAGCCAACTCGGTGGTTAATTAAACCCTAAAACATTAAAAGTCGACTCTATATAGACTCTATTATATATATTTATGACTTCAAGACTTTTCACTAACGATACAATGACTTATAATGGCTTTTACTAGTTATTTACCACCAAATCAGCATTTTGGCAAATTTTGATTTTCAAAACGGTTATAACTAGGGTAGCGGTCAAAACCCCGTTAACTACGTTATAGTCTTCTTATTAGTGTAAAAAGTAAATTAACCTATTTAAAATAAATAAAATGTAATAACTGCTAACTGTAGTCTGCTTACTAGTATAAAATATAAATTAACCTATTTAAAATAAATAAGATATAATAACTGCTAACTATGGTCTGCTTATTAGTGTAGGATATAAATTAACCGATTTAAAATGAATAAGATATAATAACTACTATGGTCTGCTTATTGGTATAAAATATAATAACTGCTAACTATAGTCTGCTTATTAGTGTAATGGGTAAATTAACCTATTTAAAATAAATAAAATGCAATAACTGTTAACTATGGGCGCCTCAGGCGGTTGGGAGGGCGAGACTCTGATTGGGTAAACGCCCATCGCAATAGTAAGACGAGGTGGGGTAATTGCCTCGTATCTGGACTTTCTTCCGTTAAGATCAAATTCACCCGACCACCCGAAATATTCTACTCGGGCACGTATCACCGGTCCGACACGTGTCCTCCATCTACTCTCTCATCCCGTGTACTATGGCCTCTACCGACACTCCTAGACGGGCAATCGCTTCCAGCAGACGACTGTGCGTGAACGGAGATTTCGCTCTCGCAACCCAGGCTTTGAGCCCATGGATTTCCGATTCTGAGGCCGGTAGTGCCATCAAAGCCGAAATCGTTCGAGTCCACCTTGTCCAGGGAGATCGAAAATCCGCCTCGAGTCTACTAGAAGATGTCATCACTACCGAATCTAGCGGCCCCAGCCATGATTTACTCTCTACCCAAGCAGCATTCATCAATGTCGCCGCATGTGGCGATCTTAGTGGTGCATTGCAGACCGCAAGTTCAATGTGGCTGAAGTATGGGAATGAGGTTGCTTTAATGGATGAGGACGACAGCCTCGTAAGTCCGAGTTCATGTTAGATTTGGGCAGATACTAAGTCTAACCAAGGTTCGAATTGGATACTACTGCCTAGAGATCCTCGATTTGTGGAGGCGATATGGGGAAGGGCATATGAAACCTAACATTGAGCCTGAAGGCAGCCTTCTGACAGTTCTCGTCTCTCGTCTTACTCAAGCGTCCCTTTATTTCGAGGCAATGGAACTCATCGATTACTTCATCGGGGAACCAGATCCTTCTCTTGAACCGATTATCCTGCAAATGCTCAATGAAGAATGCCCGGCACGCATTGAGTATCTTCTTCGTCTAGCAAAAACACAGGCCAAGGAAGGGGATATCGAAAAGGCTGAAGACATATTGTTACTAGTCGACCAGCTTATCCTAGACGAGCACGGTACAGCTAAGCATACTCGCGACCAGCTCCAACGACGGTTTTTGGAAGCAAGCTCCGATGCGCTTGTCAGAATTCATGGCTTAGTACGTATTTCCGACTCATTTCTCTCCCAAGATTATTTCGACGGCGCTATGGATTGTCTTGAGCTTGCTGCAGAGCTCCACGGTGAGCTTCCAGCAAGTCCTGAAGTCTTCAAGGTTGGCGCAGACATCCATGACCGTCTACGAAGCATATGCGAAAGAAGTGGCGATACCCTCAGTCTAATGCAGTTCGAGTTCCGACGCTGTGACATGATCTGTGCGCTCACAGGGGACCTATTAGGGGCTCGGGAGAGGAGAGAAGAATTGCTCTCATCACCCTTCTGCTCGAAGCTGCCATTTTTTGAGCGTTTCCACAAGCGACAATGGGCCGAATATTTCATGGTGCATCAGCGTGAAGATGCATTAAAGAGTGTCGAGAAATACATCAACTACTGCAAGAAGTACGCATCAGACGCAGAACAGTCGCTTGCGCAGAACTTGCGCCTACAAACTTTGGCCCAGCCAGCGAGGATGTCTGACGATGCTCGAGATGCGCTTCTCCAAGAGTTGCGCTCGGACTTGATCAGCGGAATCGAAGAGGATAGGAAGTTTGAGCGGCACCTTGCTCAAGTCGAGAAACAACTCCTTCTAGTAGAAGTATTAGTTGAGCTCCATAGCCTGCAAGAAGAGGAGTTGGAACAGACTTTGGCAGATGCCGTTACTATCCTGGACGAAGCGGAATCTCTTTGCACTCGGATCGTCTTCACAAGAGAAAATCTGTTTGTGAAGTACGAAATCGCCTTTTTGCGATGTGCAGCAGCCGCAGCCGCAGATGGTGATTCCAGGCCAACCTTTTCCAACTTTTTACCCGAAGACGGAGCCGATATTACGACCGAGACTTGCAAACGATCGGAGGATGACCTCGAATCACCTGAGAATAATCGTCAGGCACTTAACAGTTCGAGAATATGCTACTTGTTGATCCTAGCTTTCCTCACAGACTCTGTCTCATTGCTTCAAGAGGCCCTCAACAAGATGAAAGAAGAGGAGAAGCGCGTTGAGCGAGGAAGACACCCTCTTCAAATATCTGCATTCCTGTTATTCAAAGGCCTCTTCTACAACATCATACTCGAGAACCGAAATACGACTGTCTTCGATGTCTTCTCTGAAGCTGGACTCGAATCGAAAAGCGGCTGCATGTCACTTGTACTAGAATGCTTCGAAGAGGCCCTGAGCTTGAAAGAGAAGATTGAGAGAGAGATTGCCCAGGGGGATGACAGTCTTGCCATACTAGCAGCACGGCAGGCCCGTGCGACAGCGGCCATGGAGCTACTACTCTTTGAGGTTGCATCGTCGATCTGTTATGAAACAGATGATAACCAGCTGACATGGGAGTGGATCCAGAGAAGAAAAGCTCGTGCCTACTCTGCGTCGCTCTGGAACGCCTTCAACGAGGAGAGAAGCTCTCAGATTCTCTGCTTACCTCCGAAGGTAACATTAGAAGACATGCGCTGGGTGAGCAATGCATCCTCTCGGACGCTCGTATTTGTAGACTGGGCTCCGGTAGATCTGCATTCTGAAAGATTACTGTTGGTCGCTCTAAAGTTCTGCAAAGAACCCGGGGGAACGACCTCAGTGCTCACCGTCGTCGAGCTACCAATTTCTGTCGAGGAAATCAACGAATGGAAGCAAAACCTGGACCCTGCTAGGCTTGACGGCGCTGACGCCGAGCGAATCCTACGCCGATTTCAACCCGCTATCCAGCCATTAGGAGAGTTATGCGAGGAGGGTGACATTCTTGTATTATGCCCGACCGCGTCATTACAAAACAAGCCTCTACACGCTGTGGAAATCGGAGGAAAACCGTTGATAGAACGGAATCCCGTTTTGTACGCTTCTTCCCTCTCCACTCTCAGAAGTTGTATGGAACGACTGGAGGCCGTCGAGCCTGGGGCAGAACGACCACAGATTTGGAAGGCGGCCGTTTTGGGGGCATACGAGGACGAATCCATCGCACCAGGCTTAGCGGACGAAAGGGAGCTTATATACAACTCTCTTAATGAACTGGCGCACAAACTGGACACGAAGGCCGTCTTGGGACCGGCACTTACGACATCCTCGTTTCAGAAACAAGCAGCACGCGCCAATTTACTCCACTTTCATGGACACGGCCAGTTCGACGAACATGACATCACATCGCAGGGTCTCGCACTTGGGAATCCAGGTGAATTCCTGACTGTAGATGCTGCAGCAACGCTGGATCTCGACGCGGCTCATGTAACGTTAATCGCATGCGAGGGAGGACTGCAAGATTTTTCTCTTCACGGAGACGAGCCCTTGGGTCTCCTGTCCGCATTCCTACTGGGCGGTGCGACCTCTGCAATAGGAGCTCTTTGGCCAATTCAGTCGACAACGGGGCGAAAATTCACGCAAATCTTCTATGAATACTTCATCAACCATGTCGATAGGACGGAATTGGGACCAATTGTGAATCTTTCAGAAGCTCTGCGTTTTGTTTCGCTTCGAATTCGTGCTTGCGAAGGGATGCAAACTCCATATCACTGGGCTGCATTTGTGCTTTATGGCGCGTGGTTCTGCGGAAGAAAGCCCGGTACGTGGTGACTGGATGACTCTTACGAACCTAGCACAATGCTTGCTGGATACATAGCTAAGCGGTGGGGATTTCCATCCTCCTGTGATCAGATTAAGCGTATTTCTGTTTTCCGGGGTGTGTACTGATCGCAACGTCCGGCTTCCTTTTCCGGCGTCCAAAATAATCCAGACTGGCATCTAATTGCAATATGTCTCTCGCCCTCCGCAGGCTATCGAACGATGGTTGGTAACTATGCTGGAGATCATTGCTCTGCCCCTGCAATGACGGGCATAGGTTTTCGCGACTGGCTTCGTGGGAGGCTTACGATTAAGGTTATTCAGTGTGTGGCGGACGAGGAGGCACAGAGAATCTTCATTCGGAATCTATATATCCTAGACCAACTGCCATCATCGATCCCAAAGTTTGGTTCATGGTACCTCAATCACCGATCACGACACTGTGGTATCCCTACTTCGGACGAGGTGATTAAGCACGCTACACTTATGGCTGTCTTTAAAGTGCTTCGTGATCGCGGAGAGGATATCATAGACGGTGCTTACGGAAAATTCGAAGGACAACAGGACCTTTTCGCGAATTTTTCTAAAGGCACATGGGTGGATAGACGATTGTATCACACGTCGAATGGATATGTCAGGCTCGGCCCAGCATTGACGGGATTAAACGACGAAGTTTTGGTTTTGCCTCGTGCAGCTGTCCCTTTTATGTTGAGTTTAAGCGATCTAAAGATGAGATGAGAGCATTAATTGAGGAACTAGCAGGCCTGGGGGCCATATGCTACATATATATGTACCGAGATGAAAAGGGCGCCAAGATCCCATACAAATACCGTATTTTATCGCGTGGCGCACGGCCCCCGCGTAGCGCACGCTTTTCCCAACCTCACTAACTCTATTTAGTAGGCTAAACATTAATAAAATTTAATAAAATTTATATAGTGCATGGACATTATATAGGTAGTTAAGAATATAAACTTTTAAGTATAACTAAACTGCTACTATATATAATTTTATAATATTAATATATAAAGGCTTATAAAGGCATATAAAATATAATTATGGAGTTTTTTTATCAAAAATATTGTAATAATAAAGTAATTAGCTTAAAAAACCACTTAATTATAAACCTTTTAAAGTTTACTACATTTTAATATAGCTATATAAAATATATATTAAAAAAACCTTATATAGTAGTAGATTCTTTGATTAATGTCTAATACGGATCCTATCTAGGCCCACGCAGACTACTCCGTACACAAGGGAAAAGTAATATTAACGGGAAAAAACCCTTGCTACTAGGGGGGAAGGAAAAACCCTATAAGCCACCTTAATAGGATAAAAAACCCTAATTTGCTATGCCTGTACGTAGCAGCGGCCCTATAGGCCTATAGCTACGTCCTCCTTCTTAAATGTTTTAAACTTCTTAGGAACCACTGCTTTCTTCTCTAGCTTATCCAGAGCTAGGGTTTACTACGTCCTAGCTAGGCCTTACCGATTGATTGCTATATATAGTTGTATTCCATATCTTAACTACCTCCTATATGCTATCTCTTACTGACTATTACCATATACGCCTTGCCTCCCCCCCCCTAAGGCCTATTAAAGGCGTAAGGGGGATTCATCCGTTCTACTATCCTAATACTAAAAGACAAAAGCGGGATGTATGTGTATATATATCTGGGTATCTTTTATGCCTAGGCCCTAGTCACTAGGCCCTCTCTAAGGGCACTACTCTATTAAGAGGAGATAAGGAAAACCGTACAGGGTTATCCAGCTGCCTTTTAGTAGTATTACGGTAGTATGGCAAGTGACCGTATACTCCACAGGCGATCGCCCTAGGGGTTAGAAGGGGCCGTATATTTACTTATTCATTTATTCATTCATTTACGCTTATCTATTTGTTAATATAAGGTCGTTAATGCTTTCTATTAGGGTTTTTGGGGATGTTATCAAAAACTGCTTATCTATATTGGATTATATAGGTGCCTTAGATAGAATAGTGTAGTAGTCATTATACTATAGAGGGCCAATAGTAGTGGTTTTTAAGATCTCACCATCCGAAAATTTTTCACCACTGCCCTTAACGCCCACAACCACCACCAGGTCCTGTCCGCACGATGTATAACGTCTCTGCGTTGGCTCTGGATCTGAACTTTAAAGACCAGGTTTATAGCCGTCACCACGTATAGGTGCAGAGTCCGATTTCGACGGCCAAAAACCTTATATATACTTATTTTATGCAATTATTATTCATTGCTTAATATCCGATTTAGATCCCTATTAGGCCCACGTGGACTACTCCTTATATACATATAGGGAGAAAATTCTGTTTAAGAAAACCCCGTAATCCGTCTCCCTGCCTTTTAGAACTCACTAGCTTATTAACGTAGTATATGGGGTTTTGCACGAGCCCTGAGTTTTGCTCGAGCTAGTAGACCGCCTTCTTGATGTGGATGGAACACCAAAACACTGCCGGAATGCCTTAGAAGTAGCCGTGCACGCTATCGGGTCGTGCACGACCCAACAGCTACTTCTAAGGCATTTCGGTAGTATTTTGGTGTTCCTCCACATCAGAAAGGCGGTCTACTAGCCTGAGCAAAACTTAGGGCTCGTGTAAAACCCCGTGTGCCACGTTATATAATACTATTTAAAGAAAGGTAATAGATTTCTCTAATTATTAGTATATTTCCTAGAGCTTTTAAACCTTTAAAAGTATTATTTTCTACTACTACTTCTTCTAGAATATCTTAATATACTTTATATAATAATTTGGGTAAAGAATAAGTATAGTAGTATAAGTGTAATGGTGCTAGAGCGCGTTACCTGCCAAATTCTACTATATTTTACCACCTAGCATACTGTCTAATACTATCTAATACTGTCTAGTACTGTTTCTTACTATTGGCTCGCCTACTATTGGCTTGTCTACTATTAGCGCCTTGGCGGCCTATACTACCTATTTATTTATACAAGCCCTCGCGGCTACCTTTCCTCCTCCTTAGCTTAGTATCTTTATTAGATAGTAATCCACAAGCTTTAGTTTAGAGGCATTTATGCGAGCCGTTACATTATACTAAGCTCTCTCTATATTGCCTAGGAAGACCTTAATAATATTCCACGCTAAAAAGAAGACCTTTGTCTACAATAACATATTAACACATTATACTTAGACATTAAAAACTTACACTACTATGCCTAAGAAGGCCCTAACAATATCCCACTTTATAGGCCAGACTATACTTAACCTGCACCCCTAAAAGAACCCTAAAATTAAAACTAAATTATATAATTCTAACAAACCTTAGGAGGTTAATAATAGCACCCAAAGTAAGCTTATTTAAAAGACCTGCCTTTACCTAAGAGGAATACAAGATCTAATTAGGATTAGAAATTAAAGATAATAATAATGTTATAGATATACATAAGCCAATTCGTGCCCTTATAGCTATTTAGAAGGTTAATTATTTTTTAGCCTAAAGCATATAAGAGACTCTAAAGGAGATCCTAGAAAGCCTTACTACCTTATAAAATAGCCCAGCCTCCCCTTTATAAAGCCTTAGTTAACCTATTTATTTAACTAAATATAATATACTAGAGAGTACGGATATAATAATAAAGTAATTAAAGTCCATTAAGCTCCCTAACCCCCTACTATTATTAAACGGCATAGACCTAACCTTTAAGAACTGGAGAATTTAGGTGCAAGGAAAGCTTTGTATTAACTATAACTATTTCCCCTCTAAAGAAGCTAAAATACTCTACCTCTTTAGTCGAACTATTAGGGACACCTAGTAATACCTTTAGGCTAAGTTTAAGGATAAGTTACCTATTTAGTTTATATCTGTTAATAAAATAATATAGTACCTGGCTGCTATCTATATTAATCTAAATAAAGTATAAAATGCCTATTATAACTATAATCGCCTAATAATAAAACCAAACTAATACTTTACTAAGTTCTAGACTTAGTTCTTATACCTAGTAGATAAAGGCCAGGTTCCCCTTAAAAACTACTATTTAGACCTATATAATAAGCTAACAGTCTAACTATAAGAGAAGATTGTGGTAGCCTTAGACAACCTACTAACCTACTAAAGACTTGAAGCCTAATATTTATTACTAGATTTAGAACTAAAATAAATTAATGCTTGTTCTAATTAACTAAAGCGGCCCTATAGTAACCGTAACCTATTTACTACACTAATAGGAGCTGGTATTGGAAGATAAATTACGACCGCCCTTATACTAAAGGTGGTTATAACTACCTACTTACAAGTCTTGCCCGACCTACTATATATAATACCTTTAACTAATGCTTATTATAACACCCTAATTAACTCTGCTATAGTTATATTCTTTAATTATGGAAAGGATAGTTACTTTATCTTATCCTGCCTAGAGCTAAAGAATATAGGTAATATTAAGGAGATAGAGGAAGAAGAAATATCTAACAAGTTAGAAAAAGAAGAACCTAGGAAAAGACTCCCCCCTAAGGTATCCTATTAATCTTAAGGAGATTAATTTAAGTTAGCTAATAGGTAGAAAACACTTTATAGTTCTATATATAGTATTTTAAAATGGATATAAAGTTAATATAACTGCTTTTATTAATACTAGAGTAAATAGCTTTACCTTTATAAATACTACTTATATAAATAATGTTGCTAAATTCTTAAATATAAATACTACCTAACTAGAGAAGCCTATTTAAGTAAAAGGCTATAATGGTTAAGCTAGTAAGCTAGTTACCTACGTCTTAAAGCTATATATCTCTATTAATAGACAACGCCAGTATAGTATTCCCTTTTGTATCCTAGACCTAGGTTCCTATAATATTATCCTTAACCAAAAATAGATATTCTATTTTAATATTTGGTTAAACATCTAATAAAAATAGTTTGTTTAGCTAGAGAATAGACTAAAACTACCTTCCTTTATTAGAGAAATTTAGACTAATTATAAAACACTAGCTGTAAAGGCTGACCCTATCTATTAATAGGATATTAGGGACTGCGACCTAGCCTTTACTTAAGAAGATACCCGCCATAAGGCCAGTAGGAACTCTATACCAACAATAATACTCCCCTAAAGTACTATAGTTAAGAAGGACTTTACTTATAAAAGTGGAATAGATAGTAATATAGGCGACTTCTAAATTGTGGAGATCTAGCTAATATAGAAGAGGACGTACTAATAGAATATAAAGGATAACCTTTGGAAGATATAATAAGAGCTAGAGGGAGTAAAGATAATATTAACACGCTAAAGGTCCGTAAGGCTACGGACACCCCTACTATTATATAACCCCCCTCTAGTAAATATTATAGCAATTAATGCTATAGGTTTTTACTTTAATATATATTAAAAGGATAATAAGGTCTTTATAACTAGCTTATATAAAATTAACTAGATTATTAATAAGAAGAAAGAGGGGCTAGTAGAGAAAACTAATAAGGAGCTAGTTAAGCGCCTTCTTTCTACTTACCTCTTAGACTATAGAGACACGTTCTTAAAAGCAGCTTTAGATATACTGCCTCCCTACTAAACCTATAATTATAAAATTTAATTAGAAGCTAATAACTTATTAGGCTATAGCCCCCTCTACTAATAATTAATAGATAAGCTAAAAGTAATAAAGTAGTACTTAATTAATAACCTTAATAAAGGGTTTATTAAGCTAAGTTAAGCCCCTTTTACTTCCCCTATTCTATTTATAAAAAAGCCTAATAGAGGCCTTTGTTTTTATATTAACTATTAAAAGCTAAATACTACCACTTAAAAGGATTAGTATCCTATTCTTTTAATTAATAAAACCCTTATATATCTAAGCTGGGTAAAGATCTTTACTAAAATTAATATCTGCTAAGCTTTCTACTAAATTGAAATAGACCCTATATCTAAAGATTTAATAATATTCTATACCTATTATAGGTCCTATAAATATAAAGTTCTTTTATTTAGACTAATAAACAGACTGGCTATATACTAAAGGTATATAAATAACATTCTTTTTAATTACCTTAACGAATTCTGCACGGTATACCTAGATAATATTCTTATATACTTAGACAATAAACTTAAGCACTAAGTTTATATTAAGAAGGTCCTAGAGAGATTATAGAACGCGGGCTTATAAGTTAATATTAAGAAATATAAATTTAGGGTAAAACGCATAAAGTACCTTAGGTTTATAGTAAGTATAAATAGGATTGAAGTTAACCCTAAGAAGGTTAATATAATCTGTAATTAGAAACCCCCTTATACTATAAAGGGGATCTAGTCCTTCCTTAGTTTTTATAATTTCTATTACTAATTTATCTGCGACTATAGAGTTGTGGTAAAGCCTCTTATATAACTTACCTGGAAAGACACCTTTTGTCTTTAATAATAACTATATAAAAGCCTTTGGAGAGTTAAAAGATCGGCTTATCTCTTTTTAAATCCTTTATTACTATAACCCGGACCTTAAATTAATGCTAGAGATAGATACTTCTAATAAAGTTATAGCAGGAGTCCTATTACAGTTATATCTAAACGGTAAATAGTACCCTATTACTTTTTTCTTAAAAATAATAAACCTAACTAAGTATAACTATAAAGTATATAATAAAGAAATGCTAACTATTATCTAATCGCTATTTTAATAGCGCGTAGATCTAGAAGGCATAAACTCCTAAATTAAGATATATATAGATTATAAAGCCCTGGAGTACTTTATAACTATAAAGTAGCTTATTAGATAATAAGCCCACTAGGCTAAAATACTCTCCTAATTCTTCTTTACGATTATATATTGCTCTAGTAAGTAAAACTTTAAGGCTAATATATTAACCCAAAGGGAATAAGACGTAGGACCTTAGGATAAGCTAAAGGCCTAATACTGGATATACGCCCTCCTTTACCCTAAATAGCTTAACCTATAGATCCTTAAGGAGCTAGACTCTAAATAGAATAATTTAGCACCTATAAAAGGAGAAGTCTTAGACAAACTAATAGGGCTAATTAATCGCATCCTAACTATAAACCGTATAGCTAACTCCCTAAAGGCCCTCTGCGACTAAGCTATAAAAGGTAACCCTAATTTAGAAATAGAAGAAGGACTACTCTTATATTAGGAACGGCTTATAGTTCTAGATGTTAACAACCTATAGATAGAGCTAATCTATAAAGCCCACTGTTAAGTCTCTATAGTATACCCTAGTCGAGATAAAACCTACCAACTATTAGCGCCCTATTACTATTAGTAAGGACTTCTACCTAATATAGCACGATTTATTAGGAACTACCACGCCTATAAACGCGTAGATGCCCCTAGGGATTAAACTCCTAGTTAGCTATAACCGCTGCTAGTTCCAGAACGCCCTTAGCAATATATTATAATAGACTTTAAGTCGTTTCTAAAGGACGCCCACGGCCATAATACGGCCTTTATAGTAATTAACCGATTATATAAGTAATCTATCTCCCTTCTATATTTTAAGACTATAACTATAAAGGATATAGCCCGCCTCTATATTAATAACATCTATTAATTCTACAGTGCCCCTAAATTAATTGTCTCTAACTATAGTCTCTAGTTTATATTAGATTTCTAGAATAAATTCTATTATATCCTTAGAATTAAGATTAAGCTCTCTACTACATTTTACCCCTAGACTAATAGTTAAACTAAGATTATAAACTAGTATCTTAACTAATAACTATGCCCCTTTATAGACTATTATTAGGACAACTAGTTAGAATTACTGCCTATAATAGACTACGCATAGCTTATACTCCCCTATAACAGTATAGGAATGTCCCTATTTAAACTGCTCTATAGGTATATACCACAAACATCCTTTAATTAGGATAGGCCTACTAAACCCCGCAAACGCCTTAATTATAAAAAGGCCTAGGCATTTGCTAAGAGAATATATAGAGCCTAGGAGACTACTTAAATAATTATAAGAAAGGCATAAAAGAAAAAGGAGTCTAATATAAACTAATGTTACTATAAGGTAGACTTCTAAGTAGGAGATAAGGTATAGGTATTAATAAAGAACTAAAAAACCTAGAGGCTAAGCTATAAGCTAGACTATTAAATAGCTAGCCTATATAAGACTCTTTAAAAGGTAGGACACTCTTTTAAGGTTAAGCTACTGGAATTAATAAAGATCTACCCCATTTTCTCTCTAGACCGGCTATAAAAGGATATAGGTAATCTACTACCTAGATAGTATAATAACCCCCTATCGCTAATCTAGATTATAAAGAATGAAGAATAGGAAGTTAAAGAAATCCTAGCAGTAAAAAAGGTCCGTAATGTCTTAAAATACTGCGTAAGCTAGGTAGGCCATAATAATGACCTAGAGTAGTACCCCGCATCTAATTTTAAGTACTCCCCCTATAAGCTATAGGACTTCCACCTAGCCCACCCTAACATCTCTAAACTACCACGTAAATTAAACAGCTGGATTAAATGCTGGGAAGAAGGGTTAGATAATTATAACAATTTAAACAATAATAGTGAGCTTAAACAATGCCTAAGGGCAGGCTTTTTTAGGAGGAGGAGGTGATATAATAGTACTAGAGCGCGTCACCTGCTATATTCTGCCATATTCTGCTATATTCTGCTACTTAGTATACTATCTAATACTATCTAATACTGTCTGGTACTGTTTCTTACTATTAGCTTACCTACTATTAGCTCGTCTATTATTAGTGCCTTAGCGGCCTACGCTACCTATTTGTTTATATAAGCCCTTATAGCTACATTTCCTCCTCCTTAGCTTAGTATCTTTATTAGATAGCAATCTATAAGCTTTGGTTTAGAGGTATTTATACAAGCCGTTATAATAAGAGGTAAGTTATCTATTCTCTAGTAACGTATTCTACCATCGAGCCGGCCAAACTATCGAGCCGGCCATTTTTCCTTGGCACGACCAACTCATGCTACGCATCTTTATTTTTATTGCTATCAAGCAAGGAACCTATGTACGTCGTGCTTGCATCTGTCTCAGAAGATATCTCTATATCTTTTTTGCACGTGCGCGCGTTGTGCCCAGTCCTGCTACAGTTCCCACAGCGCCGTAGAGCAGGCTGAGCTCTTTCTTGATCACCACCACCACGAGCCCTCTTTGACCGCCTAGCAGTCACAGAGGCCTCTGCGGCCACCTGGGCTGCAGCCTTACTATACTCCATTGTGCCACCATGCTGAATCCGCTTGCGTTTGCGCGTTTTTCTTTTGGTTATTACTGCTAATTGCTCTTTAAGCTTAGAAATCCGGGCTGCTTAAAGCGCGTTTTGGTGCAGCATAAGTTTACCACCTTTTATAAGCTGAGAGAAGCCAGCCTGAGCTGTAACAGGTGATTAAGTAAAGGAGTTGCTTACTAGCTTTGACTAAGATCCGAATTTATGCATATTACTTGGTGTTTTTGATTGCCATGGCGTCTCCTATAGTAGGGGTGCTGGTGGGGTACGCAGCCGTACTTTAAGGCAACCTAGAACTACCTGCGCATTAATAGGGACTAGTCCTAATGCCTTAAAGGCCTTTTAGTAGTTAGCCTCTGTAAATATATTAAGAAACGCGTCTCTAAAGGCTAGTAGGAAGCCCTCCTTATTGATATAAAAGACGTGTTGGCGTGCCAAGTCTCTAACGCGTTAGGAGTACTTGCGCTTTAATGGCAAGAAGTAAACCATATTAAGCGGCTGGAGGATGTGCGAAGAGTGGGCTGGTATACAGAGGGTAAGGATCTTGTGTTTAAGGCAGTAGTCCTTAAAATCTTAGTTTAGGTGGCTCTCATGGCCGTCTAGAATAAGCAGCCTGTACCCCCCCACCTGGCGCGTTTTTGTGTGCCTGTTAAAGTGCTTTAACCACTCTAGACCAAGCACGTTGTTGGTCCAGCCGTTCTTAGAGACAGAGAGCTTCCAATTGCGCGGGATATCAGCCTCCTTGTACTATGCAGAGATGTGGACGCGTTCTTTGTAGATGATAAAAGGCGGGGTTGTATACCCAGCCGCGCAGATGCTCTAGATGACTATAACCCACTCGCGATTACCTGGCTGAATAAGCTCTGGTTAAGCGCGTCTCTCTGCACCTATGACAACCTTCATTAAGCTAACAACGCCCATCTGGAAGCCAGTCTCGTTAAAGTTGTGCACGTCGTCGTCGTGGACGCCGTACTTGGCTTTGGTGTCCTCTACTAGCTTAAACCACGCGCTAATTATCTCTGGATCCTCTTGGAGTATTCTTTGGTGATTCTTTACTTAATTAAACGCTATCTTGAGCTGATCTGAACGCGTTATAAATCTCTTGGCCTAGTGTTTGCTAACTGGCTCACCACCGCGAATACCTAGCACTTTATCAGCCATATCTGCCACCTTATACAGCCGGGGCGCGAATCCTCGCGAATTGAGGTCGAGGATGTATTGGATAATCGTCTGCTCTTTAGTTGCAGTGAGCTTCTGGCAATTGGGTCGGGTTTGGGTTTAAGAGGTGATTCCGTAGAGCCGATCAGAGAGTCTCTGGTGCGTAACGTTAAAGGCTATAGCAGCGCGTCGCAGTCTCTTAAATTGGCCAGATTTATAAGCGTAAAGAGCAAGCTTAAGCCTACCTTTGTATTGAATAGCTATCGCGTTGCGTTGTTGAGACATTACGTAATAAGGAGAAAGTTGGTTGTGCCAAGGAAAAATGGCCGGCTCGATGGTTTGGCCGGCTTGATGGTGGAATATGTTAGTACTTATTAAACTTTACCTATATATTTTTTACTTAAAGTAAGAGAGCTTTATTTAATTTAAAGAGTGCCTATTATATAATATTAGCTTTAGCTTAAATAAAGTAGCTAGAAGAAGAGTTATATAAGAGAGTTCTCTATATATTTAATAAGTATATATAAGATAATAGGCTCCGCACCACCTAGCTATAGCACAAACCCTAAAAGGTAAGTAAGTGACTGGTAAGATGCTAGGTATGGCTGTGCGGAACAATATATATAGGCGAGGTAACTTCGTTACCTAACAGTATATCTATTATAAAGAGTACTCGATTAAGTGTTATATAATCCCCTTATATCTCTAATATTATATAGTAAAATAGCTTTAAAAAGGTATAAATTATATAAAGAAGCTTCTAGTCTTATAGCGGGATATAATCCTCCTTAAGTGTAATGGGCTTATATAATTGCCTCTAAACCAAAGCTTGTAGATTGCTACTATATAAAAATACTAAGCTAAGGAGAAGAAGAAGGGGAAAGGAGGCTTTAGGGGGTAATATACACAGTACGGGCGAACTCCGGAGATTACGCCAAGCCAGCTACGGAGGCGGTGCCTCAGCACTGTCATATTAAGCGTATTAAAGTTACTCTTAATATAGTTATTAATTCCGAACTTATGCTTAAGTAAGACATTTAGTATTTAATACTAGCTATTCTATCTTATATAATTATTAAGTAAAACTCGTCTTTTAACTAAAGTCTTAAACTTCTTTATATAACTTAATAAGGTATAGAAGTGCACTATAATATTATAAAGCTTACTAAGTAGGCCTATTACTTAAAAAGCCTATTTCTACTTAATATTTCCCTCTTAACTTTACTTCTTTCCTCTTATATTATTCCTTTTATATAACTTAATAGCCTTAAGTTTAAAAGTATCTTTAAAGAGAAAGGCCTAGATGGTATAATTAATAGTATACCCCTAGTAGTGGATATATTGTTAAATAGGATCCTAGGTAATATCCTTATTATTAATAAGATAGTTATAGATTATATAATAGAGAGTATTATTTATTATAGAATTATTTATAATAATGCTCTAAGCTTTTATATAATTCTATACTCCTCTAAGACTAAAAGAAGAGTATTTTATTACTTAGCTTTATTATAACTAAGTACTATATAAAAGGTAAAAAGAGCTTTTATCTAGTTTTTCTAGCTATTAATAAAGTAGGCGTAGACTATAAAAAAAGGTAATTATTTAAGGACGTTTAGATATTAATAAAAAGATAAATATTTATTAATGCTAATTAAACTTGTCTTTATATAATATCTTTCTATAACTAAAAAAAATAGGTAATTATCTAAGAAATTTCTATATACGTTATTATTATTAAATTAGACGACTTTAGGGTAAGAGCCTAATAGAAGATATAGAACTCTTCCTACTCTATAATCCGGAATAGAAGGGTTTATATAATACTTAAGTTAATAAAAGCTTGCTAGATAACTTCCTTATTTAAAACCTTTATAAAAATTATAGAATTAACTTTATATGTCCTAAATTTTAATACTATTTATACCTAAAGTTCCTAAAGATTTTTAAGTGCTTACTTCTTTATACAAGTATAAGGTTATTTTAAGTTAATAGAGATTGTGTAACGTGTCCCGCCCTCACGTCGCCACATAGGCTAAAAGACATGGAGTGCTTGCGAACTTGTCGCAAGCGCGGCGGGATCCAATATATATACTCTTACAGATTGCGTAGTCTTTCGCAAGGTGTTTTTTTATATTTATAGTTAATAGTGCTAAGTAACCTTTGCACTAATTGCAGTATATAAGCCTTCGGTTCTTTTTATTGTATTTAGCTAGTTTTTATACAGTAGGTAAGTAAATTTATAGACTAGAGATTAAAGCTAAGCCTATTATATGCTAGAGCTCTTAATTAAGCTAGAAGTATTTTTAAGAAGAGATAAATCCGCTTCTAAAGCTATATTTCATACAATATTATATTAAAAAAGTAGTAAATTTAATAAAAGAAATTTTTATGGGAATGCCAAGGAATATTATAATACTTTAATACGATATAGGTATTGGAGGTCCGGGTTAGGCTTAGCATAACCTTAGGTTATATACAACCCCCTAAGGTCCGCGATATATCGTCTAAATATTACCAATTATCAATCGAATCAGGTTCACTTAATTCACTTAATTTACTATCTTGTTTACCCTGTCGTCCTCCTATATCCAATTATCAAATTAACAGTTTTAGTGGAGAAGGTATGTACCGAACTAGATCTAATGCTACGTTAATAGTGCCACGCACATTTTTGGGCTTCGGATGTAGAGGAGGCATCAGTTCTGCAGATTTTTGGCCTAACACGAGAAAGAGCTCTTACATAGGAAATAAGTGACCTAAAATTAGCACTTGGATGTATTATATAAAGAGCAGAGATGGATCTTATAGATATGGAAAGGAAAATATTGGAGAAAGTTTATAAAAATAAATAGAAACACCTACTCTTTTCTAAAAAGATAAGGATACTCCTTAGCTCGCCTATTTTCTAGGATTGAAAGATAAGAACTAATTTGTCCAAGCGTAAAGGCAGTAAGGTATTCTATATTCAATATTAATGTAAGGGCGTATTGAATATTGAATATTAAGCCAAGCCTCCATACAAAATTGAAACACGTAATAAAGTTGGGTCCGTGCACAGGCATTTAGACATAATGCTCCCCCCTCCCCCTACCTCTTTTCCCTTCCCTATATATCTCTTACCTATTTCCTACCTATTATCTATACTGCGACCTATAATATACCCTAATTTTATGTATATGACTATGTAAATCGGTAAAATACTGCTATATATAGAAGTTTACATAGGCTTATGCACGCTGTGGGCTTATATACAATATTCTTACCCTAATAAAACCTAACTGCATAACAACGCCTTAATAGATTTAGCTAAAAATTTAGTATATTATTAGTATATACACTAAGAGCCTATTTTAAAATTATTATAAGAATTTATTAACTTCTAAATAGTTAAAAAAAGAAGTTTAAATAAGAAGAGTTTTAAGTTATTTTTATAATAGTTTAATATATTCTATAATATAGATTTCTAAAGTATAAGAGTTAACATATATATTATTATTATTCATTGCTTAACGTCCGATTCGGATCCCTATTGGGCCCACGCGGACTACTCCTTATATACATATGGGGAGAAAACTCTATTTGAGAAAACCCCATAATCCATCTCCCCGCCTTTTGGGACTCGCCTATAGAGCGCCTATAAGGCGCCTGCGAGTCACCTATGGTGCTCTACTACCTTACTTTTTGACCTCCTTAGGAACTACTACTGCCGTAACAAGCCTATGGACGCGCTAGTATCGCAAACTTTACTCTACTACTGTAGAGTTATTAGGGGGCGCCTATCACTCACCCCCCTACCCTTTATTACCATTTCCTTTATAACCCGGAACTGGTTTAGTACATTTTAGCTAATAAGCCACTGGGTAACTGCCTTAAGGCCTTTTTATATTAAGAGTAGTGTATTATAGTTCTCTGTGCTAGCTACTAAGAGTATTGCTTCTTAGTTAGTGCGTAAGGGGCATAACAGTATTACGTGTTTTAGTGTCTGTCTTAGCTAGCTATATTTACATCTCGGGCTACCTACTAGGACACCCACCTAGTAGAGCTAGTCTTTTAGTCCTATTATTCCTGTTCTTAAGAGTGTTGCTATTATATTTTCTGCCTTTATTAGGCCTTTTTGGAGCCCTAGAGTGTTTACTCCCTATAGTGTTAACTATGCTATAGCTTAGGTTCCTCTTGCCTTAGTTAGCCTCTGTACCTTTAACTCCCATACGCCTCTCCAGCGTTGGCCTAGCCAGTATTGTATTGCGGTAGATAGTTTCCCGGCATTCTTTTATACTCTACTTTAGCTCCTTTCTCTCTCTTACTGCTGTCTTTACTGGCCTCTTACGCGTCTCCCTTCCTCCTCTATATGGGCCTGGGCCCTAAAGCAGCACTATTTTTCTTCTGCTTTCTTTACCTGTTTCTCTAATATGTCTTCCCTACTTTAGGGTTGTTAGCTTATTCTCCTATAGGGCGCCCTAGGGTCCCTCCATAGTTTATTTAGGCGTGTCTTAATATACTTTGTAACATTAGAGTTGCGTTTATTTTACGCCCTTTGCATTGCAGCGGCTTTAATATATAGTTATAGGGGGGGAATATTGGCTTCCTTCTCAAGCAGTGCTGTGGCCGTTCGCTTATATCCGCCTATTATACTCCGGAGGCAGGCGAGTTAACATATATATACTATATACTATATTAAAGTAGTATTATTATTATATTATATAAACACCTTTAAAAAATATACTTTATTTACTTTATTCTTTTATATTTATAATAAGGTAATATAATAAAATAGTTTAAAGTTTTTTTTAAATATAATTAAGTTTTATATATAATTATACTATATAGTACAGTTTATAGGGCCGTTTATATATTATATACTTATATTCTTATATTCTATATTATTAACGTAATCGGTAAATATCCTGGCTATATAAGTATCCTAGCCACCCTACTAATAATCGCGAAATACGTGACGCGTTACTTAACCACGAATAATTGTATTTAGTGTAGCTATCTACTGGCTATTTATTTAACGTCTAGGGCATATACGTGCATTATATTCTGTTGATTTGCATATACTATACTTGCGTATTACCCGTTGCAGTTGCTCAGCCGCTGCCTCTACCGCCCCTTCCTGGGCAGCTTATATATAAAAAGGCCCTTCTACTCCTAATAGAATACCCCCCCTAGCTATATATATGCGCCGCTATGCCTTTTTCTTTTTTTAGTGCCGGTTCTCTATATATAGCTTCTTATTTTTACTTATAAGCAGTATAGTACTTAATATTGCTATTTTATACCCCTTAACATGCTGGCTAAGGGCTTATTCTATTAGACTTAGTAGGTTATGTGTATGCTGTTTAAGATAACGCTTTAGTAGGGCTGTCTGCCGTTATAGTTTAGCAATATTATGGGGTGTTTTAGCTGTCTAGGATGCATTTAATTATAGATATTAGGGTAACGGCATCTAATATTTGGTGTGCAGCTGTGCTAATACGTGATTAGGGCTATATAGAACTAGGCTAGTGGCAGTAAATCCTGCCTGTATATTGTTTTAACGTAGTGCTATTTACCTAGCCTGCCTATATAGTAGCAGAAATTCGCGTTTATTAATATAATTAATACTACGGTCTATAATCTGTTTAACAAGGCATCTATATATTTACTTAAGGACTAAAAAACATGTAATAGTGTAATGTGGGAGAATTGAATGAGCGACTTAATTCTAAATCTATGGAAATCAAGTGAACTAAATATATGAAAGTAGACCCGGAACTCCGTAGTTTATGACTTAATATTTGACCGTATCTAAGATATATAAGGGTAGCGTTGATTGTGTCTCGGAGCCTCTTAGGCAACAGTCTTGTGTCTTAGCGTAGTGCTGGTGAACTGTTACACACCCCCCTAGATTTGATGGTGTAGTTAAAGCTATAGAAAATAAAACGAAGATAAAAGCTATACTAAAATAGGAAATTTAGATATAACTTTAGGAGTAGTATAGGGTGATACTTAGGAGTCTTTGTTAGTTGTAGCAGTGATCTAATGTTAAATATCTACCAAATTTAATTGCTTTATCTATGCCTTATGCCTTTGACGGGATAGGATCTTGGTAAGACCATTAGCAGGCATCTTGTCTGTAGGGACCCATTATATGTTAATCTTTTTGTTTTGGACTTCTTGTCTAAGCCAGTGCTAATAGACGTTGATATGTTATAGCTTAGTATCAAGCTTTGGTGTATCCTGTCTTAGGAGTTATATAGTCTGCATATTGTCGCATAGTAGGGTAAAATCGCGTTCTAAATTAAGACTAATTGCCTTAAAGAAACGCTGCCACTAGATAATCTTAATAGCAGCTATAGATAGGGAGAGAAGCTCCGCTTTAGTAGTTAAGCAAGTCACTAATCTTTATAGGGTTGCCTTCTAATTAATTAGTCCTCTAAATAGGATAAACAGGTATCCTTAAGAGCTCCGTCTAGTCTCTTTATGGTCTATAAATGCTGCGTTAGATACTCCATAAAAGGTAACGTCTTCTCCTTTAGGGTTTCTAAAGTAGATATGTGCTTTAAATACTTCGCCAGAGTATTTAATAGCTGTAGATTTTGTTCTAAGGCAATAGGCGATAGCTTGGTTTAATGCATTAAGGTACTTTTAATTTGGATTGGTAAGAAATTCGGCTAGCTTTAAATGCGTCTTTGTAATATTAGGTCTTTTAAATACGGCGAGGTGCGTAAGAGAATTAACCTATTACTAGTAGGCTAGTATTCTTTAAGGGGTTGTCTGCTAGTCAGATAGAATTAGTTTATTAGGTAGTAGTGTTTTAAGGAACCTTTCTGGTTTAATCTTAAATTAACTGGCTATCTTTTTAATATAGGAATCTTAGCAGAGCCAAAGCTTTCTGCTTGTATAATCTTGTTTAATTTAAATTTCTAGGAACTATTATAGGTCTCCTAGTATATAGATCTTATATTAATATAGAAGTTTAGCTTTAAATTCTTTAAGTCTTTAAAGGTCCTTTTTAGTAAATAGAACAGCGATATCGTCTACGTAAAAGAAGACAATAAGTCGTCTATTGGTGTGACGGTGCTAGAGCGCGTCACCTGCCAAATTCTGCCATGCTGCTGCCATATTCTGCCAACCTACGATTGGCTCGCTTACCGCTAGCGCCTTAGCGGCTGCCCCTTTATATATGTTTACTATGGTCCTGGCGACCCCCTTCTTTTCTTCTCCTTAGCTTAGTATCTTTATTAGATAGCAATCCACAAGCTTCGGTTCAGAGGCATTTATACGAGCTGTTACATTATACTAAGCTCTCCATACACTGCCTAGGAAGGCCTTAATAATATCCCCATATCTTAAAAGAAATTTCGTCTGCAACAACGCGTTAACGCGCTATACTCAGACACTAGAACAACTTTATACTGCCTAGAAAGGCCTTAATAATATCCCACTTTACAAGCCAGGCAGAACTAGACCTGTACCCCCAGAATTAAAACCAAAGCGCACAAGACCAACAAACCCTAGAAAGCTAACGATGGCACCTAAAGCGAGCTCATTTAAAAGACCTACCTCTACCCAAGAGAAACACGAGATCTAATTAGGATCAGAAATTGAAGACAATAACAACATTATAGATATATGCAAACAGATTCGCGCCCTTGCGGCCAATTAGAAGGTTAATTGTCTTTAAGCCTAAAGCATATAAGAGACTCTAAAGGAGATTCTAGAAAGCCTTGCTACCTTATAAAGCAGCCTAGCCTCCCCTTTACAAAGCCTTAGTTAACCCATTCGCTTGACTAAATGTGATATACCAGGGAGTACGGACACAATAATAAAGTAATTAAAATCCGTTAAGCTTCCTAACCCTTAACTACTGTTTAATGGGATAGACTCTACCTTTAAGAACTAGAGGATCTAAGTATAAGGAAAACTCCAAATTAACTATAACCATTTCCCCTCTAAAGAGGCTAAAATGCTCTACCTCTTTAGCCGAACTATGGGGGACGCCCAACGTCACCTTTAAGCTAAGTTTAAAGATAACTTTTCTATCTGATTTATATCTGTTAATAAGATGCTGCAGCACCTAGCAGCTATCTATATTAACCCAAACAAAGTATGGGATGCTTAGTATGACTATAACCGCCTAATAATAAAGCCGAACTAACCCTTTACCAAATTCTAGACTTAATTCTTATATCTTATAGGAGAAGGCCAGGTCCCCCTTAAAAACTACTAATTAGACCTTTACAACAAACTAATAATTAGGCTATAAAAGAAGATCGCTATAACTTTAAACAACCTGCCGACCTATAAAAGACTTGCAGCTTATTACCTATTATTGGACTTAGAGCTAAAGTAAATTAATACCCACCTAGATTGGTAGAAGCAACCCTATAGCGATTAAAGCTCACCCGCCACCCCTACAGGAGCTGGAGTAGGAAGACAAGCTATAACCGCTGCTACACCAAAAGCGGTCACAACTATGTACTAGCGAGCCTTGCCTAACTAGCTACGTACCACAACCTTAACTAGTACTTGTTACAATACCCCAATTGACCCTACTACAGCCACTTGCTATAACTGCGATAAGGAGGATTACTTTGCCTTATCTTGCCTAGAACTAAAGGATATTAAGGAGATAGAGAAAGGAGAAATGTCTGATAAGTTGGGAAAAGAAGAACCCTAGGGAAAGACTCCCCCCTAGGGTATCCTATTAATCTTAAAGAGATTAATCTAAGTTAGTTAATAGGTGGAAAACACTTTATAGTTCTATGTACAGTATCTTAAAATAGATATAGAGTTAACTTAACTGCCCTTATTAACACTAGAGCAAATGGCTTTGCCTTTATAAATACTGCCTATGCAATTAACGTTGCCAAGTTTCTAAATATAAAAGCCACCCTACTAGAGAAGCCTGTCTAGGTAAAAGGCTATAACAGCCAAGCCGGTAAGCCGGTTACCCACGTCCTAAAGTTACATATCTCCCTTAATAGATAATGTTAATACGGTATCCCCTTCTGCATCTTAGACCTAGGGTCCCACAATATAATCCTTAGCCGAAAATAGATGTCCTACTTTAATATTTGGCTAAATGTATAACAAAGACAGTTTGTCTGGCCGGAGGATAGGCCAAAATTACCCTCCTTTATTAGAGAAATCCGAACCAACCATAAGACACTAGCCGCAAAGTCTGACCCTATATACCAGTAGGATGTCCGGGCCCGTAACCTAGCCTTTGCCTAAGAAGACGCCCGCCGTGAAGCTGGAAAGAACTCCGTACTAATAAAGATACTCTCCCAAAGCGCTATGTTCAAGGAGGACTCTATATACGGAAGTGGGATAGATAGTGATATAGATAATGTCTAAATCGCGTAAATCTAACTGGTGTGGAAAAGAATGTACTAATAAGATATAAGGGATAACCTCTAAAAGATACAATAGGAGTTAAAAGGAGTAACAATAATGCTAATACCCTAGAGGGCCCTAAGGTTACGCACGCCCCCAGTGTTATATAACCCCCCTACAGTAGACATTGCCATAATTAGCGCTATAGTGTTCCACTTTAATATGTACCAGAAGGACAATAAGGTCTTTATAATAAGCCTATATAAGATTAACCGGATTATTAACAAGAGGGAAGAAAAGCTAATTAAGGAAACTAATAAGGAACTAGTTAAACGTCTTCTTTTTACTGTCTATGCTAAGTACAAGGACGTATTCTTAAGGGCGGCTTTGGACAAGTTACCACCTTACTAGACGTATAATTACAAGATTTAATTGGAAGCCAATAACTTACTAGGTTATAGCCCCCTCTATTAACAATTAATGGACAAGCTAAAAGTAATAAAGTAGTACTTAATTAATAACCTTAATAAAGGGTTTATTAAGCCAAGTTAAGCCCCTTTTGCTTCCCCTATTCTATTTATAAAAAAGCCTAGTAGAGGCCTTCGTTTTTATATTAACTATTAGAAGCTAAATGCTATTACTTAAAAGGACTAGTATCTTATTCCTTTAATTAACGAAACCCTTACATATTTAAGCTGGGCAAAGATCTTTACTAAACTTAATATCCGCTAAGCTTTCTACCGAATTAGGATAAACCCTGCATCTAAAGATTTAATAATATTCCGTACCCATTACGGGTCCTATAAATGCAAAGTTCTTCCTTTTAGACTAATAAACGGACCGGCTACGTACTAAAGGTATATAAATGACGTTCTTTTTAATTACCTTAATAAATTCTGTACGGCATACCTAGACAATATCCTTATATACTTAGACAACAAACTTAAGTACCAAGTTCATGTTAAAAAGGTCCTAGAGAGATTACGGAATGCAGGCTTACAAGTTAATATTAAGAAATATAAATTTAGGGTAAAACGCATAAAGTACCTCAGGTTTATAGTAAGTATAAATAGGATTAAAGTTAACCCTAAGAAGGTTAACATAATCCGCAACTGGCAGCCTCCTTATACTATAAAGGGGATCTAGTTCTTCCTAGGTTTTTATAATTTCTACCGCCAATTTATCCGTGACTATGGAGTTATAGCAACGCCTCTTATACAACTTACCCGGAAAGACACGCCTTTTGTCTTTAATAATAACTGTATAGAAGCCTTTGGAGAGTTAAAAGATTGGCTTATCTCTTCTTTAATCCTTTATTACTATAACCCGGACCTTAAATTAATACTAAAGACGGACGCTTTTAACAAAGTTATAGCGGGAATCCTATTATAGTTATATCTAGATAGCAAATGGTACCCTATTACCTTCTTCTTAAAAACAATGGACCTAGCCAAGTGTAACTATAAGGTACATAACAAAGAAATACTAGCTATTATCCAATTATTGTCCCAATAGCGCGCAGAGCTTAAAGGCATAAACTCCCGGATTAAGATATATATAGATTATAAAGCCCTAGAGTACTTTATAACTATAAAGCAGCTTACTAGATAACAAGCCCACTAGGCCAAAATACTCTCTAAATTCTTCTTTACGATTATATATTATTCTAGCAAGTAAAACACTAAAGCTAATGCACTAACCTAAAGGGAATAAGATATAGGACCCTAGGATAAGCTAAAGACCTAATACCAGACACGCGCCCTTCTCTATCCCAAACAGCTTAACCTGCAAATTCTTAAAGAACTAGACTCTGAACGGAATAAGCTAGCACCCTTAGAGGGAGTAGTCTTAGATAAACTAATAGGGCTAGTTAACTACATCCTAACTACAAACCGCATGGCTAACTCCCTAAAAGCCCTCTACAACTAAGCCGCGAATATCGGCAAAATATGGTACCCTTTTAATGGCCTCAATGGTTGGTGGTTGACGCAATTGGCGCGCAGTTAAGGTCATTTGGCAACTCGACCGACTAGCCTATGTTGTGTTTTTTTGACACGCAGCCTACGCGCAGCCTACGCGCAACCTGCGCGCAACCTACTAGTAATCTGCGCATTTGGCAACCATAATTATATTTACCTCTTTTATACTAATAACATATTTTAAATAAATAAAAGCTACTTTAAAGCTATTT
>Ga0307507_10002947_pt1 | contig 34187 bp, 8 predicted proteins | sample 7_EM_MG_FD_207223 | JGI IMG/M metagenome (GOLD analysis project Ga0307507, IMG submission 207223) | Populus trichocarpa ectomycorrhiza microbial communities from riparian zone in the Pacific Northwest, United States - 7_EM | ecosystem: Host-associated > Plants > Roots > Unclassified | place...
TTAAATTATTAAAATTTATTATTAAGTGGTTGTTAAGATATTAAAGTGTGATTTTTCCATTTTTTGGTGTGTTTTTGAAGTGATCAGCTTACCCGTTTGACCAGCTCACCCGTGAAATACGTTATTAAATTTAAATAGTTATATGCATATTCGTAGAGTAAATGGGGTTTTAAGTAATAACTTTGGCAGTAAGTTATATAGAACTTTAGTATTTCTTTAACCCAGCTAATTAAAGGGTCGTGTTGTTTTAGCTATCTATATCTAAGTATCATCTTATAATATTTTAAGGGTGTTATAAATAGGGATATATATTTAAGGTATTTGCCTATCCGCAATTTTATAAGAGCGTAGTGCGTTAGTTTACTATGTATTAAGGGTTTGCCGTTAAAGCCTTATAGGCCTTAGGGCTTATTAAGTTTCTTTAAATTTAGGCGTTAAGTTTTTGTATAGTTTATATTAATAAAGCCTATGCTAGTGGCTCTGCTGTCTATAAGGATTTATACTTCCTTCTATTTACTAAGTATTTAAATTTTGCTAAGTATATTAAGGGAGTTATATTATATGTTAGCGCTGAAAGAGCCTAGACACTTATACTTTTCCGCTTTTTATTCTAAGGCGTGACTTGGCCTTAGGATGATTTGTTTTCTAAGTTAACTAAAGGCAAGGTACTTTATAACGTTTAAGTATAATTTATAGAGCGGGTATGATTTAAGGAATTAGTATAACTTAAGGAACGGGAGGAACTACGGCAGACCTTTTTAAAGGGGTGGGTTCGGTAATGCTTTTAAATATATCCTTTTTTACCGCATCTAAAGTATTCTCTATTTATAGCTTAAGTTCTTTATTTATCGGTTCCTAAGGGTGTATAGGATTGGGTGGCATTAAGGTCTATAGGGTTGTATATAGGGCTTTTGGGTCTTAGAGAAGGATCGCGCCTTAGAGCATATACTGGTTTTATAGAGTTTTAAACGCAAGATGTGGTTAACTTCAGAGAATAAGTCTATTTGTTATATTAAAGGTCTTTATTAATTTGTTAACATATTATAGCAAATTCGGATAGGTTTTTTGGTAGTTCTCTACCTACTAACTAGGCTCTAATCTTATCCAAAATAGCTCGTTAAAGGGCAGCGACTTTAGCGGCTTTATTCCAATCTAGCTCGCCAATAAGGCCTAAAAATTCTAAAAAGAAGCTAGTAAAGTCTCAGTTCTATTATTATAGGGTTTTAAGTTTAGTAACAGCTATGTGTTTACAGCTAGCGTTATTATATATTTATTCTAGCAGAGAGATAAAGGTTTTAAAATTAATAAAAGTGCCGTTGTAGAAGAATAGATCTATAGTTTATGCAGCGTCCTTACTTAAATAAGACATTCTATAGCTAACCTTGCTAGCCTTAGTAGGGTATTAATTATAGTTTGTTAAGAGTTTAAGATAGAGCTTAGTTATAAGGGGATATAGGTTATTTTGGTTTCTATTAAATATTAGAGGATTAGGGAGCTTTTTAGATTTTATAATAGGTACTAGGTTCGCTATAGGTATAGGTTAAGCTACCGTTACTAGTTTAGTGTTCACATTTAATAGGTTAGGTTTAGGTACCATTATTTTAATCTTATTTATAGGTGTTGCTGTTAGGGTCTGTGGCGTAAATGCCTTAATATTGCAGAGTTCTTTGCGGAGTACTTCCATTAATCGCTAGCGCTGGGCTTTTAGTGCAGCCCGTTGCTGAGCTAAGGCGTCTATAAAGGACTGTTACATTATAGTTAACTATTCCCTAACTAGGGTTATAATACTCATGGTTATCAAATGGGATTTAGGTTCGTTTGCCATTTTAATAGTAGTTGTTTTAACACAACGTAATGTGAGAGCGCGAAGAGGCTTTAAGGAAGATTTAAAGGAACAATATAAATTCTATCTAAATCTAAGGGTATATAGCTCTTGTAGAGTACAAGACGTTGCGTAAAGAAGAGAAGGAAATAACAAGAGAATTATATAATTAAATATTTAGGGGCTTGGTGGTCGATGTGTGCGCATATGCATACGCGGTCTTCAACGGATTTTGGTAGAATTCGGTTAAAGCTTTGGAATTTATCTGTCGAGTATTTCACCGAGACATTCCTATTGTAATTGGGCTAGTCCCATTACAATATAATCTATATAATCTATAATAGAGCAGATAGAGCAAAGAGAGCAAATAGAGCAATACCTTTTTTAGGAGTATAGATATATATTTAAAGGACCACAGTCCCTACCTAGATAGTTCCTTTCCTTATAGTAAATCTTAGAATATAATTAGAGTTAATTTATTAGGCAACTACTCCACCAGTTATTATCTATTTGTTATATTATTAACTTTCTATTTACCTACATACCTAGCCTATTAGTAAGTCTACCGTAGTATTTCCCACAAGGCTTTATTACACTATATTAATAACATAAATCTATTTAAAGTCTTTTATAATAATCTATAACCTTTAAATATGCTTATTAATAGTGATCTTTTTAGACTAAAGCCAATATAGAACTCTAGGAAGGACTAAGACTTACCCTAAAGTTGATTTAAGTGATTTAATTAGTAGATAGAGTGGATCTTAGGTAGTAAAGCTCTTAGAGCTCCAAACTCTATACCTAATTAGATGGGAGGAAAGGACATTATACCATTAGTGTATAAGATTAGTTAATTAGGGGTTTATATAATAGCCTAGTATTCTTAATAGCTAATATTAGCTACTAAATCTAAAACTTTTAGTTATATCTTAGCCCTTACTACTACTATTATCTTTATTTTTACCCTTTTTACCACACTCTCTTAATATTATTACTTATCCTTTTAATATTATTTCTTATTAACTAATATAAAACAAAATAACTTAAATAGAATTAACGTATTAGGGAAAATAAAGGAGTTTTAGTTAGATAGGATATCACCATTATAAGCCTTAAAGCTTTACATTATTATATATAAAAAGATATAAGTAGAGGTAGTAGCAGTTTAATTAAGGAAGAGGTTAAAGGAAGGCATTAGAGGTAGGGTTTACTATTATTAAGGTAATAATACTAATAATAGCAATAAGGATAGTGTCACGGGACCACCCTATAACACCTTGCACACGACTACCCGTTTCCACTGACTCAGCAACCAAAGACTGATTACGATACTGCAGTATCCACAATATCCGCAATATTTATGATATCCGCTTGTAATATCTATAATATCCGAGATATCTATAATATCTGCAATATCCGAAATATCCGTAACTTCTGCCCTGTGCACTTGTTGACCTGGCAATAAGTAAACAGTGTATACCCCTTCTTGTACCCTCTTACCTTCTTTCCTTATATAATGTCTTAACTTTATCACACAGTTTATATACGTAGCTTAATAATATCTACTTTGCTACATATTATTATTACTTATACTCGCTCCGTGACACTACATTGTGTTAAAAAAAACCTATACTCTGCTCTACCCCGCCCCGTCCAAAATACAGAATAACCTTAAAGCCCCTATAACGGCCGCTAATATTATATCCGCACTTTAGGAATAGTTAGCAAATATGCAGAAGTCTTTTATAAACGCCCTTGTATAGAACTAGGCCGCTATAGCTAAACAATAAGCTGAATAAGAAGCACGGCACTAGGAATCAATTAAAGCACTTTAAGAAGAAGTCCGCACCCTTAAGGCACTCACGTTGGGGTCCTAAGACCAAATACTAGCCTAAAAGGCTGCTAACACGCCATATATAAATAAGATAAAAATGACTAAATCTGGACCTAGCTTATTAGATGCGAACCCTAAGCTAGCTGCAGATATTTATCCCGTAAATTTATCTACTGCACCGTAATAATCTAAAAAACCACTAGACCCTTTAGTATTTACTAGTAAATAACAAGAGCTCTAATTATTCCTAAGCCGGCTTAAGAATAAGCTGACTAGTAATGCTAACCGTTACCTAACTAAAGCTAACCGACTTTGCTACGCCCTAAGTTAACTAGGAGGAGACACAGCTAACCTTATTAAACCTCTCTAGCTAAACTTAGTATAAAGCCTAGTTGTACTTCTTAAAGCTATATACAGTAACCTAAACCGCCAAGCTACTGCTTAAAGGAAGATAAACTAAGAAAAGAAAAGTTTCCTAGTATACTTCTCTAAATTTAACCGCTACGCAAAGGAAACAGGCTGGAATAACTCCGCACTAATTAATAGCCTTATTAAATCCCTAAGCCCCAAACTGAAAACCTCCCTAATAGGTGTAGACCTATTAGGAGCCCTTAATACCTACGCAAACGTTATTAACAAACGGTATAATAATATACTATATCTAACGCCAAAGTCCGCTCCTTAATACAATACAACAGCCCCATAAGCCCCTATTAAGTTATCTTCTTAGCATAAGCACCCTAATGCTATAGACATTAACTTTAGAACCCTAGAGTATACCCTACTAGGGTCCTCTAAATAAGAACGACGCATTAAACTAAGCCTCTACTTTAAATGCGGAAGTAAGGCTTATATTTTAAAATACTATTCCGTCCCTATACCTACGTCCTAAAATAATTTACAAACAGCCAATACTAGTAGCCGTTTACCGCACTAATCTTCTGGTTATTATTCCCAATCTTTATCTAGTTCCAGCCCCGCATCTAGTAAACACTACTTATAAGGACAAAGCTCCGGCATATAATTACCCTTAGGAACCCCGCCCTAATTACCTCTAAAAGGAAGGTCCTGGAGTTAAGTCGCTCTCTAGGACGGCTCTGCTATAGGATCTTGTTAAACGCATTAGATATTACAAACTCTAACTCTTAGGACTGTAGTATAACCATTAACTGCTATCTTTAGCAGAAAGATTAATAGGCTAATACTTAAGTCCTAATTAATACAGGAGCTAGTAGTATAGGATTTATTAACAAGATCTTTATACAAAATAATAGTTTTACCTTAACCCCCCTTAACCGGCATATTAATATATTTAGATTTAATGGTAAACTCACCGTCTTAGGGCGATTTACCTATATAGTAGCCCTAAGACTCTAATACCTAAACCACAAAAAATAGATTAAGCTTTTTGTTACTACCTTGGGCCACCTAGTAATCCTTAGATAACCCTGGATGAAGCTATATAAGGTAGTTATTAATTAGGATAACCTTAAGCTTCTATTTACTACCTCTTATTATAAGTAGGAATGCTCTATAACTTACTGCTTTAAACCTAAACCAAAGCCTAAGATTTCCACTAATATCCGCCCCGCGTCTAAGGAATCCACTAGATTCTACTAAGATAAGATATCTGTTAATATCCGCTAAGAATCTAGAATACCCGCTAACGTCCGCTAAAGATCTGGAATATCTGCTGGCGTCTATTAAGGATCCAAAATATCCGCTAAATCCCAAGAATTAATCCTAAGCACTATACCGCCCCAGACTAAGCAAAGGATTAAATATATTATATAAGTATACCAGAAGAACTGGTATTCTACGATAAAAAGGATACTTAAAGAATCTAAACCTAAATCTAATACTAATTCTATACCTAATACTAACCCTATACCTAATACTAAACCTAAAATTAAATAAGGAACTATATAAGAAACTATAGACAACAAGAGCTTACTTAACACCCTTAACATTTAAATAATTAGAGCTACCCCACTAGCGCGACTTGCTAGGAAACCTAAATATACAATCTACACCGTTACAATGGCTGATATTAAGAAAGCCTTGGCACTAAAGAAGTATACTAACCCCGCCACAAAAGTACCAGTATGTTACTATAAAAACCTAGATATATTCTTATAAAAGGAAGCTAATAAGTTGGTAGAGCACCAACTATATAACCATAAGATCGAACTTAAAAAAGAAAAGCAGCCCGGATTTAGACCCCTATATAGAATGTTTTAAAATAAACTTTAAGTACTATAGAAGTACCTAGACAAGTACCTAAGTAAAGGATTTATTAGAGTAAGCTTATTGTCTATAGCTGCACCTATAATCTTTATTAAGAAACCTAGCAGTGGTCTACACTTCTATATAAACTATTAAGCTCTTAACGCTATTACCATTAAGAACTAATACCCGCTCCTATTAATTTAAGAAACACTAAACTAATTAAGTAAGGCTCGTTACTATATAAAACTTAATCTTATCTACGCATTTAACCGCCTCCGCATTATAAAAGGAGATAAATAGCTTACTACATTCTGTACCCAATATGGATTATTTAAGTACTTAATAACGCTATTTAGCCTCATAAATGCCCCAAGTTTATTCTAATATTTTATAAATAACACCCTACGCCTTTATCTAGATATCTTCTGTACTGCTTATATTAACGACATCTTGGTATATAGTAATAACCTAGCTAAATATTAGAAACACGTTAACCTTGTTTTAGAAGCCTTACGCGGAGCTAGCCTATAATTGGATATAGATAAATATAAGTTCTATAAAACGGAAATCCTATACCTCGGACTTATTATTTCTATAGATGGCATATAAATGGACCTAAAGAAGATTAAAGTAATTATAAACTAGTAAGAACTAAAGAATATTAAGAACATAAGGGCCTTTATAGGATTTGCTAACTTCTATTAATAGTTTATTAATAACTTCTCCGCCCTAACTTCACCCCTTATCGCTTTAACTTAAAAAGATAAAGCCTTTATCTTTAACAAGAAATATAAGAAAGCCTTTATATATCTAAAGGTTATATTTACTACCGCACCTATACTCTAATACTTTAACCTGGACTAAATAAGTATTATAGAAGCTAACTTATCTAACTACACTACTAGAGGTATTCTGTCTTAATATAATAAAGAGGGAGTATTGCACCTTATAGCATACTTCTTAAAACAACTAAGCCTAGCTAAATATAATTACGAGATCTATAATAAGGAACTACTGGCCATTATTAGATGCTTTAAATAATAGCGACCTAAGTTAGAAGGTACTGGATTTCTAATTAAGGTTCTTAGTGACTATAAGAACTTATAGTACTTTATAACTATAAAACAGCTAAGCCACCGTTAGGCCTACTAGTTAAAATACCTATCCTATTTCCGGTTCTCTATTATATACCGCCTAGGTGTCTAAGGCTAGAAGCCTAATGCCCTAACCTAACGCTTATAAGATATGCCAGTATAAAAAGAAGCGCGTGCTTACCATAATTAAACCCTACTTCGCCCTAAACTATTTAATCCTCCTACTAAAGACCTTATAGTACACGTCCTTAAAATAAATAAATAATTAATTAATTAAATTATAGTTGATAAATATCTAAATAATAAGTTTATCTAAGAGACACTTAAACTGATATAGGATAGCGTTAGACATTTAAAAAGGATCTCCCTAAGTAAGTGTAAAGCTCATAGAAACCTCCTATACTACTAGAACCGTCTAGTTATACCTAATTATAATAAGCTTAAGCTTAAACTCCTTAAATATATATATAACCTAACAGTAGCTGGTTACCTAGGCCAAGGAAAGACCCTAGAACTACTCCAATGGGAGTACTACTAGCTAAATATGTATAATATAACACAAAGATATATTACTAGTTGCCATACCTGCTGATAAGATAAAGCCTTATATAAAACATATAATAGCCTCCTAAAGCTACTACCTGTCCTAAACTAAAGATAGAAAGATATCTTAATTAACTTTATTATTAAACTCCCTAAAAATAAAGGTTGCGAGAATATTATAGTAGTTATAGACTGACTAACTAAAATAAGACACCTAATCGCCTGCCCTAATATATTAACACCTACTATTGCTTAACTATTCCTAGATTATATATGGAAACTCTATAGACTCCCTAAAACAATTATCTCTAATAAAGGCAGCTAGTTTATCTTTATATTCTGGAAAGAACTAACTACCTAACTCCGCATTAAAGCACTGTTATCTACAGCATATTACCCAGAAATGGACGGTTAAATAGAACGTATAAATGCTATTATGGAACAGTATATTCGGATATACACGTCATATTTATAAGATAACTGGATTAACTGGCTTATATTTGCCGAGTTTACTGCAAATAACTCTGTTTTAGAAACTATAAAGGTCTCCCTGTTCCTAGCCAACTACGGCTAATATCTATAAATGGTTTTTAAACCTTTTAGTAATGTTCCTTGCCCTGCTTATTATGCCTTACAAATTATAGAAGCAAACAAATTTATAGGAAAGATGGAGGAACTACAACAGTTCCTTACTAATAAAATAATATGGGCCTAATCTATCTATAAAGCTATAGTAAATAAGAAATAAACCCTAGCACCAGCCTATTAAATTGGTGACTTTGTCTAGCTAGACATAAGAAATCTAAAAATAAAGTAACCCGCTAAGAAACTTGATTGGAAGAACGCTGGCCCTTATAAGATTAAGAAGGTTGTTTTCTTTTACGCCTACTAACTAAAGCTTCCTAATACTGTTAAAATCCACCCTGTATTCCACACGTTAGTCCTCCGCCCTACTGCCCCTATATTAGACGCCTTGCCTAGACAGATCTAGGACCCTCCCCCACCAGTTAAGGTAGATGGTGAGGATGAGTACTTTATTAAAAGAATCGATAATATTAAGTACGATAAACGGAAACGCTAATATATATATATTACAAAATGGAGAGGCTATACTAAGCCCTTATAGGAACCTGTTGACTCCGTAGGACTTATATAAGCCGTAGAAGACTTCCATAAACTCCACCCAGAACTACCATAATTATGTCTCGCAGGAGCTTAAGTTTAAAGGGGGGGTACTGTTATGGGACCACCCCATAATACCTTGCATATGACTACCTATTTCCACCAACTTAGCAACTAAAGACCGATTATAATACTGCAGTATCTATAATATCCGCAATATTCACGATATCTACTCGCAATATCCACAATATTTGAGATATCTGCAATATCCGCAATATCTAAAATATCCATAACTTCTGCCCTGTGTACTTGTTGACCTGGCAACAAGTAAATACTGTATACCCCTTCTTGCACCCTCTTACCTTCTTTCCTTATATAAAGTCTTGACTTTATTACACAGTTTATGTACATAGCTTAGTAATATCTACTTTGCTATATATTATCGTCACTTATACTCGCTCCGTGACAGATAGAGAGGTTAATAAAGATAATAATTAGAGAATTTAATTTAATATTAGTGATATTTACTACCTTTACCTCTACCTCCTAAACACTATATTTATACTAAGACTTACTATTTATAGTATATATTCGCTTTAGAGCTCTAGCTTTTAATAGGTTAGTAAAGTAGGTTTAAGCCTAGATCTACTTTAGTCTAGTCTAAAAAAATTACTACTTGTTAACCTAAACACCCTTTATATTACTGCCGTACTTAACTTTAAATTTATAAATACTATACTGGCCCAATTTACATATAACCCGCTATAGTAGCTGCTATTACTAGGGCTAGATATATAGCTTAAACATTATAGTATAAAAGAATTCTTAGCGCGCTACGTGCCTAAGATAAAGCAGTTCCTGCGAGCGTTAGAGCGAATAGAGATAAAGTTAGTATAACAGATAAGCTGCGTCTTTTAACCCAAATATGCGGCTTGTAAAAGACTGGCCGTTTCTGGTTCAATTATGCAGTAAGGAAGGGTTTAGATATTGACGCTGTCTATTAGAATGCGCTATATAAAGATAGTACTAATATTAAGTTACTTATTAAGACTACGCTTATGGATATAGGACTATTTATAAGGATAAAAATAAAGTAATTAAAGACATATAAGGAGGAATGTGCTACTTGCTTCTATTAGAAAGAGCTTAAATAAGTAAAATTTTATATCCTAAGCGGGATACCACCTTATTACAGACCTTATATTGGTAGTAGTACGACTACTTAGAAAAGATATAAATAAGCTAGTAGTATTGGCGCGGGAGGCATTAGAACTAGTTAAACTATAGGATAAGGGGTAACTGTCACGGCATAGTCCTAACGCGTACTGTCTCGTACTGTTTCCTACTGTTAGCTGGCCCACCACTAGCGCCTTGGCGGCTGCCCCTACTGTTTATATACAATACCCCCTTTTACCTCCTTCTCCTCTTTATACCACAATGTAGTTATTCAGCCTATTAGCATTATAGCACTGTAATAGTTTATGGTATCTCCTCTTGCGCCCTATCGCGATCTTTATTCTCCCCAGTCCACTGTCCCTATTTTCCCAGTATAATCGCGACCTGGCGCAACCGACAATACCGTACTATAGTCCCAGATAATCTTAGTATAGTCCCAGATAATCTTAGTATAGTCCTAAATAATCTTAGTACAGTTCTAAATAATTTTAGTATTGTCCTAGATAATCTCAGCATTATAGCCAGCCTTATAGATTTTAATTACCCTACCTAGATCCCCTAAAATAGGTAACTAGAATACCCCATTGGTGAATATACGCGAAGCGCTCGCCCGCCTCTTCGATACCTCCTACACCAACATTGCCTGGGCAATTAGGAGTGGTTTAGAGTACCCTAAGAACCTTAATATAGCAGGAACATTTCAGCACCTCTCTATATGTACAACCCTTTTAACTAGCGTCGAGAGCGGTCTCCAAACAGTCTATAATAAAGGCCGGACTGTAAAGTCCTAACTTAAAGAAGCTTAACACAGAATTAACTCCCTTAAGACACTTAAACTACGTGTAAAGTAATATAAATAGCAAGCTTTGGTATATACTAAGACTATACAAAGCCTAAGCTTTTAGATTACTACACTTACCCAAACTATTACTGATAAGAACACTGCTATTGGCTCTCCTCCCCTAGCTAAGCCCTATAGAAAAAAGCGTGAAGCAAAAGACCCTACCCTATTTAATAGTAAGGGATCGCTAACTAAAAAGCAAGAAAAATTTAAAATATAGGAAATAAAGATCCAAGGCGTTTTCCGTAGAGATATAAAGTGCTTTAAGACCCCAATGGACAAAGTCCTCTATATGTTAGATATGCTAATAGATAAGGCTTATAACTATATTAAGCATGGCCTTAATATGCTATATATACACCCAAATAACCTAAGTAAATAGGCCTTCTCTAACCGAGAGTCTATGTTTATATATATAAAGAAGCACTATAAGACCATAGATATAACCTAAGCGGCTAAAAATAAATTAGATACCTTAAGTTAAGGTAAGCGCAATTACTGGTCCTAGAAAGCAGAGCTTAATAAGTTAATAATAAAAGTAAACAAGACTAAGGAATAAAAGGTAAATCTACTTAGGAAGAATATTTCATCTAAAATAAAGGACTTAGCCCTTACCCTTAGCCGCAAAATTAACGATGCTGACTATAAGGGCTGGAGTAAGCAAATAGACGTGTTTGCTTATAACCTATAGAACCACGCCTACTATACTAAGCTGAATACCGCTAAGCTAAGTACCGCTGGCAGCTATTAACCTATACTACCTAATAATAATACCTTAGCACTAGCACTATAGAATAACCTAATGGACCTTAACGCCGTTAAATTTAGCGGCGGTAGTAGTAGCCTCCCTAATAACGTCTAAAGACATTATATGGATAATAGACTCTACCTAGCATGTAGTTAACCTGGCTACTAGAAAGATACTTATAACTCTAAAATAAACCTAAATCCCCTTCTAATGCTACCGCGCCAACCCCTTCCTAGCCGTGGCGGATTCTTTAGCAGAGGGATTAGTAACCAAAACAACAACTACGGATAGGGACGTAGGTTTAGACACAGAGATCCACCCCCGCGATTCCCTTCCCCAATATAGCCCCAGCTAATGGTCCCGTATATAAACTACGGACAAGTGCTCCGTGCCGCTACTAACTGTGAGACCGGCTATGTCCTTGGCGAAGTACCCCTTAGCATATATATACTGTCGGAGACCGATATGTTAGGATATATTAGCTAAGACCACAGCTACTAGCTAAGCCCTATAATCTAGTTATTAAAAAATCAACCCTTGGACTAAGTCGCCTCTAAGGGTTAAAACTATATGGGGAGGAGGACAAAAGGATTAGATCTATGCTACTAGATTAGTTAGATTTTATTCTAAGTTAGTTACTACTTAACCTTAGAATAGTAAATAATAATAGGAATACTATTCTTATTTAGACCTACCTCTCCTTACTATATAACCTACTCCTATAAGTTTTCATTGAAACAGTAAGCCTTGTTAATAGTGGTAGTATAGTACTAGCGTTTACAGATAAAGACTCGCTTATAAAAAAGCATAATATTATAATAAAAAGACTCCTAGTCCTAAAACTACTCCGCCTTATTAATGGACTCCTATCTAGCTTTATTACCCACTACTTTATAGCAAGAATAATAATTGGCCACTATATAAAATCCATACTCTTCTATGTTATAAAGTTATTACCTTTAATACTAGTAATTCTTGGAATGCCCTAGCTTAAAAAGTATAACCTAAAACTAGACTTCCCCACTCTAGAGCTTAATTTTAACTTTAATTACTGTGCCTATAACTGTCTCCTATGGTATATTCCTAACTGTAACTAAGTAGTACCATGTGGACGCATTGTATGGCCAACGCTTAGATACTATTAGCTGATAGTAGAAGAGGTGCCTAACACTAGTAAGCCAATATACATAGTAAATAAAATAGAGATTCTGGAAGACTGGACTACTGCCCTATTCCCAAAAAAATAAATACTGCTAGAACTATAAGTCCCCCGCATACACCTACTTAACCTAGGTCAGCTAATAAGACACCTAACTTTAAGTTATTTACTATACGCATATGTAACCGCATGTATAATAGCTAAGGGTATTATAGCCAAGATTAAAACTAGAGTAATTAAAACCTTCCCCCTATAACGCCTAGCCTTATACCCGTCTCCTGCGTGTACCGTGCAAGGCCGCCGCCTTATTTCCGCCCCCCTAGGCTAACTGAGCCGTGCTAGCCTAGCTGTAGCACTAAAGAACTAAATACGCCCTAACCTAGACGATATTAAATACACTTATGCTATTAATTTTACCCAGTTCTGTAAATAAAAAGGCGTAAAGGTAATAAGGATCTATATAGCGGAGCTAGTAGAACTGGTTAAATAAGAAGAACACTAATAGCTGCTTAAGGAGCTACCTATAGGCCTAATAGAAGTACTGAACCTGTTAAAAAGGTCTTTCCGCTGGCTAATAGAAGGCGACTATATGATAGAGGAAGCCTATAAAGCGCTACCCCCTTATTTCTATAACTTCCTTAAGATAAACCTAAAAACTAAGTCTGAGTTTCTACGCCAGAAGATAGTTGACACTAATATTAAGAAATTCCTAAAAGGCAAACCAGGATTAACCTATAAGGATATTTTATAATGCTTACTAAAAGAGTTTTATAAATATATTAAACACTTTCTCCCTAAAAATGTAGATAAGCTGCCCCCTTACCAACCATAGGACCACAAAATTAAGATTATACCAGGAAAGTAGGCCCTATACTATAAAAATAGACCACTCTTACCCGCTAAACTTAGCTGTGTAAAGAAGTGGATTAACAAGATACTGGATAAGGGTTTTATCCGCAAATTAACCTTACTAGCCGCCGTATTACTTCTCCTTGTAGCAAAACCTGGCGGCGGTGTATGAATCTGCTATGACTATTAAGGCCTAAATACAGTTACTATTAAGAACCGATACCTACTGCTACTAGTCCGTAAAACACTTAACGCACTCTATAGTGCTAAGTACTTTACTAAGCTTAATATAATTGCTGTGTTTAACCAGATCTGGATCGCGGAAGGCCATAAGTGGCTTACAGCATTTATTACCCGGTTTGGACTCTATAAGATGCTAATTACACCATTTGGTCTCTATAACGCGCCCGCTATATTCTAAAACTATATTAACCATGTTTTACATAACGCCCTTAACAACTACTGCACTATATATCTTAATAATGTCCTTGTCCTCTCAAAAACACGCGCCAAGCATATAAAACACGTAAATGAAATTATCTAGAGACTTAGTAATGCTGGACTCTAGATTAATATTAATAAGTTTAAGTTTTATGCTATTAAAACAAAATACCTTAGCTTAATTATCTTAACTAACGGCATAACCATAGACCCTAAGAAGGTGTAGGCCTTATAGAAATAGAAGGACCTAACATTAGTTAAGAAACTATAGTAATTTCTTAGCTTTGTAAACTTCTACTAATAATTTATTTAAGGCTATTCTAAGGTAGTTAAGCCCATGACCAGGCTACTAAAAAAGAGCATTAGCTGGTTATAGGGCCCTAATTAAGCACAGGCATTCCAGACCCTAAAAACAGCGTTCACTAAAGCACTGGTCCTAGCGTATTACGACTATATAAAGAAGACTATAGTAGAGACAGACGCCTTAAACTGGGCTTTAGGTGGAGTGCTCTATTAAGCCAACAAAAGTAATAAGCTTAAGCCAGTCGTATTCTTCTCTGCTAAGCACTTAGCCCCTAAATGCAACTATAAAATATATAATAAGGAGCTCCTGGTAATTGTTAAGGCACTAAAAGAATAGTGTCCTAAACTATAAGGAACTGAGCAGCCGTTTAAAATTATTACGGACTATAAGAACCTCTAGACCTTTATAATAACAAAACAACTAAACTAGCGCTAAGTCCGCTAGGCTAAGTTCCTTTCCTAATTTAACTTTGTTATTACCTATAGGCCTAGCACTAAAGCCATAATCCTAGACGCTCTTAGCTGCCTCCTAGGCGTTGCACCTGTTAATGCTAATAATGAATGTCTATAATATTGAGACCGCGTTGTTTTACTACTAAAGAAAGTTAACCCTATTATTTTAGAAGAACTACTAAGCGAATCCCAAGACCAGAGCATTAAAGACTTTATTGTAGTAATAGACCTAGAGCCTAAGAAAAAAACCCTTAAGGAGCTTATTAAGAATGCCTATAAAGAGAACGAACTCGCTAGGAATATATTAGCTGCACTATATAAACAGAAAGACTGTAAAGCACGCTATTAGCCTAAGCAGATTAGGAAGCTGCTCCGCTATAATAAATCCAAATGTTTAATTATTGACGGCCTAATCTACTATAGGAATTAAGTATTTGTCCCTAATTTACATAAACTCTAACTAGAAGTTATATACCGTATGTATAGTTTGGGCCCTGTGGGTCACCTAGGCCGCGTTAAGACACTAGACCTTTTTAATTAAACATATTAGTAGCCAGGTATTTCATAGTTTACGGCTACCTTTATAAAAGACTACGCTCTCTGCTTCCGTATAAAAACCCTACGCTTAGCACCGCCCGGTTTCCTAAAACTACTAGAACTACCAGTCCGCCTATAAACCGATATCTCTATTAACTACGTTGTCGACCTACCTAAGTGCCTTTGTAACGGCAAAATATATAAATATATCTTTATCGTTATTAACCGCCTAATAAAGATAAGATACTTTATTCCTGTTACTAGCCTAAATACTAAGGAGCTTGTTAAAGCATTTATCTATACTATCTATAAGTTATATGGCGCTCTAAATACTATTGTTTCTAATAGAGGCTCTTTATTTATTTCTAACTTCTAGCGTTGCCTAAACTAGCGCCTAAAGGTAACCCTAAGCCCTAGCTCCGCATGGTACCCTAAAACAGATAGTTAAACTAAGATTGTTAATGCAGCAATAAATAAGTACCTACGCGCCTTTATAAGCTTTACCTAAGATAACTAGGTAGATTAGCTCCCCCTTGCTAAGTTTACCACAAATAACTAGGTTAATAAGACTATAGGAATCTTACTATTCTTTGCCAACTATAGCTATAACCTATGTCTAGGCGTCAAACTAATAGGCCTCTAGCTATTAGCCCTATCTGTATATATAAAGAAGGAGTACCTATAAGCTAATACTATTGCTAACCGCTTTAAGCGCATTTTAACCTAGCTTAAAGCCCTAGCTTATATCTCCTAGCAACGATATAAAGATAACACTAATATAAAACGAGACGAAGGTATAATATTTAAAAAGGATAATATAGTTATAGTTAGCCTTGAAAATATAAAGACCAACTAGCCTAAGAGGAAATGGGATAATAACTAGGACGGACCCTGGCCCGTCCTAGCTACCTATAGAGGAGCAGTTATAGTTAACCTCCTAGACCATATCTATGTTAATAAGTCTTTCTATACTTTAAAAGTCCGCCTTTAGTTCCCTAAAGAGATCTCTAGTTAAGCACGCATTAACAAAGAGGAACGTTATAATATTATAGGCAGGATAGCCGAAAGGGATGATAACGGCAATATTATGGATAAGTAGGAATTTAAAAAGATTCTTAATATATATAATAAACAAATGGACGAGCATGGCTTAACATACTATATTAAATGGAAATACCACAATAAGAAAACCTGGGAACCCAAGAAATCCCTAAAAGGGTGTGAGCGCGCACTACTAAGGTTCCATAAATAATACCCTAAGAAGCTAGGACCCCTAGACTGGGTATAAGATAAGGGAGAGCTATGCCAAGGCCGTAGCTAACCATGAAGGTAATTTATAGTGGTTAAGATCTTATGGAACTTTAACTACTGGTTAAAGTTGTCTAATTAGTCAGTTTTTTGCTAAGAAGCGCTATGTGGTAGCGGTGTGGAGTTCTACTAATTTTATTTGTTAAGCTAACCAATCAAGATTTTCCATGCCCGGCATAGAAAATCGCTATTGGCTTGGTTAAGGGTGGTAAGCAGAAGTAACATCTTTACAGCGAAAATAGGTTACTTATTTGGTTTAGGGACCAAACCTTCTAGGGAGGGGAGTACTGTCATGGCATAGTCCTAACGCGTACTGTCTCGTACTGTTTCCTACTGTTAGCTGGCCCACCACTAGCGCCTTAGCGGCTGCCCCTACTGTTTGTATATGATACCCCCTTTTACCTCCTTCTCCTCTTTATACCACAATGTAGTTATTCAGCCTATTAGCATTATAGCACTGTAACAGTAACTAAGTTATATAATAGATTACGTTACTAGTTCTGTATACAGGATCTATAGAATTTATAAGGAATATTACACACTAAATATACCTTACATACTTTACGTACTTAGTATTTCTTAGGCTCAGTATTATATATTTAAAGGACTATAGTCCCTACCTAGATAGTTCTTCTCTTTATAGTAAATCTTGGAATATAATTAGAGTTAATCCGTTAGGCAACTACTCTACCAGTTATATTTATATTATTAACTTCTTATTTACCTATATACCTAGCCTATTAATAAGTTTGCCATAGTATTTCCTATAAGGCTTTGTTATATATTTACTACTAAGGTTATAGTATTAATAGAGTTAAATAATATACTACTAAAAGCACTAGTTATAACGCTATTAATAGTAGTAACTACTTTAGGTATAAGTGGTAATACCAGTATAAGGGATACTAACTCGCAACTAGCTACGATTAGATAGTTATAAGAAATAGTTAATTAATTGACAGATAATAATTAAAGAATTAAAGAAAGAATTAACGGGATTAGAGCAGTAAAGATTAAGTTATCTTTAGTTAAACGGTTCTTAGGAGAGAAGTTAAAGCTTAAAGGATTCCTTATATAGATGCGCTTTAAGGTAATATAAGAGGGTGTAAAGCTCACTACGCTAGTGGACTAAGTGGACTATATAGGATTGTTTCTAATAGGAAAAGTACTTAAGTGCTTTAAATCTTACTTTATTAAAATATAAGAGTATAGAGATATAGCTACTAACTAAGAGGTTAAGTATATATTCTTAAGCTGGGGCGGATTCGCAAACCGACTTATATAGATATTTAGAGACTTTAAAGTGACAACTATAGTAGAACGGAAGCTTTAGAACCTAGTATAAAGAACTCTAGCAATTAAATATACAATATAGTTTTAGATACTTGCTATATAGGTTAAATAAAATAATAAGGCACTTATAGTATAGTATAAATAGAGACTTAAGGCAAAAGTCTAAGACGTAATTATTCTAATAGAAGATGCGGATATAATAAGGGAACTAATAGACTAGGTAATTAAGATTAATAATAGGATCTACTAAAGAGAATAAGCTAAAAAGGGTTAAGATAGAGTTCTGTAGTTATATAGGGCGTAAAATACGTAATAATAAAACTAGAATTAGAAACTATAGAATGGCGAACTAGAGCTAATAGACCTAAGTAGTACTAAATAATTTAAGAAAGGAAATAAGAAATTATAGAAACCTAGAGGACAAGGATTAAGTAATTAGAGGTCTAAAAAGTAGAGGCTAAACTAGGGATTTTAAGAGTAGAAGACGTTTAGGCATACTCTACAATAAGATAAATGGTTTAAAGAAGGAGCTTATATAAATTGCGAGAAATAAGGTCATTTTACTAGAGACTATAGAGGTGGTTAGAATAACTATATAGTAAAGGGCATTAGGTTATTAGAGAATAATAATACGGATACTAGTAATTGCGTGGGACTAAGGAGTGTTTAATTAAGTACTTTACGTTTTATTATAATAACGTATGCTAAGTATAGCGTAAGCTACTGGCTATAGGAGCTAAAGTTATTAAAGTTTAAAGAAACTAACGAACTATTACGCAGATCGGATATTAAAGACGATAAATTTAATATAGGCGAAATATTTACTAATAATAAGGCAATAAAGGCAGCTTACTAGGAGCATATAGACCTTAGAGAAGTTATATTAGAAGTAGAAACTAAAACCGCTATAGAATACGGCTTATTAACGGGTATTATAACTCCATTAGATACCCCATTTATTACTTTATAAGACGGAAGGAGAAATATCCTAAAAGGATTAAGCAAGTAGACGACTACTAGTGCTAGCTTACTACTTAATAAAGGCAAAAAGCTATAGGCTTAAGATTTTTAAGAAGAGATAAGAGAGACCTAAGAACCTATAATAGATAAAAACTAATAGGGAAGAGCAGTAGCTTAGTTTAAACCGTTTTATATAAGCACGGGACGAAGATTTCTAGGGAGCTAAGATTTTAAAGAATGAATAAGGTCTATAGTAATCCTAGAAGAACATAGTGTTTAGCCTAAAGGTTAAAAAGTTAATATAATAATTAAGAAGTAAGAAGACTTTAAGGATCTACTTATAAGGCGAGGAGTAAAGGAAACTATAGACAAGTTTAGGCAAAGAATTATTATATAGTAAGAATAGAAACTAGACTAAAGATTTAGTGTACTAGGTTATATAAACGACAGAGTACCTATATAAAAAGTTATTAATAGACTAAAGGCAGAAATACTAATGTTGGAATCACGGTGGGGAGGGGTTTTGGTTTCAATCATTTTCTTCTCTTTTCTCTTCCTCTACTTCTATAGGTGGAATTTAATAGATCTCCTAAGCTCGCTTAGCTTACGTGATCAACCTAATTAGTTACAAGCAACCGTGTCCACTGTATCGCGAAATCTTGTTCAGATACTGGCAACAACTAGGAAATAAGAAAAAAAGGTACTGGTAAATGAGTCCGTAGTCTCTATTCCTATTCCTTTATAAATTCGGTCCAAAATGCCTCTGCCTCGGGGTCGTCGTGATAACTAGAATAGGGTTCTATATCGAGATAGAAGTTAGAAGCTCCCTAATCTTCTTTACCCTTAATAGACCCAGTTAATGCATAAAACGTTGCATTATTGGCTAGTTAATTGACTGCTTTGTGCCCATTAATTGGTCCAAACTCTGTTATAAAGGTATCCCCTTGGTTATCGTCATCCTCAGTATCACCGTTGCTGCCCTCAAAATCGGAGATATATTGACGTATTCTTCGGTCCCTTTCATCCTTTGTGTGGTTTATAGACCAACATCCAGATTTGCTGCATATAAAGCACCTTTTGCCCTTATTGCGGTATTGACGGTCAGGGGGGTAGTGTCGTTAGTCGGAGGAGTGGTATCATCAGTCGGTATAGTATAATTCAATCTCTTGTTCTCGTTTACCATACGTCGCGATTGAGGATTTAATATCACTAATAAGGCCAGCAAGGGTAGTAGCGGGTCAAAAATAGGCTGGTTTGCAAGCTAATACATCTTAGCACGCAGTAAGGAGCTTATTATAAAATGTCGTGTTATTTTAAAAGTCCTTTGCTAACCCGCATTATAGCTGCCACATCTCGTTAATTAATATCTGAAATGCTTGGCCTGTATTAAGTCCTTTTTAAGCAGTAACTTGTTTAAGCATAATCGCATTCCACTTTGATAAGATATCACGTTTGTATTCGTCGCCTTCAAAGTATAATTTAAGGCCTATGCATACATTCTTAAGAAGGTTGAGATCCTTAAGGTGGGTAAAGTAGTATTTAAGAGCAAGCCCGCGGAGTATAGTTAGAATAGCAATAATATACGCTTGCTTAGGGACGCCGGCTCAAAGGCAGTAGTTTTAGAAAATCTTAAACTTAAAATTAAAGTTGTCTTGTTCACCGGAGTATTTAACTTCATCCGTATAGAACTTAGTTAAATTAGTAATCTCCCTTCCAAAGCTTCCTTGTAGGGTAAGCTAGTCTATAGCTTAGGTAATTTAGGCTAGTCCGTTATTAACTATTTGGGTAGGAGTTGCCTAAGTTAATTGAACGGGGGCAGTCAATAGTAATGGTAGAGCTAGGGTAGGGTCATCGGTAGAGTCGTTAGTAGGGTTATCAGTAGGGTCGTCGGTAGGGTCGTCGGTAGGGTCGTCAGCAGGCCATTTTAAGGGAGTTGGTTTATAAATAGCTCCTAAGAGGCCGTCTGCAATTAACTTCCTTGCCTCCTTCCGTATGTATACGCCATTTTCACAGAGGTAATCCCTAATCTTTTTCAATCGATCCTTGCCAAGGTCATCAAGTATATCCCTTGTAAATAACTCGAAGTCGTTAATAAAGCTCTCCCATAAGTCAAATCCCTTCCATCTGTTCTCCTTATATATCAATAAACGCCAATTGACTAATGCTTTAACTTCCTTAATATTAGTTACGGTCACGTTAATTCCGGTCTCCCATTTTTCAATATTTATCACGGAGGTAGCCATCTTTTGGTTCCGCAGTTAATTTGATTTAACAGTTAGACTAGAAGCGTAGAAACACCTATAAACTAATTATTCTAAAGGCGTAATAGACGCAGGTTAGAAGCGCGAGTAACCTTATAAACTGGCCTTTAGGCTTAGCAAGCAATACCTTAATTCTTAGCCTTCGACAAGAGGTCTAGAGAATTAGATAGTGCCTCTCTTTATTATACCTTACTGATCTGCGCGGCACTAATCAGTATTGGAATCATGGTGGGGGGGGTTTTGGTTTTAATCGTTTTCTTTTCTTTTCTCTTCCTCTACTTCTATAGGTAGAATTTAATAGATCTCCTGAGCTCGCTTAGCTCACGTAATTAGCCTAATTAGTTACAAGCAACCGTGTCCACTGTATCGCGAAATCTTGTTCAGATAACTAAGAGCTAAGTAACTAAGTAAACTAGAATAAGAAGAGGATCTAGGGATTCTAACTAGGTTCGCAGAACGGTATATAAAAGGTTATAACAATATAGTAATAAAAAGATACTTCCTTATAAATAGATCGTATATGCTTACAGAGCTGTACTATAAGTGGTATAGATTACTAAAAAACAATAAGTGGGAAGATTTCTGTATATAGCTAGACGAAAAAGCTATATTAGATTAAGTAATATTAAAAAGACAGATGGGCTATATTAAAGAAGCATTAATTATAATATTAAAAAATCTAGAGAAATAAGCTGTAGACTAGAGAGAGATAATACAGATATTAGTATTAGCGAATAATATAGCAACACCCAGATTGGTGCGATAGAGGTTTAAACTTAAGGATAAAGATAAACTATAAGCTAACCTAAAGCACCTAGCGCACTATACGTTATTATAGATTGCATGTATAGATAATATGTATAGTATGTATAAGGCACTAAAAGAAAAGAACTATAAGTACCTAATAAGAATGTATTAGGCATTAGATAAAAGAAGGTTTAGGAATACTAAGTATATATATAAATAGCATTTAGTGGAAGTTTAGGGGTTAGACGACTTAATATTTTAACTAGAAAGGTTTCTTACAGAAGAATACTTGGACGAATAATAATGGTAGGAGTGCACTAAAAATATGTATCTATAGTATATTAAAGAGAAGAAACAAACTAAGTATTGGTCTAAGAAGGACTAAGTATAAATAAGATCTAGTAGCTAATAGTTGGGAAAAGGGGAGGCTTATAGGACTAGAGGGAGCTAGTGGGAGAGCCTTAGACCCTTAAAGGAATTTAAAAATAACACCTAGATATAAGAGTGGATTGGTAAGATTAAAATTTTAAAGTGTTAATATATAGTGAAGTAATAAGAAACTATATATTACTAGTAGTAGTTTAAAAAAAATAGGACTACCTTATAGGCAGAAGAGGTACCTATATTTATTAATAATAATTTTAGAAGATCTAATAGTTTATAGAGAAGGTATTATTAATCTTAAAACAGGACCTATTTAGATAACTATTAAAGGGAGTTAAATTAAGATATTTTTTAATATTCTACTATTAGAAAAGGATAAGGCAGTATTAGGAATACCTTAGTTATAGAAGTATAATCTAAAAATTAATTAGGTTATAGGTTAGGTTAATATTAGAGATACTTAACGCCATAAGACGTAATAGGTAATTAAGATAGTATAGTACTAAGTTGGAGTAATGTATAAAGAGACTAAGCGAAGCTTAAGTTATATACTAAAAAGATATTATAAGTATAGAAAAAAGCTATAGAGCCTAGAAAGTAAAAAGCTATTAGAGTATATAGTATAGGACTATAAAATAGAATTAGAACTAGGAATAAATTTAAAGTTCTTTTTAATTTATAAGCTAATAGAAGACGAGTTAAGAGCACTTAAGGAGTTTATCTAAGAAAACCTACAAAAAGGATATATTAGACTATTATAGTTATTAGCGAGATATCTAGTACTATTCGTACTAAAGAAAAATAGAAAACTTAGGCTATATATTAATTATAGATAGTTAAATAGCATTACTAGAAAAGATAGGTATTTTTTACCCTTAATTAGTAAAATTTAGGATATAATTAGTAATGCGCAAATCTTTATAAAGATAGATCGAAGATAGGCGTACTACTAAATTAGAATTAAGGAAGGCAATAAATAGAAGGCAGCCTTTAGGTTAAAGGAAGGACTATATAAACTATTAGTTATATAGTTTGGGCTTATAAATGTACTAGTAATGTTTTAAAGGCGAATTAATAGTATATTAGGAGAACACCTTAATAAGTTTATTATAGTATATCTTAATAATAATAATATTTACTTTATAAGCAAGGAGGAATACGGAGAATACGTTAAATGGGTCTTAAAGAGACTATAAGAAGAAAAGATGCTAGTAGTAATTAAGAAATACGAGTTCTTTATAAGAAAGACCGATTTTATTAGATTTATTATTAAACTAGGTAAGATCTATATATATCTAAAGAAAGTTAAAGCTATAGTAAGTTAGTAAGAGCTAGAGAACGTTATATAGTTAAGATTGTTTTTAAAATTCTATTACTATTATATAAGGTTTATTATATAATAGTTAAAGAATATTAAGCCGTTTATAAGACTAACAAAAAAGGAGGAACTATGTGTATAGGGTAGTAAATAAAGGAATTTATTCTAAGGGCTTAAGGGGCTATTTACCTAGGATCTAATCCTTAAGATCTACTAACTAAAGCTAGATATGGTTATAGAAACAAATATATTAGACTTTATACTAAGGGCATACTTACTATAAAAGCATTAGGACGTGTGGCACCTAGTAGCATATTATAGCTAAAAAAAACACCACTAGAACTAAACTATAATATCTATAATAAGGAGTTATTAGAAATATTTATAGTACTTAAGGAATAGAGAGTATTTTTATACGGCATAAAGAAGCTATTTATGGTTAAGACGGACTATGAAAACCTAATAGGGTTTCTAATAACAAAGAACTTAACCGGAAATAAGTTAAATAGGCAGAAATGCTTATAAAATATTACTTTAAAATTTAGTATACTAAAGGCACTAAGAATGTGAGAGTAGATATACTTAGCAAAAAGGCAGAACTATAAAATAGTAATAAGCTATTAGAAGCAATATTACACAAAAATAAGAATAGATTAATTAGGTATAATTATTTAAGAATTATAGTAACTAAAGAAGAAAAGACCTATAAAGTATTAGAGAGTAAATAGTTATAAAGGATTTAAAAGGTATAGCAAGAAGACTTAAAATATAAAGACTATGTTAATAGAGAAGCAATATATATCCTAAAATTAATAGCAAAGAATTTTATTAAGGAATTTTATAAGGGAATAACCTAAGGATATAATAGAGCTGTAGGCTTAGTGTTAAAACTCTAAGAAAAATATATTGTTAATAGAATCTAGGGGTTAGTAAGATAAACTATAAAGAAGTATCTAGATTGCTAAAGGAATAAACTAATAAGATATAGGCTATATAGAGGGCTATAGCCTATTAAAATACTAGAAAGGCCGTAGAAGGTTATATTATAGGACTTTATTATAAAGTTACTAAAGTTAAAGGACTATATTACCAGATAGGAGTATAATATAATCCTTATAATGGTGGATAAATTAACTAAGTAGGGCTACTTTATAGTATATACGGAAGAAATCTTAGCAGAAGATATAGCTAAAATCTATATTAAAGAAGTATTTATAAAATATAGAGTACTAATAAAAATTATATTAGATAGAGATCTAAGATTTATAGTGGTATTTTAGGAAGTATTCTTAGCGGAATAAAGGGTTTGCGTAGTGTCATAGAGTGAGTATAAGTGGTGATAATATATAGCAAAGTAGATATTATTAAGCTATGTATATAAACTATATAATAAGGTTAAGATGTTATATAAGGAGAGAAGGTAAGGAAATGGGAAGAAAGGGTATATATTATTAGTTTAGTTGCTTAGTTAATATATACACGGAGTAGAATAGGATTTAAGGAGCGGTCCTAGCAGAACTTAGCAGAATATAGCAGAATACGGCGGATTGCTATTAGATTGCCATAGGTTGCCGGTAAATTGCCATTAGGTTGCCGTCTCGCGGTTAGTCTCTTCTTGCTATATTGGTAGAAATAGGTAGATGTATATAAGGTGTTACGGAGGTATCCTATAATAGTACCCCCCCTTTAAACTTAAGCTTCTATAAGATGGGGCTATAGTAGTTCTAAGTGGAGTTTATAAAAGTTTTCTGTAGCTTATATAAGTCCTATAAAGTTAATAAGTTCCTATATAGGCTTATAAAAGCCTCTCCATTTCATAAGGTATATATATTAATATTTTTGTTTATTATACTTAATATTATTAATTCTTTTAATAAGGTACTTATCCTTACTATCTACTTTAACTAGTAGGGGGGGGTCCTAGATCTGTCTAGGCAGGGCGTCTAATATAGGGGCAGTAGGGTAGAGGACTAATATATAGAATATAGAGTGGATTTTAACCATATTAAGAGCTTTAGTTAGTAGGTATAAGGGGAAACAACTTTCTTAACCTTATAAGGGCCAGCGTTCTTCTAATTAAGTTTTTTAGTAGGTTGTCTTATGTTTAGATTTTTTATATCTAGCCAGATAAAGTTACTAATTTGGTAAGCTAGTGCTAGGGTTTGGTTCTTATTTGCTACGGCTTTATAGACAGATTAGGCCTATATTATTTTATTAGTAAGAAACTCTTATAGTTCTTCTATCTTTTTTATAAATTTATTTACTTCTGTAACCTATAAGGCATAATAAGCAGGGTAAGGGATATTACTAAAGGGTTTAAACCCTATTTATAGGTGCTAGCCGTAGTTGGCCAAAAATAGGGAAACCTTTATGGTTTCTAAGACGGAGTTGTTTATAGTAAACTCGGTAAATATAAGCTAGTCTATCCAGTTGTCCTATAAATATAACGTATATATCCAAATATACTGTTCTATTATAGCATTTATACGTTCTATTTAACCGTCCGTTTCTAGGTAGTATGCTATAGATAATAGTGCTTTAATATAGAGTTAGGTAGTTAGTTCTTTCTAAAATATAGAGATAAACTATCTACCTCTATTAGAGATAATTGTTTTAGGAAGTCTATAGAGTTTCTATATATAATCCAGAAATAATTAGGTAATAGTAGGTGCTAATATATTAGGGCAGGCAATTAAGTGTTTTATCTTAGATAGTTGGTCTATAACTACTATAATATTTATATACCCTTTACTTACAAGGAGCTCAACAATAAAGTTAATTAAGATATCCTTCTATCTTTAGTCTAGAACAAGTAGTGGCTTTAAAAAGCCGTTATACGTCTTATATAAGGCTTTGGCTTATTAGCAAGTATAGTAGCTAGAGACGTACCTTCTTATTATATTATATATATTTAGCTAATAGTACTCTTATTAAAGGAGTTCTAGGGGTTTTCCTTAGCCTAGGTAGCCGGCTACTAGTAGATTATATACATGTTTAAGGAGCTTAAGCTTAAGTTTATCATAGTTAGGTATAACTAGACGGTTCTAGTAGTATAAGTAGTTTCTACAAGCTTTGTATTTACTTAAAGAGATCCTTTTAGAGTGTTTAACGCCGTCTTAAATTAGCTTAAGCGTTTCTTAAATAAACTTATTATTTAGGTATTTATGAACTATTATCTGTTTAATTAATTAATTAGTTATTTTAAGGACGTATATTATAACATCTTTAATGGGAGGGTTAAATAGCTTGGGGTAAAGTAGGGTTTAATTATAGTAGGTACGCGCTTCTTCCTATACTAGCATGTCTTATAAATATTAGGTTAGGGTATTAGGCTTCTGGCCTTAAGCACCTAGACGGTATATAATAGAGAATTAGAAACGGGATAGATATTCTAACTAATAGGCTTAACGGTAACCTAGCTGTTTTATAGTTATAAAGTATTATAGGTTTTTATAGTTGCTAAAAACCTTAATTAGAAATTTAGAGCCTTCTAGTTTAGGTCGCCATTATTTAAAATATCTAATAATGGCTAGTAATTCCTTATTGTAGATCTCATAGTTATATTTGGCTAGACTTAGTTATTTTAAGAAGTATGCTATAGGGTATAGTACTCCTTCCTTATTATACTAAGACAGAATGCCTCTAGTAATGTAGTTAGATAAGTCAGCTTCTATAATACTCTTTTAGTTTAGGTTAAAGTGTTAGAGTATGGGTATAGTAGTAAATATAACTTTTAAATAGGCAAAGGCCTTCTTATATTCCTTATTAAAGATAAAGGTTTTATCCTTTTGGGTTAGAGCTATAAGGGGTAAGACTAGGGCGGAGAAGTTATTAATAAACCGTTAGTAGAAGTTAGCAAATCTTATAAAGGCTCTTACGTCCTTAACGTTCTTAGGTTCTTGCTAGTTTATAATTACTTTAATCTTCTTTAGGTCTATTTATATGCTATCTATAAAAATAATAAGTCTAAGGTACAGGACTTCTGTTTTATAGAATTTGCACTTATTTATATCTAATTATAAGCTAGCTCTATATAGGGTTTCTAGAATAAAGTCAACGTGTTTCTTATATTTAGTTAGGTTATTACTATATATTAGGATATTATTAATATAAGTAGTATAGAAAACGTCCAAATAAGGTTATAGGGTATTATTTACAAAATATTAGAATAAACTTAGGGTATTTATAAGGCCAAATAGGGTTACTAAGTATTTAAATAATCCGTATCTAGTACGGAATGCAGTAAGCCATTTATCTCCTTTTGTGATATAAAGGCGGTTAAATGCGTAGATAAGGTTAAGTTTTATATAGTAGTGAGCCTTACTTAATTAGTTTAGTATCTCTTAAATTAATAGAAGTGGGTACCAATTCTTAATAGTAATAGCGTTAAGAGCTTAGTAGTTTATATAGAAGCGCAGACCGCCGCCAGGTTTCTTAATAAAGATTATAGGTATAGCTATAGGTAAAGAGCTTACTCTAATAAATTCTTTACTTAGGTGCTCGTCTAAGTACTTTTATAGTACTTTAAGTTTATTCTAGAATATTCCGTATAGGGGTCTAAATCCTAGCTGTTTTCCTTCTTTAAGTACAATCTTATAGTTATATAGTTAGTGTTCTACTAGCTTATTGGCTTCCTTTTATAAGAATATCTCTAGGTGCTTATAGTAGCATACTAGTACTTTTATAGTAGGGTTAGTGTGCTTCTTTAGTACTAGGGCCTTTTTAATATCGGCCATTATAACGGCGAAGATTGTATATTTAGGTTTTCTAGCAAGTTATACTAATAGAGTAGCTCTAATTATATAAATATCTAAGGTATTAAGCGAGCTTAAATTATCCTTAGTTTCTTATATAGTTTCTTATTTAGGTTTAGGTTCTTTAAATATCCTTTTTATAGTAGAATACTAGTTTTTCTGATACCTTTATATATTAAGCTTAAACTTCTACTTGGTTTAGGGCGGTATAGCAGTTAGGATCAGTTTATATATATAGGAATCACAGTGGGGGGGTTTTTGGTTTCAATCAATTTCTTCTTTTCTTTCCCTCTTCTACTTCTACAGGTGGAATTTGATGGATCTCCTAAGCTCGCTTAGCTTACGTAGTCAACCTAATTGGTTACAAGTAACTGTGTCTACTATATTACAGAACCTTATTCAGACACTGGCAACAACTAGAAAATAAGAGAAAGAATAAAAGGATACTAGTAAATAAGTCCGTAGTCTCTATCCCTATTCTACCCTTCTTGTCTCCTATTCTCCCTACCCATTTGGTAACCTATAGCCTAATCGTATTTGTGTCGTTTCCGGGGGCTTTAGCTGCTGAAATTGCTAAAGCTGCTGCGGTTGTTGTGGCTGTTTGGGAGGTCTTGGATATGCAGAGTACTGGGGGTACTTAGGAAACTTAAGAGCAAGCCCACGGAGCATAGTTGGAATAGCAATGATATACGCTTGCTTAGGGACGCCGGCTTAGAGGCAGTAGTTTTGGAAGATCTTAAACTTGAAATCGAAGTTATCTTATTCGTCAGAGTATTTAACTTCATCCGTGTAGAGCTTAGTTAAGTTGGTAATCTCTCTTCCAAAGCTTCCTTGTAGGGCGAGCTGGTCTGTAGCTTAGGTCGTAGTCGGGGTTGGCTGAATAATTTGAACGGGGGCAGTTGATAGTGATGGTAGAGCTAGGGTAGGGTCGTCAGTAGGGCCGTCAGTAGGGTCGTCAGTGGGGTTGTTGGTAGGGTCGTCAGTAAGGTCGTCAGTAGGGTTGTCAGTGGGGCCGTCAGTAGGGCTGTTGGTAGGGCCGTCAGTAGGGTTGTCGGCAGGCCATTTTGGGGCTTACAGCTCGGCATGGTCACGGAAAAGACTCGGCATGGTTAGAAAGTTCAACGTGGTTAGAACTTGCAAACCAGCTTTGTAACCACGATTAGCTTAAGACCACACTAAGCCTACGCATATGCAATGCACATGCAATTCAAATAAAATAGAAAATATAAAGCCGTTCATCCTCAAATTATAAATATCCTAGTTTATGGCAGTGCATATGCCGCGCATATGCGCTAAACAATGGCTATATAAGGTAATGGTAGTTAGTTATTAAAACATGGCCCGTGTACACGCGTAGCATATCCACAACAATAGTCGCACTATAACTTCTTCTTTATAACATCACAGCGTATGCCACAAGTATGTACAGTACAACATAGGTATAGGTCTTGTATATACTGACAGAAAGAATAAGGCGAATTTCTATTACCAATTTAACTATTATATACGCCGCGTATACGCTTACTATGAGCAATCTAACAATCGCAGACTTTAATAACCCGCAGGTAGCCTCCGCCGCCAACCCTTCTGCCTTTGGCTATTACCATAGTAAGCATATGCAGAGTATATACATACACTATACTTATAAAGCCTTACAGGTCCAATTCTAAATCCTAATTCTGGTTGGGTGACTCCTGGTTAGTTATAGGATTGCATATGCACGGTATATGCTTATAATAACTATAGTGTGCGCTACAGCAGCTCTCGCTGGAGGAAGATGTGAGTGTATATAGAGCCGCATATCTGGTGCATATGCTAACTGTATATAGCCCCGACCGTTTCAGTCCAAGACAACGCGAGTATATACAGCTCTATGTACTGCGTAGGTATATGCTAAGCGTATACTAGACCCACCTAATGCCGCCTCTGTGCTCTCCTTGGTTAATACTATAGTGTATATTACTTATCCACACCCTATATGTAGCATATGCTAAGCTAAAGTTTAGGTGTGATATTGCAGTCAATAGTACGCAGATATACGGCCGTGTCTTTACCACTCAGCCAAGTGTACGTTTTGCATATGCGCAGCGCCTGCGGCTCTACTAATATGGCTATAGTATCGCCGGCATGTCTATAATAAGCACAGCGGTGCTTGTATATACTACTATGTTATTATAGCAGCTCGGTATATGCTTACTATATGCAGTAACCAACCCAACCACCAATAACACATCAGTTAGAGAGTTGGTCGCAGGCGAGAAGTATGTGCTATATATATACAGCGCATATGCGAGGCTAATGTATTATAGTTCCCTAAAGCTGTTTATTCTCTCTGGTGGCTGGCAGGATATAAGATACCTGCATAAGCCTGGGTATATCTATACCCATACGTCGCATATACGTCGCTAATAGTGTCTATAGTTGTGGCCCCTTAGGTTCCAGGATCTCAGAGTATACAGATGCCTGCATACTCTTTGTGTATATCCACCCTATGCCGCGTATATGCTTAGCCTAAGCTAATTAAATGCAGTGCCTAGGACCAGGGGTTTACTACCTAATTTAGCAGGCAATTTTATTGCGAGGTAAGAGCACTAGTGTTGCTTCTGTATATGCGCACCATACCCTAATATATATATCTATTTATCTATATACTTATTCCCCCTAAGTTTAATTTTAGACCTAAAGGCACTTATAGGCCTAAGGGTAGCGTATATAAGGAACAAGCACGGCTACCACTAGGGATACTGCCCAATTCCAAAACTAATGCTTAACTCTATGTTTAGGAGACTAGGAAAGTTTAATTTGGCGTATCCCCTGCATATATATTACTAAAACCACCACTTGGTTATATTGCTAGCTTATACACGTATACCCTATGTATATGTAAACCCCTAATGTCTTCTACTAACCATAGGTTAACACGCGCTTATGCTAGGCGTATACTAACACAAGGGAAACAGCGCGTTGGCCCTACTACTCCCTCCACCGGCTTAAAGCGCAAGGTTAGTATTTCACCTGCATATATTTAGCATACGCTAACTATGTATATAGCGCGGCCCGACCCCCCCAGACAACCGTAAGGAGTCCCCCTCGCTATCTATACGCCGCCAGAGCGGTAGGTTTGCTTTGCACATGTTCTATATATACACTACTAATATTTAGTATAGGGAGCAGAAAAACAACAGGCCGCCGCTATAGTGGTAGTAAGAGCTCTAGTAAGTTTAGTTTATTCTATTGCGTATATTATGCTTATACTCTGTATAAGCCACTCCCACCGCGGGTGGAACCCGCCACTCATCCCACATCACTGGTTAAGTCCCAGTATATACTAGGCCTGCACACTGCATATACAATGTGTAATATGCATAGTTAGAGTTTAGGCAGAGTTTGGTGGATGGATAGGCTAGGCATATACCTAATATAGGGCGCGGGGCTATAGGCCCATATTAATTAATTCTTTATTTATAGTGATGGAACTCTATAACACTTGCTCTGCGTATACTGTGCATATACGCCCTATATGCTAACACTATGCTCCTACACCCACTTCTTAAGCTCTGCTAGCTCCTTCGCTTTATTATATATATCTTTAGCCTATTTTAATTCATTAATTTATCACTCCATATTTTCTATATAGAGTGTATATGCCTCCTTCTCTATCTCCTCTGTAGATAGGTTAGACCTATACCTTTTACCCGCAGTCTGGGGCGTTTAACTTTAAGATGGTGGGGGCAACATCTATACTACATATACTATGGATACGCGCAACGTATTTAATACTAATGCAATATTATTATCTGCTCTACTTATCTGCGACATAGTCTGCCTACTAAATATAGTAGGTAATTCTATATTAGGTATATACTGTAGATTAGGCTTAGGGGTGTTAAATGGGTTCTAAGGATTCCAAGGAAGATTTAGTTTAGGATTTTTAGCTTATCGCTTAGCTGCTTTCCGCTGTTTCTGGGCTGCTTAAGCTTAGCATCTACTTTGCATTTATAGTGTATATACATACTTTGTTTCTGTAGCTGTACTGCTATCTGCTTTAAGTTACTATAATTTCTTTATATATTATCTATTCCTGTCTCTTTATATAGCTCTTATAGGTCGAACATTTCTTATATATGGAGTTTGAGCCTATACTAAAATGTTAGAATATGCGGTGCATATATAGAGTGTATACATTTACCGTAGTACTATAGCAAGCATGCATAAGTTTTAACCGGTAAAGTTATTATCTTAAAAGTAACTACTTTTACCAATTCCAGTATGCTTTTGTGCATATGCCCACTACTTATAAGGGACCTTTGACTTTTCCTTTACAAGCCTGGCTAGTATCTATGTTTTCTTCTTGTTGTTTATCCAAGACATAAGCTCTAGATATAGTATGCATATACTTTACATACGCTCTGTTAGTTTCTGCTCCATCTCCGCTTCCCATATCTGCTCTATAATATATCTTGCTTTATAGGTTGGAAAGCGCTTTACAAAGTTTTGTTTAATATGTACTTGGCAGAATACAAGTATATACTAAAGGTGTTTATCCCATTCACGGGATAGGTTAATTGTATGTAGGTAATCCCCAAAGCCTATATATTATTAGCATATGCTAGGTATATATGTAGCGTATACTTACCACCAGCTTATTTCTTACATATATTAACTATAGCTATGCGAAGTCCGGTTCCATAAATATGTACAAATTGTATAGATAATCGGGCAGTATTACTTAAAACCTTAAATACTAGCTAAAACATCTTTGCGTATATAGTACGTGTTTTTAAGTTCAGAAATGCGTATACCTATACCTTAATTCCTATTATAGGTATTAGCCTGTGTATAGCATATGTATAGTATAGGGTATATATACGTTTAGAATTCTTGTCCTATCCTACAATTAAGAATAAATTTGTTTTACCTTAAACCATTTTAAATAATAGGTCCATTTTGATACATATTATGTGTTAGAATGCCTTAGCTTGTGCGTATATACAGCATATAATAAGGAAATGCTCGTTATTAAAGTTATAAATTGCCCGAATCCATTACTCTGTGTTCTCTTTATGTTGGTTAATAGAGAACTCGCGTAGCACACCTACTACGCTTAGGCTTTATATATACTTGGCGTGTGTCTAACCTATACTTACCTATATATACCGTCCCCTCTAGGAATTATAGTATCCTTTCCTTTTAAATCAGAGCAGTAATTCGATCCTTAATATTAAGACTACTATGTACTACACATAGTGTTTGCGCCCCATACTTCTTACATAGAGTATAATACTGTAGAGATAGGATGAATTAACCTATACCATAGTAAGTAGTTTTATTTGTATATACTATACATATACGGGGCATATGTATAGTAAGGCTTAGGACTTCCACCTGCCTTATTGCTTCAACTATATTATTAGCAAGGTCAATTGGTAGCTTTGTTGGGTATAGTAGATAATGTGTATAAGAATTCCGTGTAATAAGGCAAATATAAGGATACCGTGCCATATTAACAGGAATATAGCAATCTAACCATGCACTATATGTTTGGCTTACTACCCTACCTTAGCCTTGCGGATGGTTAAACCCTAATAGGCTCAGCATATATGTAGCGTATATACAGTGTATACATTACTTACCACAATTTTTTCGCTTTGACGTTAAATGTCTAATATAGGTACATTCTTTTTTAAGTTCCTGAACCCTATATTTAATAAGTAGACGTAGGTATTAAATATCTACCCTAGTAGTTGTTAATAATAAAGGCCAAGCAGTGTGCTATGGTTTAGTATTACTGCTGCTAGAACAACTGATGAACATTATTTATATATAATAAGCATATATCACGCATACGCTGGCCATATGCGCACTCTATATTAAGAAAACATTGTTAGTCTGCTTTCACTATATATACGTTCTTATGTACTAGGATAGGTACACTGCCGCCATAATTATAGAATACCGTTGTAGTAGCTGTATATTATAAGTATTTACCTAATATATATAGATAATGCTTA
>Ga0307507_10002948_pt1 | contig 34186 bp, 21 predicted proteins | sample 7_EM_MG_FD_207223 | JGI IMG/M metagenome (GOLD analysis project Ga0307507, IMG submission 207223) | Populus trichocarpa ectomycorrhiza microbial communities from riparian zone in the Pacific Northwest, United States - 7_EM | ecosystem: Host-associated > Plants > Roots > Unclassified | place...
TTTACTATGGTCCTGGCGACCCCCTTCTTTTCTTCTCCTTAGCTTAGTATCTTCATTAGATAGCAATCCACAAGCTTCGGTTCAGAGGCATTTGTGCGAGCCGTCACATCTTTATTGGTTCTAAATAGACTTAATTAAGCCACTAGATTAAATATATAAGTAGCGCACCACACTTAATATTGCTCTTTATTGAATCCAAGCTCTACCGCAAGGAAGTTAATGTAGGTGTTGTTATTATAGGCGTTATCTATAACAAACCAGCCAATTCGACTACCAGGATTATACTCAGCAATGGTATTGCTAATAACGTCGTGGTAGTTATAGCCGCTATGTGGGCCAAGCTGCTCCGGTAGAGCAAGCATAAAGTCTTGAATCTGGCCTTAATGGTCCAAATAGTGAACGTAGATATTAGTAAGAGCCTTCTTCTTATTACGCGTTGTCTAGCTATTAAATAATATATAAAATCTTGTCATTAATCGCGCCAGTTCTTCCGTCACCACACCTTTATTACTATTATATTCAGTAAGAACTTAACTGTGAATTGACTTGTGGTTTTGGTAGAGATCAAGCTTAGCGTCTTTATTTGCGGCCGCAATTAGGGCTTGAAATTCAGGTCGCTCGACTTCTTATAGAGGGTGGTTTCCGGCGGCGATCCATAGTATAACTGCTTGTTTAAAGATATCGGAGTTGTAGGACTTGATAAGCTCATTAGCAACTGCTTGTGATATATAGTGGGTTCGTTAAATCTGCTCTAGAACAGTTAAAGCCTTCCGCTTTCAAGACATTGTATAATTAATAGGACCACGAGAATTAACCCAGTGGCCATCTATATCCTTAGCAAGGTGTCCTGCCGCAGAAGTAGTAGCTCTACTAGTTTTATATAGGGTCACCTTGATCTTATGCAGATGGCAATATTTGTATAAGAAAACGGTTGTTTTCTTACTAAATCTTTACTGGAGCCGCCAGCCATGGTCTTATATAAAGCTCGGAGTTCTAAGGAGGTCTTAATAAGGCCGTTAATATCTCTCTATATGGTCCTAATCAAGGCCTTCGTATTTGTCCTGGAGGGGGGTTGATTCTAATAAGGTATCGGAACCTTCGTAGGCTTCACTGGGCGCGATTATAGGCGTGTTCTCTGCCAAATTAACAGGGCTAGCCTTAGTAGGTTGGGAAGACATAATATAGGCAGTATAGCGATAGGAATTGGTGAGTAAAAGAGGAGATTTTGGAGGGTTAAGTTAGAAAGATGCGTTTGGATATTTATTTTTAGCGCGTATATTATATCATAATCATGGTATATTTTAGAACTGTCTAAAACTCAACCACTAAGAACCTCCCCTTGACCAAAAACAATACCTATATCTTATATATCAAACGAGCAAACCAACTCAATCAAACGGGACGATATAAGGCTTGATTGACTACTAAAATTAGACCTTTAGGCTTGATTGGTTGTTTGATTACAAAGCAAACAAGTAAACAAACTAGCAAACGGGGTTTGTTTATTAGCAAGTCTGCCTAAGATAATTATATTATTGGTTTATATGCCAACGATTCCGAATAGAGTTCCCGTAGTTGTGATAAGGAAGCATGGGTCAAATATAGAAGTAGTTATTAAAAGCTTCTCTTTATGGTGCTTGCTGTAGGTAGCCTACTAATGAGTTCCTACCTCTGCGATTCTATATAATGGCTTAAGCACAACCATGATCGTATCTTTGGGATATTAGTGGCAAATTTGCTCTAGAAGGTATACCAATATTAAGCGCTAAAGGTGCGTCTCTGATTGGGTATAGGCCTAAGTAATATCTCACAAATAGACCACTATTCTATTCTTTATTAAGGAGGGAGCTAGTGCAAGAATAACCCGCTAACTAGCTTGTTAAATTATGGGAGATTGCGTAAGAATTACTTCCTTGCCATTATTATTATAACCTTGGATGATAAGCCTTAATTTCTTAAATAGGGTATTAGTAGCTTTGCCCTTAATCTCATTAACCATTCTTAACTTAAAGATGCGAACTTTATTAAACTTAGTAGGGTCATACTTCTCAAATTTAAAGACTCCTCTTATAATAAGACCATTGATCTCCTGCTTATCAAATGCTTAGAAAGGAGCTTCTAGGGTTATAATACAACCTTCCTTTTAGAGCTGTTTTGCGAGCTTAAAGTTAGCCTTCTCCTTGGCTGTCATAAAAGCTATTAATAACTTAACTCCATTCTCAATGGCGGCAACGAATTGCTCTTTAAAATTAACAAAATGTTAGCGATTTCGTAATCCCTTCGGGCAACCTCTACCGCGTCATAGTTGCGGCGTATCTACTACAATTGTATTAGAATTGTAGTCGCCTTCTAAAGCACGTTGATCGTGGTTCTTCTCTAGGGCATCTTCTAGGCATCCTATAAAGGCTTAAAACTGTTATCTTTGTAGTAAGGCTTAATAACAGTTAAACGGAATTAAGTGGGTCTGTAAGGCATCTAAATAGTGCAAGTTTGACTATTAATTATAATAAGTTAATGTGGGCCTAACCATCCTCCCTTTTTACGCCATACGCGTACCTTAGACTGGAGTGGCAGATCGAGCGTAGTTAAGGTATTTAGGCCATTTCTTATTCCTAGTGCGTTGTTAACCTGGCGTGTAGCGTAGAGACGTCGGACTTCCTTTATTGCTTTGCGAATAGCCTCAGCCCGTTACACGGTGGAGGGAGATAGTGGAGAATTGTCAGTCATTTAAGGGTAGGCGCCAAAGACTAGCAATGTGGGTACGAGTCTATCCGGGCTAGTGGAATCGTTAACAGCTTTAACAGCCATTTATAAGGTAAGTTCTTTGCTAGCATCCTCTAGTTCTAAAGAGATAATCTTATATGCGCGGCGTAATGGCGCGTAATATCGCTCCACTTTTCCAATACTATTATGTGCCTTAATAGGGACTTCCTTGACCTTAATTGCCATTGCCTTTATCTATTATCGAAACTCTATAGATAAGAAGTTCTTTCCTGCGTTATAGATAATTTAGTTAGGGGGTCTTTGGTAGACATTAATCTAGTATAATTAAAGGGTATCCCATGCGTTCCTAGCTGACATATCCTTTAAGAAACGTGCGGCTTGGAAGGAGGTTAAGAAGTCAATAACTTAGAGTACTGGCTTGCCGCTAAGATATATAACATTAACAATAATACAGAAGTTGAAGTCGTAGTCATCTTTAAGGGTGAACTTAAATCGGCCAGGGGACTTCTGGTTCATTTGGTAGTAATAGCAGTACTTTATAAGATACTTAATTGCCTTAACCTTAACTTTATGGCCTACTCGCTGAAGAACCCTAAGCAATCAGTAAACGGATAAGTGGCTAAAATAACGGTGTAGTTAACGTAGCTCTGACTTGGTTAAGTGGCTCTAAGCAACGCTCTTTTCTAGTTAATAAAGGAGTAACTAGGGGTGACCCTATTTGCGCACAACAGGCACCTAATTATCTCCCTAAACAAGTATATTCTTAAGGTTATCAAGTTTGACGCCTAATTTATCCATATCTCCAATGCAAAATAGAAACGGGGTGTTCGCGGGAACAATGTGGAAAGTAATATACCCTAAGGGGGTTTTAACCTTAATTATGCTAAGAGAGATTATAGTACCCTTGCCAAAACGAATTGTATATTGGCCTGCCGTTAATTAGTTAATCTAAACAGAGCTATTAAGCTACTAAAGAGCTCGAACTTAAGGTTCTCCTACTATAGATACTCCTGCGGCTCTAGTATCTAGCATGATACTATAGAAGACGTTCGCCGAGTATCTGTTATTAAAGGAGAATGTGGAACTCTCCTTTAGCTTATTAAAGATGTCTGACTTCGTAATAGCATGGAGCGTGGATTAGTTATTAAGAATAGTAACGGTTTGTGTGCTATCTACCTCACCATACTTAGTGAAGTATTGGTTAGGAGAGTAGTCCTCAATTTCTATATCTATAAGAAGCTGTTTGGCCTTATTAGCCTTACCCTTAAGATCCTCTACGCCTTCATATTAAACTAGGAAGCTTTAGAAGTAGGCCATAGTAACCTTATAATTTCCAACGTTTCTTACACTCTGGCGAAACTTATTATATGCCTCCTTTTACTTATTAAGAGAATGCCTAGTTAACTAGCAATTTGGTTTCTTACAAACATAGCACTTCTTCTGGCGATTACTTTGGAATGAACCTCTATAAGGACCTCCACCTTTGCCTTATAGTCATTAATTATACCCTCTGCCGTATTGCCTACCATGGCCACCATATATTCGATCAGTCCAGTTATAATTATATTGGTTAGGCGGGTCGATTGAAGTAGGTTAGAGTTAGGCGTTAAATTGCTATACTTCTCAAGAGCGTAGAGCGGTGCTAATAGAAGATCTTAATTGAGCACACACTCCTTCATAAGTATTTACAGGATTAAAGAGAGCAAGGTTGCATTCTTTAACGCCTTAACATGCGCTAATAACTTAATCACATAGGCTAAAATCCTCTTAATATGATTTAGATAAACCACACTGAATCATCTAAAGTTAATTAAAGAGCTTTTGAAGACAATTAAGCCAAGGGACACCTAGGTTTATAGCAATAATCCTTAGGAAGGTAGTCTCTCTCTATTCTAATATATACTGCTACTTGTTCTCTTCTGTTTCAAAGTGGCATCTTGACTTATATATTATGCGGTTGAAATCGTATCCTTTTCCTGCTAAACAATCATAATAGAAGGTACTAGCTCGGCCCTTAAGCATAACGGAATAGGCGTTGTGGTATTTATTAGACTCTATTCCTACCTTCTAGCAACAGTTATAGAAGATGCGTAGTTTCAAATTGAGAATATCATATAATTCCCTACCAAACTTCTTCTCCTAATCCGAATAGAGCTTCGTAAGCTCTGTAAGCAATTTTAAACTGCCTCCAATTTAAGATTAAGATGGAGGAGGTGGGAGTTGCATTACAGGCTGCAGTGGGGACATAGGTCTAGTCAGTAGGGTCTAAAGGCTATTAGATTGCAAAGTAGGGGGATCTTATGCTTGCTAAAGGGCAGTAGTTAAAGTTGCAGGTTAAATTGGTTAATACAGGGGAGTTAAAGACGGAGGTAGAAGCGTCTCTGATAGTATATTGCTTGGGTTCCATCGTGAATTAAGCTTCCTTATAGTACGTAGTTAGTGCTCAATCTCTTATGGAGTCTATTCGTGCTCTTCTTTTACGTTAATAACTTACTCCTAAATGTTATCTCTAATAGCACCCCCATCTATAGGTACAAACACTCCATTCTCCTATAGGAAGTTATGGAAGTCCCATACAATATCCTTGTTCGCAGGAGCCTATGTTTCCTTTATCCATCTAACAAAGTCCTCCTTTATATAGTACCATAGCATGGTGTCGTTATATTCGCTATCTTTGTAGTGTGCTATACGGTGTAATAAGAATCCGTTTAAGTCTTATTAATTAATATCTTTAGGATTAATTATGGCGGTTTTCTATATCTCTGGGTTAATGTCGTCCTTATACTTCTTCGGGTAGGTTAACGCCATGATAGCTGTTATTAAAGATTATTTGACGCGTTTTGATAAAAATTAAGGGAAATGAAGGTTGTTTAACGTGTAGTTAGGTAGTGATCGTGATCCTATAGTCTGTGAAGGTACACCGAAGGTATTAAGATGGTTGTTTTAACGTGTTTCGGACGTTGACTTGGGACCCTAGGTTCAGTGACACTTCTGACCTAAAGTACTCGACCAAATCTTCGTAAACGTGGTTGTTCTACGTAATGGACGCAACTTGGTATCTCCTAGTACTCAGTGACACTTCTATTACTAGTTTTCCGTAAGTCTAAGGTAGCACAGTATCGCCGGGATCCATTCTATATGAGCGCATATGGCACCCCTGCACAAGACTGTCTCTTCTATTCGAAAACCTAGCTACTCTGTGGTTAACTGTGTATTCAACCACTAATCAGTGTTGGTCACACAGGGTGACTCACCAATAACGGCTACTCGAGTAGGTTACAGTGATGTTGGTTAAAAGCTTGATATGTTTGGAATAAGGAAGGGCGAGGAGCTTAAAACTCCTCGCCACGCTAGTGCCGCGGCGTCACGTAACGACCGCTTGCCTCATTCCCAACACATATAGAGTAAAAAATTTAGTGATTAAATTTTCTGCTATATTCTGCCAACTATATTGGGAACGAGGTAAACTAAATCTTCTGCTATATTCTGCCAACTAATATGGTTTTCAATAATACAATAAGCGAGCATAAAATATCCTTTATCCAATAGAAAATGCATAAAATATCGCAATCGATAAGGATAAAAGTGCCCTATATAGAGCTTTTCTACCCCAACTAGGCAGACGGTTATTACAGTTCTAGTAGAATTTAGCAGATATTGCTGATTGCGGATATTGCGGATATTACAGTAGGAACAGGTAGGCATATATAAGGTATTATAGGGTCCCTATCTACTTCTTCCCCCTAACTATATAATAGCTAAATACTTAGGGAAAAATCCCCTATCTCTCTTGTAATTCTTCTTTAATACCAATTCTTTAAACACTTTGTTTTCTCAAAAGTTTCAGGATCTATCTGCATTCTGTCCTATAATACCATACAACATCCTCCTAAAAAGACTCTCTCTGGGTCGTCACTCATCACTAGAATTAAGAGAATTTTGATTGCTATAAGCGAGAGCCGCGGCCAGCGCTTTCGTTGCTGTTCTTAAGACCACCACTAAAGCGCAGTTGTTGAAATTTTATATAGTGTCTCAAAGATAAAGTTCTTGTACTCGTCCTGACTTTTTAGTCAAAACATCATGCTATTAAGATCCTCGGCGATCTTATTAAACTTATTAAGGTCTTGAGCTAGAGCTAGCTTTTTATACAACATACTTCTGGGCGTAAAACTCCTATTCCAATATCTCCCCTAAAGCTCTTTAACGCTATTAAGTATAGGCTTACACCACTCCTTCCAAACCTACTTAATATATTTTGTACAATAGGCTAGATAAAGAATAAGCGTAGCGGCGTAAAGGGGTAAGTTATCTGTTTTATAGTAATACCTATCACAGGTATTCCAGGCATTTTTAATGCGCTTAAAGAACTCCTTATTAGATATATACTCCTTCTATTATATATTAGCTAGATTAAGAAATAGAGAGGGGAGATAAACTAACCTAGGATTTATCAAGGTGCTTAATTATAACGTCTATTATAAAGAGCACATTCTTAAGCGTTGCTTCGTGTCCCTAGTATTTTAGGGTTGCCTAATAGAATATCTAAAGAAATTTTTTTATCATACGAAGAGCCTCCCAGTCCTTTAGACTAAGATAGTCCTTTTTAAGTGTATCAAGGTTAAGCTTAGTATACATATTAAGGGCAGACTCTTTCTAAATTGCTATACTAAGCATAAGATACCAGCTATTCCATCTTATACAATTATTAAGCGGAATTCTTCTCCCTGTAAGACTTTTAAATTCCCTTATACAACCAGCTAAGCTACGGGTGTGTATGGTAATGTTATAAAGCTTTCCAAGTGCGCCAAGTTTCCAAAATGTATCACTCTTCTCTTCTTCCTCTTTTGGATCCAACTCTTTTCCTTTTACCTTATCTTCTTTATATAACTCAATATCATTAAAACTAATTAAGTTTTCGAAAAGAAAAGCTTGTACGGCAAGGTTTAGAATATAACCCTAACAGCGGACCCGTTGGTAGACAGGATTCCATTCAATTCCCTCTTCCTAAAGAAGCCAGTCGCTTATTGTATAACAAAGCTTATCATTTACAGTATAGTTATCGGATATAATAGCACCCAGCTTTCGCGTAATCCCGTAGTCCTTAAGCACTAAAAGGAGAGTATTCCATTACTCGTCCCCGCTATAAGAGGCTACCGTACAAAGGCCAAGGAAAGCATTTGTAAGCTTTTCCTGGCTATTAATAAAATAGCCGCTGTCGGGACTATGACATGTGTGGTCACGTGGTCACGTGTCCCGCTAGCACTAGCGTGTAAGGAGAGCTTACCTCTCCTCAAGCGTCTGTATTGTCTTACGAAAAGAGAACAATATAACATCATACTATCTATAAACTGTAGCTACGTGATATCACCTTTGTGATATCAACACTGATCAGTGGTTAACTTCACTGTTATACCATAGAACAGCAAAGTATCCCATTAAGAAGAGACGAGCCACTGTACCAGTGTTGGAAAACAAGCCCGCAACGATATCACGTGATGAGACTTGTGGGAGACATCTCTTGGCAGGAATTTGACCAATCAGACAACTTCGACCGTCGGTCGAAGTTCCTCGAAATCTCTTCAACCACCTATATAGAAAATAAGCAATACACAGAGTTTTTAGCTCCATAGCCTCAATTCAACAGGTTATGAGCCCGGGTTTCGCGCCTGATGGGCTAAATCTAATTGCTTCATTATTGTTACGATATTTGCTATCGCAATATCACCACACGGGCGTAAAAAGTCGGTGAACGTTCACCTGACTTACAATGCTAAAAACCTACAACGAGCAGCTACGTAGCTGCTAACTACGGACTCTACGCCGAATGCACAAGAGGATCCTACCGAGGACGAGCCTAACACAGTCCGTGATCAAACCGCGGCACCGGAGGCTTAGGAGGACCTCTCATTCGGTGGACAACCTTACTATCGTTAAAACAGAACGATAGAGTTTCGAGAACAAAGCTCTATGACAACCGTATCAGTGGCGGATTAGAAGAAGCTTATTGGAACTGCCTACACTGGCTAAGGAACATACTGAGTCAAAACCTATACTACACAAATACTCCTTACAAAAGGAAACCAATCTGACAACGTTGTCTTAACAAGGCCTACAGACTGCCTACTACAAACTACCTACAACATAAAGCCCCGCCAATATGAGCGACGAACGTACCGCCCAAGTCTCTATTCGAAAGCTCGCTAGACGGGAAGACTGGCCGATGTTCAGTATCGACGTACAAAACCACCTCCGATCCAAGAACATTGAGTGGGTCCTTGACGATCCACCGCGACCTCTTCCTACACTCGAATCGATCAAGGAGAAATGGGCGGACTTGGGCTTTACCAGTAAACAGCTAAAAATCAAACCAGCTGACTTGGTAAAGGAACGGGAGAAACACGAGGAACAGCTAGCCTACGCAGCCGGTTTTATTAACCAGAGCGTTAGCGACATCTACAAGCCATTTATATCAAACACCGGACAGGCGCTTGAAAAATGGAAAGCGTTAAAAGAACGCTTTGAGGATCTTAATCCGGCAGCTATTACCGACATTGTAGCTACCTTCTTTACTAAACGCGTTCAAGACTTTAAGAACGTAGAGGAGTTTGTCTCCTATATTACATCAAACCTCGATCGTCTCATCGAAATGAACCAACCTATTAACTACGAGGTCCTCGCCCAAGCGGCCCTCCTACACGGGGTCAACTCTACTAGCTACGCTCAGTTCAAAACAACAAAACGAACGAATTGGACGCGGGAAAACACCGACCCACGAGCCTTAGGCAAGGAACTCATCATCTTCGACAGCGAGCTTGATCAGGAAGTCTCTACTGCACTAGTAGTACAATCAAACGATAGAGGGCCTACAAAGAGAAAAATAGCGCCAGTTGGGACATGCAAACACCCTAACTGCGTGAGATACAACAGAACTACGCACTACGAAGAAGACTGCTGGGAGAGGAAGCCAGACAACGCTCCAAAAGAAATTGGTGATAGGATCCGCTCAAGGAAGAAGCGAAGGACTCGAGCGCCTGTCCAGCTCGACGAACACTCCAGTCGAGCTGAGCTTGACGCAAATCCATGACGAGAGCTTGCAGCAGCGGTCGTACAAGCTCGACTAAGTAGGCACGACTTCGTCTACGATACCGCCGCTACCGTCCACTGCTGCAATAACCGTGAACTTCTTTTCAACTATGTCAATGACGACACCTCGTTAGGTACAGTTGGTCCCTATGGAGCTCGATCAGAAGGCAAAGGATCCGTCTCTATACAAACCGCACTACCTGATGGAAGCCACGGAAGCACGCTTACTCTACACGATGTTCTTTACGTGCCACATTCACCAGCGAACCTACTATCTGGAAGCCGGCTTGAGGAAATGGGCGTCTTCTTTGACAATAAGACTCACGAACTTGAATGTAACAACGAGGTAATAGGATACGCGCCTAAAATTCAACGACTCTACCCGATTCGGCAGTACAACCACCAGTCAGAATCGGTCCTCTATACCATCAAAAACGACGAAAGTCTACCTATTTGGCATCACCGATTTGGCCACCTTAACTACAGCGACCTCAGACGCTACCTAAATAAACTTGGCATTAAGTTTAATGACGTTAGCGATGAATACTGTGAGCCTTGCGCTCAATCTAAAGCCCAAAAGAGGTACAATAGAACACCCCAAGAACGAGCTACACGGCCGTTTCAATTCATCCACACGGATCTAGTGGGGCCTATTACCCCCATTGGCTTTGAAGGCGAAAGATACTACGTATCTTTTACCGATGACTATACGAGGTTCACTACAATCTATACCGTCCGTACGAAGGACGAGTGGCTCAATACTCTACAGAGGTACTACAACTGGATCCACACCAAATTCGACCTCAAAATCGCCAGAATTCGTACCGACTACGGAGCGGAGCTTCGTAGCAAGAAAGCAACTACCTGGATGGACGATCTAGGTATAGAATTCGAACCTACCGCCTCACACGCTTAAGAAGAGAACGGAGTAGCAGAGCGCTCGCAGCGAACCTCCACTGAGATTACCCGCTCAATGATCCTCGCAGGCAATATACCAGACTTCCTATGGCCTGATGTACTTCTTGCAGCCATACATATCAAAAACAGACGCCCTACAAGAGCTCTTAATGGCATGTCACCTTACGAAAAGCTTAAGGGTAAACCTCCCTTAGTACACCACCTGAAGGCTCTAGGATCTACCGTCTATTCCCTTATAGCCGAAGAAGATCGCGTGAAATCAGCCAGGTTCGCTCCACGAGCAAAGAAGGGTGTTCTAATTGGCTATGACGGCAAGACAATCTATCGCGTTTGGCTACCAGATGAACAGAAGATCGAGCGGCTTAAAGACGTCGAAATCTACGAAGGTGATATTAGTTCAAAGACTGCCACCATATTTACGGAAGAATCTATAGACTCGTCTAATAAGCAAGGGAGGGAAGACACTACTACTCCTCAGCCGAAGCCTCTATCAAGAAAAAGACAACGAAGAATCAATCGGAAGGAAGGTCGCGATAGTTTACCCCGCGGGCTTGAGTCTCTGCCCAAAAACCTCACTACGACCACTACTCGATCAGGCCGCCAGACGTCAAGAATTGACCTACTGAGCGACCCTACTGCCTTCCTTACAAGCCTCACGGGTACAGACCAAAGCCTTGACTAATGGGCTGATAATATCAATAAGCTACTAAGCAACTGGGACGACGAAATAGGCGACGAACTAATAGCCCTTCTATCCACCTTTCCTCCACAATCTACACCTCAAAACCCTCACTCAAACGATCGCGATGCGGTCGATCCTATGGCTCTACTAGCCGGCCATATTCGATATACTGGCTCACCCGATCTCGAAACGTACACATCTACTACCTCAATCGACGAAGATGAGCCTTATACATACGACCGAGCAATCAACGGCCCGAACAGCGAAGAATGGATAAAAGCAATGATAGAGGAGGTAGGGTCTCTAATTAAGAACCAGACGTGGGAGCTTGTCGACCTCGCCTCCCTTAAGCCTCCTCATAAGCCTCTCGCTGGTAAATGGGTGTTCAAAGTTAAAAAGGGAAAGGACGGCGAGGTCCTCCGCTATAAGGCTAGATGGGTCGTCAAGGGATATCTACAGCAGTACGGTGTCGACTACGACCAGACCTTTGCTGCGGTAGTAAAACCTATGGCTTTTAGGGCTCTATTCGCGATTGCTGCCTACCACGACCTTGAAATTGAACAGATGGATGTTAAAACCGCCTTTCTCTATGGACCAATTGATCAAGAACTCTACGTCGTTATGCCAAAAGGCTACGAAGAAGCTGGCAAAGTCTGCCGCCTTAAGAAGGCCCTCTACGGACTAAAACAGTCACCTCGAATCTGGTACGAGACGCTCTCAAAGTTTCTACTAGAAAAACTTGGACTTCACCATCTACACGCGGATCACAGTATATTCGCCACCAGTAAAGGATGGAAAGGTTTAATCATTTCTGCCTACGTTGATGACACTAAAATTATCCACAAAGATATAGCGGTAGTCAATCGGGCGAAAGCAGAGCTCAAGGCAGCCTTCCAAATGATAGATCTTAGGCCAATAAGCTTTTACTTAGGCATAACAGTTACGAGAGATCGAACGAAGAAGAAGATCACACTCTCACAGCGAGCCTACCTCATCAAAGCTCTTGAACGTTTTGGATTGCGAAAGGCTAACACCTCACCGGTACCCATAAAGCACTCAATTGAGCTTGTAGCCAATCAAGAAACTACCAGCGAGGACGACGTCAGAAGATACCAGAGCATGGTCGGTTCAGTTATGTTTCCTATGATAGAAACAAGGCCAGATATCGCCTTTGCGGTATCAACGGTGAGCCGTTTCGCCCATAATCCTACCTCTACCCATATAACGGCCGTAAGACTTATCCTTCAATACCTGGCCGGCTCGCTTGATAGAGGAATTACCTACGGAGGCGATGAGAACCTAGACCTTACACCAATTGGCTTCAGTGACGCCGACTGGGGACGAGACAAAACCACAAGACGCTCTGTATCGGGCTTTGTGTTTATGTTAAACGGAGAACCAATTTCATGGAAATCAAAGCTACAAGCTACCGTTTCACTATCAACATGTTAATCAGAGTACACGGCTCTAACGGCTGCAGTAAAAGAGGCTACGTGGCTTCGACTTTTACTTACCGAACTAGGTGTACTAGACCAGAGCGAACAGTTCGCTAGAATCTTAATCAAAACCGACAACCAAGCTGCAAAAGCGTTGGCCGAAAATCCAGTTCAGCACGATCGAACGAAGCACATCGACATCCAGTTTCACTACGTGAGAGATGAGATAAACAGTAACAGAATCGACCTCGTACACGTTGCTTCAATTGACATGGCGGCCGACGGCCTTACTAAGCCTCTCGCGGGTCCTCAGTTCTACGCCTTCCTTAAACACCTTCGGATAGTGTAGAAACTCGATTGACTACACTAGGCCTTAATAGGAAATCAGTACACGATCGGTAGATCCTCGGAGAGTGCGCTAAACGACGCCTTAAGGCCTCAAAACGAGCGACAGAACTCAACCTTGATCTACCAACCTACCACTCAAACCTACCACTCGAACCTGCCACCTGAACCTACCACCCGAATCCAACGGCCGCGACATCAGGGAGGGCTCATACCGGTAGGAAGGATGGACATACTTCAGGAAAGACACAGGGCGAGGCTACAGGGCCTCTAGAGCTCTATGGGCAATGTAGAACACCTATGGGGAGGTGCTGCCAAAATTTTGAGAGACGTTTCACGAAAGGAACTCCAACAACCCTCATTAAGCAACCCTACACCCTTATATACAGTGTATATAGCGGCATCGTTGACTGAGCTTGAGGGAGGGTGTTGGAAAACAAGCCCGCAACGATATCACGTGATGAGACTTGTGGGAGACATCTCTTGGCAGGAATTTGACCAATCAGACAACTTCGACCATCGGTCAAAGTTCCTCGAAATCTCTTCAACCACCTATATAGAAAATAAGCAATACACAGAGTTTTTAGCTCCATAGCCTCAATTCAACAACCAGTGCTACTCGTGCTAGAGGAAGCTGTCTACTAATGCCAGAATTTGAGTGTTGAATAGAACTCTTCCAGGGATTTAAGGATACAAGGCCAGAATCTAAGCCTTCGATATTACGAATCTCGGCGTCCATCATGCTGAACAATACGCTTCGCGACCTGCGATTTAAGGCTAGAATCTAAGCCCCAGATCGTAGTTCCTTGTCTAGAACGCATCGAAAAAGGAAAAACGATAACACCTTCTACCTACTTACCTCCGCGTACCCTCTCCATTTACGACACCTTATGAATATAACAAGATCCTAATTTAAATCTGCTAAGATGGTAAAATTAAATCATAGCAAAAACGACAGTGTTGATAATTGGAAGGCTGCCCTACCACTAGGGGTAGATATATATACCAGAGTCATCGACAAGAATTAGGATGATTTTATGATAGATATTAACACTTATACCGCAAAATAAGTAAATGGTTTTATTCTCTACCAGCTTTTCCTCTACCGAAGCAGATCCTACACCGATTTTAAGCTATAGGAGGGTTTCCGGGAAGATTTTGTGGAGTAGACCTTAAATACATGGAAGCTTGGAAACACTTAGGTTATTAAGGAATTCCGCGACTTCCTTTGTAGGAATGGAGTCGCCGTCTCTAAAGATGGATCTTTAATTATAGGCAATCTTTAGGCTGTTATTAATAACCAACAGGAACCAAATTGGATACTAGAAGAGATCCACAAGCAGATAAATAACAAACCAGATATAAATATGTTCTCTAATGAAGGCAACTTTAATTCAAAACTTAACCCTCTTCATAGACCTAAAGGTAACTACCAACCACCAGATCCACCTGGTAATAGCCTTTCGCTAAATCCGCCTGGTAATGGTCTTCCACCAGATCCACCTGGTAATGGTCTTCCACTAAATCCACCTGGTAATGGTCTCCCACCTGCCCCTCCTAGAGGCAGCGGTGGCCTAGGCAGTCTTAGCCTTTCCGGTTCTCCCCTACTTTAACCAACCGACGAGATCCCCTCACGGGAAGTCACAAATTTGATAAAAATATACCAGGATAAAGGGAAGAAGTTTGGAGGAGAATTGTACGACATGCTTGGAGCAAAGCTGCAGGTCTTTCAGGACTGCTGTAATAAGGTTGGAATCCAACATTACCAGTATCATTATACCTTCTCTGTTATGCTAAAAGGACGCGCCGTAACTTTCTACTACAACCATATTGCAGGCAAACGCTATAATTTTAATATAATGCTAAACCTTACAAAAGCTTATTTTGAGACAGACGAAAACTGACAACTCTATATATCAGAATGGAGAGAAACTATATTCCAGAGAGTTATTACAGCTAATCCAACAAATACTCGCCTGGAATGTCTCTAACTACTCTTTAATAAACTATAGAAGGTTTAGCGAGGGCTTACTAAGAGCTACTAAAACGACAAAAGTCTACTAGACCAAGTTATCTCAGCCTGTCGTGGCGTCCCTAAATGTAGCTTAGCACTCTTTTAACCTGCATCTACTTTTGAAGGAGTATGTGCCCAACTACAATCTGCTGTAGGAACTGCTGTAAGAACACAAGAGATACAACAGTTCTATACCGAAACCCCAACCCATTATAATGACCCCGACCAATACGAACAGTACGGCCAGTACTGGACCGATCGCTCCTATGGAGGAAGTGGATATGGATGAGGCCGTGGCAGCTATAAAAGACGCGGAGGATTATAAGGCTATTGCAGAGGCTACCGCGGAGGAGGCTCTCGTAGAGAATCTAGTAGAGGTGGATTCTGGAATGGAGCCGGATATCAACAAAAGAAGTACTATATCTGTGACAAGACAGGATGCTGGTTAAATAGGCATACTGTTAAAGAGCGCCAATAGGCATATACAAAGTTTCGGTAAACTGCCTAACTTGCCACAAATCAAGAAGTTATACCTACTTATTATTAGACTTTGCTTGCCTAGTATGAAGGTGTAGAAGGAATCTCTTAGGATGCCCCTAATAATGTACACCAACTTCTCTTAGAAATGGAGAATGAGGATAAGAATGCACTATCTAGTCAATACTTTACAGAATTTGGAGAAATCGATAGAGCGTAAACAGTGGCTATCCTTAACAACCAATCTATAGTTCATTCGTTTACTAAGACGGATATCTTCGCTAAGCAAAGTAAGAACTCATCGTTTACATTTAAGGACCGCTATTCTTCAGGTATTTTCTAAGGCATTATGCCAGATAGTGGAGCTGCAGGAGTGTTAACTACAGGAGAACCTTAATTCCATGCACTTCAAGAACTAGACCCTGCAGTTTAACTTAATAAATCAACGGCAGGACATTATAAGATCCGCTTTGGGAAGGGAGAGGCCGTATCTCTAGGTACAATCGAAGTCTCTACCCCCTTTGGTATTATTACTTTCCATATACTGCCGGCAAACACGCCATTTCTATTCTGTATCCAAGACATGGATAAAATAGGAGTTAAGCTAGACAATCTTGCGAATGTGCTTATTCAAGGCGATAAGATTATCCCTATTATATGCAAGTGGGGTCATCCATAGATAATTATCTATAGTAAGGAGCAAGCTATAGCCTGGTGCCACTTAACCAAGGCAGAATTAAGGCAATTGCACCGTTGCTTTGGATATCCTTTAGTTTAACAACTACACAAAGTTCTCCAGAGAGCAGGCTATGACGTGGAGTCTTAGGCAATTAAACATCTTACCAAATTTTGCCACTAATGCCAGATAAACAGTAAATCCCCTGGTTAATTTAAGTTCACCTTAAAGGATAACCATGAGTTTAACTTCTCTATTATCATCAACGTCATGTATCTAGACGGCAAGCCAGTATTGCATATTGTGGATTCTTCAACTGCTTTCCAGGCTGCGCGGTTCCTCAAGGACATTTCTGCAAAGAATACATGGGATATACTGTAACTTTGCTAGATTAATACTTACTAAGGACCACCAGACTATATTATCTATGACGCTGAAAAGAACTTCTCTTTAAGGGAGTTTAGATAGCATGCAAAGGCAATGTCTATTGAGATTAAGGAAGTGCCTGTAGAAGCGCACAACAGCGTTAGTAAGGTAGAACGCTACCATGCCCCACTGCGCCGAGCTTTTAAAATTATTTAAAATAAGCTTAGCAATATCTAAGTTAATTTAAAAGTTATCCTATAAATAGCTGTTAAGGCTGTTAACAACTCAGCAGGACCTAATGGAATTATCCCTACTCTACTAGTCTTTGGAGCCTATCTAAGGATGACTTAAGATTCTCCTCTATCACCCACAGTCACTAAGAGAGCTGAGGTAATTTGACTAGCTACTAAGGAAGTAAGACGCCTACACGCAGAGCGCCAAGTCAAGGATGCACTTGCAATAAGAAATGGCCTAAGTACTATAACAACTCTTGACTTACCTATCCAGTTAAATGTACGAGTTTGGCGTGAGAAAGACGGATGGAATGGTCCATTTAAGTTACTCTCTACTGATAGAGAGATATGCGTGCTATAAATGCCATATGGACCTACATCATTTCGCTCAACGGTGGTTAAACCTTACTATTTAGACGATTTAGACGACCTCCCTTTTTAAGAGGAGGATAACCCTGAACAAGACGAACCATCTAAGGAGATTTAACCAGCTGTATAACAAGGTTGAGGATAACCTAAGGGATCTTGTGATAAGGTTCACTTTGTTAAAAATAACAACTTTAACTAGGATCTTAATAATTAATTCCTTATTAACCCTTTAATGGTATTTATAACCAGTAAGGAAGAAGCCAACAAGGAACTGTCTTTAAAGCTGCGTAAGAAAGGCTTAATCACCACTCCTAGTGCACCATTTAAGGCATCTTAAAAGCAGGAGATTAACGGCCTCATTGGCAGAGGAGTCTTTAAGTTTAAGCTGTACAACTCTGCCAAACACGGGAACCAACGCATCTTCAATTTAAGAATTATCAATAAGGTAAAGGGCAAGGCTACTAATGCCCCTTATAAGAAATCTAGGCTTGTCATCTAAGCCTACAATAATGATAGTAAGGAGGTAATTCTTATATAGTCTCCAACGATTCAACGTGCCAGTTAATAAGTAATCGTCGCCCTAGCCCTAGCGTTGCTACAGCTCCCTAGCAAGGAAATAAGCTTATAGCTCTGAGATATTACTTAGGCGTACACTCAGTTAACAACGTATCTCCAGTAACTGATCTTAGCTTATCTTCTAAAGCAAATTCAACACTAGTACCCTGAAGGCATGATCATAGTAGTACTTAAACCACTTTATAGGATCACTGAGGCCGGTACTTACTGGTGGGCTATATACAGCAAGCACCATAAAGAGAAGCTATTCATGACTATGTCTACTTACAACCCCTGCCTCCTAATTACCACTTTAAAGGAGATATTTGGAGTTATGGGAATGCAGACAGACGACACTATTATCTTAGCAAATGAAAAGTTCTTAGCTCTTAAGGAAGACGAGTTACAAAAAGCTAAGCTTATAGCAAAACCGAAGGAGAAATTAACACCTAAAAAGCCGTTAATCTTTAATGGATGTGTCTTAACTTAAGAAGGTAATACAATGGCATTACGCCAAAAGGAGCAAGGCAAGAAGATTAAACTAGTCAACGCTAGTTCTCTAACTTTCTAGCAAGGATATATTAAACAGCGCGCTCGTGGAGCCTATATTGCTTCTATTTGTCAACCAGAAGCTGCTTTTAACCTATTAGTTGCCGTATAATATTAAGAACCAAGTAAGGAGGACCTTATTGCTTTAAACAAGCGCCTTAAATAGCAAATGGATCACTTAGATTAAGGTCTGAAGTATATTCCTATTAACCTTAACACAGCTAAGCTCTTTGTCTTTATGGATAGATCATTCGCAAATAATAAAGATTTTAGCTCCCAGATTAGATATAAGATTATTATTATAAATAAGACTATAGGACGTGATAAGTTTATTCTTAAAGGAAATATAATCTACTAGAGCTTAACTAAGAGCAAACAAGTTACTAGAAGCGTACTAGCCTCCAAGATCTATGGTATAGTTAGAGGAGTTAACATCTCATTTATTATTAGCACTACTTTAAAGTTAATTACAGATCAACTTGTGACGGCTCGCACAAATGCCTCTGAACCGAAGCTTGTGGATTGCTATCTAATGAAGATACTAAGCTAAGGAGAAGAAAAGAAGGGGGTCGCCAGGACCATAGTAAACATATATGAAAGGGCAGCCGCCAAGGCGCTAGCGGTAAGCGAGCCAATCGTAGGTTGGCAGAATATGGCAGCAGCATGGCAGAATTTGGCAGGTGACGCGCTCTAGCACCGTCACACAACTTAATATCCCCGCTATCTCTACAGTTATCTGTATAGACTCGTACTCCCTTTACGAGTGCTTAGTTAAGCTTGGCACGACTAAGGAGAAACGCCTAATAATCAATATTATAGCTATTTAACAGTCTTATAAACGCAGAGAACTATTTAAGATTCAATGGATTAATGGGCAGGATAACCCTGCTAATGCTATAACAAAGCCGAACCCCAACAAGGCTCTTGAAGTCTTTATTAACACAAATGCCCTTTAAGTACGAGTGGAGGGATAGGTGAAGAGAGAGTGATATAGGGGAAGCGGTTAGACTGGTATAGTCACGTAGGCAACCCCTAAAAAGAAGAATTGCCAGTGTTGGGACTATGACATGTGTGGTCACGTGGTTACGTGTCCCGCTAGCACTAGCGTGTAAGGAGAGCTTACCTCTCCTCAAGCGTCTGTGTTGTCTTACGAAAAGAGAACAATATAACATCATACTATCTACAAACTATAGCTACGTGATATCACCTTTGTGATACCAACAGCCGCAAATCGCAAGGAGAAGGTAATTATTTAGAGAGGTCCAGATATTAACAGAGATAAATGCTTATTAGTGCAGACTGCAGCCTCTTTTATACAATATCCTTTTGCGATAGCTATGAGTTATAGATCTTTTTCCTAACTTCTAAGTAGGCTATAGTTATATAGCCGTCTACTTTAGGATTAATTAACTGTAGAAGGACATGGAACTCCGGCCACTTAACCATCCAAAATAGTAAGTTTTGTACGACAATTAATGCAATAAGGGCCTTATCAATAGCTTCTTTATTTTGGACTGCTTGGAGCACTTCTAAATCTAGCTCTTCTATCTTGTTTTAAGACGACACTTTAAGGTAAAGATCTTTTAATTGATCCTATATTGCTTCTTTTATACAACTAGTTTTAGGCTTAACCGTAATACCATGCAGTGTGGTTTTTGATGGTTTATTATCAATAAGATCGATTAATAATCGTTATTAACAATAATCGATTATTATTAATTCTTATCAATAATTCTCACCGCTTAATTGAATTTTCTAAACTGCTTCCTTCTTTTTATTTATTTTTTGTATAAATTATGGATTCTAAAGCCGATTCATCTCTTCCTACACTTTTAATTACCTATAATTCAGTTAAAACTGGATCAAAAAATTTAAGAAGGGGTAGATCCGCTCATACAACATAGGTCCACACTCGTACGGCACGTAATAGAGAAAATTCTCGGCATAAGTTCTGTATACATTGTACAGTAACACCACCGTACAGCACTTCGGTTAGTACAAATATGCGTGGACATCTTAAGTTAAAGCATGGAATATATGTCAACCGAACTCCGGGTCCAATTCAAGTGGAAACCGTCCGCCAACTACAGCAACTTTATACCCGGGCACAGTCTTCAGGCTAAACAGAAGAGATCGATACTTAAGTCTACCAAAAACATCTAAATTAGGATGTAATTAATGAGGCTTTAGTTATACTAATTATCGTACAAAACCTTCCTTTTTGAGTTGTTGAATGGCCTGAATTTCATGCTTTTTGCCAAGTACTCAATCCAGAATCATCCGACTTTATAACTATAGCACACTCTCAAGTTATGAAGAAGATTGAGGAGTCCTAGCAGGTTCACAAAGATATTATATAAAAGAAACTTTAGTTAGCAGTATTAAGTATTCATCTTTTACTTGATATCTGGACCTCTCCAAATAGGCTCCTTCTTCTAGGGATCTGCGCCCATTTTGTTAACCATTAAGAGAAGCGCTTAAAGGCCCTCCTCGCGCTTTGTACGGTAACAAACCATAGCAGAGATAAGCAATTCGCTACTCTTCTCCCAGTCCTTAAGGACTACGGTATTATACGAAAGCTTGGGTCTATTGTTTATAATAACGCCACTTTAAATAATACACTGTGTCGTACGGTAGAAGCCTATCTTAGGGAAGAGGAAAATATTAAATAGGATTCTACATACCGGCGGATCCGCTGTACTGGTTATATTATTAATTTAGCCGTACAAGCCTTCCTATTTTATAGCCTAATTAAAAAGGAGCAACTTGAGTTATACAACAAACAGGAAGGAAAAGGGGAGGTAGGAAATAAGGAGGATTAGCGGGCAACCTTTTAGGTTATAGGACCACTCGGCAAGCTTTATAATATTATTGTATATATCCGCAGTTCCGCCGGTCATACCAAGGAGTTTAAGGATCTGGCAGGGAGAATAATTCCACTTAATAATCGTATAAGATGGAATAGTTGGTTTTAAATGCTGACTGTAGCCGATTAAAAGGCGGGAGCTATTAATACCTATACTAAGAACTACTTTGCCACGCTCTAGGCAGACTATCTCTCTCTAGAGGACTGGAAACGGCTTTATATGATTAAGGAATTCCTTTAACCGTTCCACCAAGCAACTTTAGAAACTTAGGGTGACTATATAACAATCAATAGTATACTCTTTACTATGGATATTATTGTTTAGTATTTTAAAGCCGCGCTTATAAGTAGACTTCTTCCTAGACTGGATAATACTAATACCGTATAATAGTCTAAACATGCTTCTAATAAGGAGTTTAGCTCTCAAATTAGAAAGGGGTGGGAGACCTTTAATAAGTACTATAGTAAAACAGACGACTTACCCCTTTACGCCACCGCCCTTATTCTCCACCCAAACCGTCGTATAAAGTATATTGAGGCAAACTGGAAAGTAAAGTGGGTTAAGCCCGTATTAAAAAAGGTTAAAGAGCTTTGGGAGTCCTACCGGGAAAAAGCTCCTACTCTTCTAAGTTCTTTATCATACGAAAGGAAACCTTAGGAGCAGGAACTTAACATATTTAATTAAATTGCTCAAAAGCTAGGGAAGTATGCTTGACTAGCAAGTTAGGATGAGTACTAAGATTATTATAACGGGGAACCGTACGATATTGGTAAAATGCCGGCGCTTAAATAGTGGTGTTAAGATTAACAAAGAAAACGTTAGCCAAGGTTATTGTATATGGCAATTAATATTCTCTCAATTCTAGCTATAAGCGATGAACCAGAGCGAGTCTTTTTAGGGAGACGTCGTACAGTATCGTGGGAAAGGGCGCAGATGGGAGCAGAAAACCTTAAGAGAGTAGAGTATTCAAAACATTGGAAACGAAGTGGTATTTTAGACGAAATACTTAAGATAGTAGATTAATATCAGGTAGCTAATAGGGCCTTTTCTAGAAGCCTTCCTCTAAGTTCCCTTTGTAAATTAATTGGCCTCAGGCACGTACTATAATGCCAAGTAATTATCAATAATTATCAATTATTGACCAATAATAGCGATTATCAATTGATGCCTTATCGATAGCATCGAAAACCAGCCTGATACCATGCTTTAACGCCAGGTGGTTTCAGAAGTTAAAAGTTGACTATATAGCATATAACTCTATGCAGTGTTTACAATAGAATAAAAGATGGGCTTTTTTATTTCGTACGGGTTTATTATTGCTTAGTGGACGGGTATACTCCTATATTAAAAGAGCTGAGCGACCTCTTGTATTTTTTAATTTAGAGGTATTAATAGAGCCAAGAGTTTCTAATTCCACTTCTAAAGCCATATTTTGTACAATAATAATAAAGAAAAAGGCGACTGAAAATTTATTTGGGGTATGCCAAGACTTATCATAATAAGGCTTACTGTAGATCTTCGCGTAACACACGGTCTTACGTAACGCACGAATTTTCTACCCTACTACCCTCTATAATATAATAACCCTATAAGCTATTAGGCTAAAAATATAATATATTCTAAATATAATATATAAGAAGCTTTTTATATATTTTTTTAATAGAAAATCTTACTATATAGTATAATTTTTAGGTAATTCTAGTAAAAAATAAATAACCACTTAGGAATTTTAAAATATTTAAGTTTTATAACCTCTAATACTTATATAGTAGAAGATTTTATAATTATTAATTGCTAAAAAATATATATAACCAATTTCTTTATATAAGATTGTTCGTACTAACTTAATAGCACAAGTGAGTTGTATCCACGGGCACGAAATACATGTAGTATCATATGCTTGTTTGGATGGTGACTTGTCTCTTATATTAAAGCAGACTACGTGGTCTATATACTGATGCGACCTCCCCCTAATTAGTCAGTGCTTTAGGGGTGCACTAGACGCGTAAGCGGGTGGTTAGTGCACCGAACGCGTAAACGCGTAGTTAGTGTACCGTACGCGTAAGCACGCGTTCGGTACGACAGGTGCTGTAATTATATACTGGCGGTACTTAAAAAATGAAACCACCTGTATATAGCCTCCGTAATTGTTTTAATAGAACCGTAAAATATAAAAGAAATATATAGGAAATCCCTCCCAAGGTGCCTTCTAAGCTGCCTTCCAGACGGTGCTTTAAGCTGACCGTAAGTCCTGCTTAAGGTCCGTAAAGTAAACTGTACGGCCTTCCAACGGGCCGTAATGGAACCGTATAGCCTTCTGACGGGCCGCAAATAAACTATAAGTGCTCCGTTAGTCACGTTCCACCCATTCTGTAACCTTTAGATTAAGCTTATTTGTGTTAATTAGGGTTTTTAGAGCTTAACACGGCTTTGCCTTAGTTATGGCGTCTACTGGGTTATCTCCGCTGCTAATCTATTTAACCTCCGTAATCTCACGTTGTTTATAGGCCTGATGTAAGCACATTAGGTTGATCATAAGCCTCTTCTCTTATATTATACCTAGTTTAACTAGGCAGTCGTAAAGGGACTTTAAATTGGTGCATAAAACCAGGGGTAACTGCTCTAGTTATAGAATCTTCTAGACCGTTAATTTAATTGCGGCTGCTATATCAAATCCATAAGCTAGTGCATATAGTTTAGAAGCTAGTACACTATAGGTTACTCATTTGCACTTAATTAAAGACCAGTATAGTATATTTGCGTCCTAATTGCGGTCTGTAAGTACAATTACAAAGCCGATTTATAATAACAGGTCTTTATTATTAGCAAAAGAGGCGTCCGTAAATGCCAGTAAGCTAAGGGAACTTAGGTCTAGTGGTACAAAAGTAAGTCCCCTTGCTGCATTGTCAATTTGCTACTGAATGCGCTTATTAAGCTACTTAATATTTTCTTCTTGCGGATCTACTGCCTGGGCCGCAAAGGACAAGTCGTAGGCAGATTTAGGTTGGTAGACTATGGTAATATAGGCGCCTCTTGCACGCTGTGCAGCGTATTGGTCCTTTATATTTACGGTTTTACGGGTCTCTCCGCGGGAACTGGTGAGGTCTATAGGCTTTACTATAATAAGTTTTAGGTTTTAAGCTTGGCGTTTCTGGGTTAGCTAGATTAAGTTGCCCTTTTGTATAATTAAGCCTCTGTTAAACTTAATTAGAGTCTGCTTAGTTAACTACTCTTACGGCTTTACCAGGAACTTAGCTTCTTGCAGTTTAGTCTCTTTAGCATCCGCAAATATCCGGTCTACTAAAAAGAGGGTATTGTCTGTTTAGAGTCCAATAATACTAAGGCCGTTTGATGGGCTATATAGGAGGTAGGGGTTATAGGTCAACTATTCCATTTTAAGTTTACTAACATGGTGCTGGTGGTATGTCTTAAACTAATAGTTTCCGGCTTCTGGTACTCCGTAAAGAGGTTTTACAACCCGTAAAATTGTTCCTGGTTATAGGTTAAGCTTATAGGGTAGTTATATAAAGATATCCCTACTTAGGTAGGTATTAGACTGTATGTAGGCTTATAAGATGTCCCGTAAGTAAAGGGCTATGGATTTGGTTTGCTATAGTCCAGGCGTAAATATAAGTATAATCCGTTAACTAACCCGTTAAATTATAGGCAATTGTATAAGAACTAGGTCCTTTCCCTAGTTGTTATAAGCTTATATAACGAGCCTTAATTTTTTAAAGGCTTTGTTAGTACTAGGGTGCTTAATCTTGTTAACAAAGCGTAAGTTAAATATATGGACGCCTTGCAGAATATCTCTCTCTGTTATAATTGCAAAGACACCTTTTTTAAGTAGTCCGTTAATCTCTTTACGTTGTAAGTCCGTAAAAGGGGTTTCCTGTACTAGAACTAATATATCTATAGGCGGAGATTGCTTTGCGGATGTGCCTGCGGAGGTTAGGTGGTTCTCCATTATAGGATTCTTATAGGGGCGTCCTCGGCCACGCTTTATGGTAGGTTTAGTAGGTTTAGTGGGTTTCTAGAGGACCTCTAGGGTAGGCAAGGGTGCCTCCAGTTTATTTAATTTGGCAGTCGCTTCTGGTTTATCTAGTTTAGCGGTTGCTTCTAGTTTGTCTAGCTTAATGTTATGGGTGTTTTTAGGCCGAAAGTAGGGTTTTACGGATGTGCTTCTAAAGCTAGTTGGCCTACTAGGAAGCTGTATATAGTATATCTCGTTTTCTACAGCTAGTAGACGGTAAGGTCTATTCCAACTGCCGCTTTTACGCTATACAAGGACTTTAGAGTTAAGCGGGAGGTTATATACTAAGGTTATATTAGGTCTGTTGCGGTGGTGCAAAGCGTTATTAATAGTTTATTTAGCCTATAATTTAACTATTTTGGCCATTGCCTTCCGTATTGCAGCTGCTCGTTCCGTAATAGACGGGGCAGGGGGGCCTAGGTTGCTTATTCTTAGGTAGGCTCCGTAAACTAAAAGGGTAGGTACTAGTCCGTTAGGGCTAGCGGTGTCATTAACGGCTTTTACGGCTATCTATAAAGCCAGTTTCTTTTGGATATCTTTATACTCGTCCGTAATAATCTAATAAGCTCTTCGTAGAGCTGGGTAAGCTCGCTTAATAAGCCTAATAGACTAATGCGCCTTAACTAGAACAGCTTTTATTAATATAGCCATGGCCATAGCATACTGCTAGAATTCCTTGCTGATGAAGTTCCTACCGGCATCATGGGTGATATACTCAGGAGGTCCAACGTACGTGTTAATCTAGCAGGTCCGTAAAATATCCTAAGTATACTTTATGGATATATTTTGTAACCAACGGGCGGCTTGGTAGTGGGTTGCCTCGTTAATTATATGTAATACTAGGCTGCTGTTGATGTATATAATGTCTACGTATACTAAGTGGTTGAAGTTAAGGTCCTTATAAAGGGTGAACTTAAATCGGCCTAGGGAACGTCCGTATTTCTGGCAAAAGGAGTAGTATTTGGTTAGGTAATCAACTGCCTTCCTGTTAACGTCGTCGTGTCTAGAGCGTTCAAGGACTCTATATAGCTTTTCGGCTGACGGGTGGCCGAAACGGCGGTACAGACGGTGGATCTCCATACTAGTAAGATAGCACGGGTTATAGTCGAAAGATTCCTAAATATAGGTCCGTAAAGTCTCTCCCTATATAAGGAACGGGTGTCCAAATCGTTATATAATTGGTAGGGTAATATGCTTGCTTTCTAGGGCAGTTGTAGGGCCGATTAAGGTGTCCGTAATATTGTTATAGTAAACCTGTAACCTATCCATGTCCGCAAGACAAAGTAAGAAAGGGGTGTCTGCTTTTACTATATAGAAGTTAACTAGACTAATTAGGGTCTTAACTGTAACTGATTTAATTGATACAGTTAAGCCAATGCCAAATTGGACGTTTACGGCCCTAGTTTGCATAGTGTTAATGTCCGTATTATTATTTGCGGTAGTCCTATATGCAAGGTATTGTCCGTAACCTATAGTAGACTTCTTGGAGGCGCCTATGTTGATTATAACACCATAGAATTCCTTAGGGGTATAGCGTTCTGTGGTGATATATGCAAATGGGTCCTGCTCGTGATCTATAACGTCCGTAACAGGGGTGCTTGCGGAATGGTTTTTGGGCGCAACTAAGTGTATAAAGGAACAGTCGGCTAATATAGTTGTAATATTAAAGGCTTGGCTGTCCGTAAAAGGTCCAAAAGTAGTTAGGAACGTCTCTAAGGTCTCCTATTTCTAGTTGTCTAGGTTAAAGTTAATTATAAGGGCTTCTATTAACTTATTAGGGGGCTCTTCTTCTTCCTCTCCTTTATATTCTAAGATAAACTGGCTAATCCGTTTATTAAATCTCTTCTTAGACCTGTTACGTTCTTCCTGGGTATACCTTGTAGACCAATATCCTTCCTTACCACACACGAAGCATTTCTGGCTTGTTTGTCTGCGGGGGTATACTTTTATACGGAAGTTGCTGCGGGGGTTACGGGTAGGACTTAGTCGGTATAGGTGCTGCTAGCGGTAACAGCGGTCCATAAAGTAGACGTCTAAGTCTATCTACGGATATTAAATATCTGTGGCGAAGGCTTAAGTGCTGCCTAGTAGGTTTAAGACTTCGTACGTTATAATAGAGGAGCGTAGGTTATTAATAAGGCCAGCTAAGGTGTCTGCAGGCTTGTAATAGGCGTATTTATAGGGCTCTACTTCCTAGCAAGCCGTAATAAGTTTATTGTGCAGGAAGTCGTCTATTTGAAGCTTAGCGTTAAGGCCGTGCTATAGGTGCCGGAGGTCTTTAATAAGGATTTGCAGACACTCTATAGTTAATTTTTCGGTATTCTTGTTAATTACGGTCCGTAGCTTAGTCGCATTCCATTAGGTAAAAATATCACGCCTATATTCCGGTCCTTTAAAGTAGTTATAGGTAGCTTCGCATAGCTTATCAAAGGGGACACTAAGGGGGTTGCTCTTAAGGTTGGTATAGTAGTGGTTAAGTGCTAGGCCGCGCAGCATGGTAGAGTAGGCTTAGCTAAACTCTTATTTAGGAATATCAGCCTTCTGGCAGAGGTCCATAAAGATAGTTAGTTTAAAGTTAAAATTATTATTTTCACCGCTATACTTAGATTCGTTAGTATAGAGCTTGGCTAGGTTAGCTAGCTCCTTACCATAGGTCTTTACTTAGGTAGGTTGCGGATCTGTAACTTACAGATCTGTGGCTTGCGGATATATAGCTTATAGATCTATAACTTAAATAGCGGGGGTAATTTGGTCCGTATTTTAGTTTATAGGGGTGTTGTGATCCGTAACTTAAGAGTAGGGTATATTTTAGCCAATAAGGTCAAGTCTAAAGCCGCTTGGGTTTATAGGACGAATTTAGTTAAGTAGGTTAGGTATAAGGCTAGCAATTATATTAAGTTTAGAAGAAGTAAAGAGTTCCTTAGTTTCTTGGAACTGGTCTAGGATTTCCTCTTTAGTCTATTCCATTTAGTCCTTCTTGTGTATTGTGTTGTATAAGGACTATGCAATAGTAACTTATTTATTTCTTTTAACCCATACACCTTAGTCACGTAAAAGGGTTCGTAGTTTACGGATAGTAACAGGGTTACAGGTCTTAAAAATAGCTTTTATAAAGTCCACAAAGTCTTCCTAGTATTGCTCCTATAGGTCATCATTTATAAGCTTAAAGTGTTTATATTCAAGGATTTTAAAACTAATATAGTTGTTGATATTGTTTATAGATATAACGTTAACTCCTTATCTCCACTTTTTTTAACCTTCGCTAACTTGCTTGCTAATGTCTGCCATACTATAGTGTAGTGTGGTGCGTAGCGGGTGGTAGCAGCTTATAACGGGTGGGGGAGGTCTTATAACAGTCCGTAAAATTGATTAACGGGTCCATAATAGTTTATAAGAGGGTAGGGGGTTTCTACAAAAGGTCCAAAGAGGTTTAAGGTTTAAGGGGGTTAAGGATAGGGGTTCCATATAAGTTTGTATTCGCGTCTATAACTTCCGGTAAACCGTACTAAGACTTAAATAAGTATACAGAGTTGGAGATAAGTCTATAATCCCTAACTTCCGACCTTTTAGTAGGTCGTACTAGGAGTCTAAACGGGTAGTTGCTGTCGTGTGTATTGCTTAAGGGGAGGTATTAAGTGATTGCTAATCTGTGCGCGCTTACTAATTAGTGTTTATACTAACTTAATAGCACGAGTAAGTTGTATCCACGGGCACGAAATACATGTAGTATTATATGCTTGTTTAGATGGTGACTTATCTCTTGTATTAAAGTAGACTACGTGGTCTATATACTAATGCGACCTCCCCCTAATTAGTCAGTGCTTTAGGGGTGCACTAGACGCGTAAGTAGGTGGTTAGTGCACTAAACGCGTAAACGCGTAGTTGGTGTACCGTACGCGTAAGTACGCGTTCGGTATAATAGGTGCTGTAATTATATAAAGATATTATAAGATATTATAAATTACTAATATATATAATATATATAATATATAAATGCTTTTATAAGTTAAAAAGTAAAATATTAAAAATACTCTTATTTATTAAGCTTAATAATATATATAAATAGTATAAAATAATATATTTGGCCTTTTATAAGCAAATATATATTATATATAGTATTTTATTATATAATAAAAGCCTTTATAGTAGAAATTTTATAGACTTTTTTTTTAAAAATACTTAAGATTTTATTATATAATAAAAAACTTTATAATACAGCTATAAAATTAATTTTTTTTTATATATTTAGTATTATATAAATATTATTAAGATTTAAGTATAAAAAGCTTTAAGTGTCGGGAATGAGGCAAGCTGCCGTCACGCCAGGCATGTTGCCGTCACGTGCTGACGTGGCCCTAGCGTGGTGAGGAACCTTAAGTTCCTCACCCCTTTCCTCATTCCTATCAAGAAGAAGAACAACCATCATACTATCTACGAACCGTAGCTACGTGATATCCCCTTGTGTAACCAACACTGATCAGTGGTTAACTTCACTGTTATACCACAGAACAGCTAGGTATCACTAAGAAGAGACGAGCCACTGTACCAGTGCTACTCGTGCTAGAGGAAGCTGTCTTTTAAGGTCAGAACTGGTCCTGAACCTTAAATAGAACTCTTCCACGAATCTAAGGATCTAAAAGGCCAGAACTGGTCCTGAGCCTTTCTGAGATTACGGATTCTTGCGTCCATCACGCAGAACAACACGCTTTACGAGTCTTCGCGATTCAAGGCCAGAACTGGTCCTGAGCCCCACAATCGCAAATTCTCGTCACGAACGCGTACCAAACCACGAACGCGTACCAAACGACAATCCCTACACCAATAACACTTCCCTCCCTCCGAAAACATGGCTACGCCTACTTCAAATAACTGGAAAGACTCCTTACCACCAGGGGTAGCTGAGCACGCGAAACTCATCGATGAAGATTGGGACGAATTCGCCTTCGATACAACAACTTGTACCGCAAAACAAGTCAACGGCTTTCTCCTACACCATATTATATTCTACCGAAATAGATGCTACGCCGATTCACAACTATGGGAGTATTTCAGGGAGGATTTTATGGGATGGACTGCTGATACCTGGGCACTTGGCAACGTTAATATTGTTCGGGATTTTCGAGACTTCCTCCGTAGGAATGGGGTATACGTTGCTGAGAACGGTAACCCAATTGCTAGTAATATTCAGGCCGTTATTACTAGTACAGAAGAACCAATATGGACGGAAGCTAAGATTATACGTCAACTACGGAAACCTAAAAACAACCCATATTCTTCGGAAGGCAACTTTAATTCGTATCAAAACCCCCAGAACGCTGACCCCCCACCTGGAGCTGCTCTCCCACCTAGAGGTGCCCTCCCACTTAGAGTTGCTCCGCCTCCACCTCCTCCACTCCAGCCAACCGGTGAGCCTTTACCACGAGAAGTCACGAATCTGATGAAGGTATATTCGGACGAAGAGAAGAAGTTTGGAGGAGAACTGTACGACATGCTCGGAGCAAAACTACAGGTCTTTTATGACTGTTGCAATAAGGTTGGAATTCAACGCCACCAGTACCATCACGCTTTCTCTGTTATATTAAAGGGACGGGCAGCAACATTCTATTACGACCATATTGCGGGTAAAAACTATAGCTTTGATATAATGCTTCAGCTTACCAGAGCCCACTTCGAGACTGACGAGAATCGCCAACTTTATATGTCCGAATGGCGAGAGACTACGTTCTAGAGAGTTATTGCTTCCAACCCAACAAAGACTCGTTTAGAGTGCCTTCAACTACTCTTTGATAAACTCCAGAAAATCCAACGTGGCCTCACCGAAACCTACCAAAACGAGAACAGCCTAAGGGACCAGGTTATCTCAGCATGCCGTGGCGTTCCTGAGTGCAACTTGGCGCTATACAAACCTGCGGATACATTTGAAGGAGTATGTGCTGAGCTACGCTCCGCCGTAGGTACTGCAATGCGAACACAAGAATCTCAACAGCTCTATACCGAAAACCCTACCCAAACAAGTATTCCCGACCAACACGATCACAACTGGACTGATCGAACATATGGTGGCCGTGGTAGGGAATACGGAAGAGGGTACGATTAACGTCGACCACAAGGCAACCGTGGAGGTCCTCGTGGAGGTTCATTTCGAAGTGATCGCCAGAAGAAGTGCTACGTTTGTAAGAAGCCAAAGTGCTGGTCAACTAGACACTCCCTTGATGAGCGAAAAGAGGCATATAACAAGTTCCGTCAGAGTGCAAGAAACGTCGGAAATCGCGAGGTCACTGCGGCCTACTTCCAAAGCTTCCTGGTTCAATACGAAGGCGTAGAAGACCTCGAGGGTGAGGTTAATGAGGTCGAACAGCTCCTTATGGATATGGAAATTGAGGACTACTCTCCTAACCAATACTTTACTGAGTATGGTGAGGTAAATGGCACACAAACCGTCGCTGTTCTTAATGACCAATCTATGCTCCATTTTATCACGAAGTCAGATATCTTTAACGAGCCAAAGGAGAGCTCCGCGTTTTCCTTCGACGACAGATACTCGGCGAACGTCTTCCATGGTATCATGCCGGATACTGGAGCCGCAGGAGTATCTACAGCAGGAGAACCTCAAGTTCGAGCCCTTCAGCAGCTTGATAGCTCTGTTCAGATTGACCAATCAACGGCAGGCCAACATACGATTCGCTTTGGTAAAGGTACTGCGATCTCTCTCGGCACAATTAGGGTCCAAACCCCCTTAGGATACATCACTTTCCATGTTGTTCCTACGAACACTCCGTTTCTATTTTGCATCAAAGATATGGATAAGTTAGGCGTCAGGCTTGACAACCTTGAGAATGTACTTGTTCAGGGAGACAATCGGGTGCCCGTCGTGCGCAAGTGGGGTCACCCCTGGTTGCTCCTTCATCAACTAGAAAAGAGTGTTGCTTGGAGCCACTTAACTGAGTCGGAATTACGCCAACTGCACCGTCGTTTTGGCCACCCATCCGTTCATCGATTGCTTAGGGTTCTTCAGCGAGCAGGCCATGAAGTCGAGGTTAAGGCAATTGAGCATCTTATAAAGTACTGCCATCACTGCCAAATGAACCAGAAGTCCCCTGGCCGATTCAAGTTCACCCTTAAAGATGACTACGACTTCAACTTCTGTATCATCGTCGACGTTATGTATCTCAGCGGCAAGCCAGTACTCCAAGTTGTCGACTTCTCAACCTCCTTCCAAGCCGCACGATTCTTGAAGGATATGTCAGCTAGGAACGCATGGGATACCCTTCAGTTGTGCTGGATTGATGTCTACCTAGGACCCCCTGATCAAATCGTCCACGATGTAGGAAAGAACTTCTCATCTGCAGAGTTTCGACAACAGACAAAGGCAATGGCAATCGAGGTCAAGGAAGTCCCTGTTGAGGCACATAATAGTGTCGGAAAAGTGGAGCGATATCACGCGCCATTACGCCGCGCATATGAGATTATCTCTTCAGAACTAGAGGACGCTAGCGAAGAACTTACCTTGCAAATGGCTGTTAAAGCTGTTAACGATTCTGCTGGCCCGGATGGACTCGTACCCACGTTGCTAGTCTTCGGCGCCTACCCTTGAATGACTGACGATTCTCCACCATCTCCCTCCGTTGTGCAACGAGCTGAGGCTATTCGCAAGGCAACGAAGGAGGTACGACGTCTCTACGCCACACGCCAAGTCAACGACGCACTAGGAATGAGAAATGGCCCAAACACCTCAACTACGCTCGATCTGCCACTCCAGTCTGAGGTACGCGTATGGCGTAAAAAGGGAGGATGGTCAGGCCCACATCAACTCATTGCAATTGATGGCCAGACTTGCACTATTCAGATGCCTCATGGACCCACTCAATTCCGTTCAACTGTTATCAAGCCTTACTACAAAGATAACAGTTCCGAGCCTTTGTAGGATGCCCTAGAAGATGCCCTGGAGGAGAACCACGATTAACGTGCTCTAGAAGGCGACTACGATCCCGATATAATATTAGTAGATGCGCCACAACCACGACGCGGTAGAGGTCGCCCGAAGGGATCACGAAATCGCCAACATCTTGTTGATTTTGAAGAGCAATTCATTGCCGCCATCGAAAATAGAGTCGAGTTATCGATGGCCTTTATGACAGCCAAGGAGAAGGATGACTTCGAACTCGCAAAACAGCTCCGAAAGGAAGGTCGTATTACAACTCCAGGAGCTCCTTTCCAAGCATCTGACAAGCAGGAGATCGAGGGTCTTATCGCAAGAGGAGTCTTCAAATTCGAGAAGTATGACCCTACCAAGTTTGATGGAGTTCGCATCTTCAAGTCAAGAATGGTCAACGAAATTAAGGGCAAAGCTACCGACGCCCCATTCGAGAAATCAAGGCTTGTCATCCAAGGCTACAACGACGATGGCAAGGAGGTGATTCTTACGCAGTCTCCCACGATTCAACGAGCTAGTCAGCGAGTTATTGTTGCGCTAGCTCCCTCCTTGATAAAGAATGGAATGGCGGTTTATTTGCGAGATATCACTCAAGCCTACACCCAATCAGAGACGCACCTTTAGCGCTTGATATTGGCATACCTTCCAGAGCAAATTCGCCACCAGTATCCTGAAGATACGATCATGGTTGTGCTCAAGCCATTATATGGGATCGCAGAGGCAGGAACTCACTGGTGGGCTACCTACAGCAAGCACCATAAAGAGAAGCTTTTGATGACTACTTCTACATTCGATCCCTGCTTCCTTATCACAACTACGGGAACTCCATTTGGAATCGTCGGCATGCAAACTGACGATACAATTATCTTGGGAGACGACCAATTCTCAGCTCTTGAAGAAGACGAGCTAGTAAAGGCAAATCTTAT
>Ga0307507_10002949_pt1 | contig 34181 bp, 41 predicted proteins | sample 7_EM_MG_FD_207223 | JGI IMG/M metagenome (GOLD analysis project Ga0307507, IMG submission 207223) | Populus trichocarpa ectomycorrhiza microbial communities from riparian zone in the Pacific Northwest, United States - 7_EM | ecosystem: Host-associated > Plants > Roots > Unclassified | place...
GGCCGAACTTATCCTTCAAGTACGCATCAACATCATTACGTCCCATGAGGATCTCAACTACCTCTGTGTGACCCTCGCCGGCGGCCAGGGACAATGGTGTTCGACCCTGTCTGTTTTTTGTGTCCGCAAAGACATTTTCGCAGCCCAGAAGGATGATCACAATGTCCTTGTGGCCTCTCATGGCAGCGTGAGCGAGTGGTGTATTGCCATCAAAGTCAGCGGGGTCTGGGTTAACGTCCTCGCGTGCGAGAAGCAGTCCCACCATTTCTTCGTGTCCATACCGAGCAGCCTTAGCTAGTGGTGTACAGCCTTCGCAGTCGATCCAGTTAGGGTTGACATCGTCGCGGCTGAGCAGTAACTCTACCATCTCCTTGTGTCCATTTGCGGCAGCCCGTAAGAGTGGGGTTTCCCTAATCTCGTCGAACGAGTCGGGGTTGACATCGGCTCGGGATAAGAGCAGCTTTGTGATGCCCTCGGAATTACGCCCTCTTCCCGCCACCCGGGAGAGTGGTGTGCGTCCAGATTTGTCCGCTAAGTCGGGATTGACAAAATCGTAATCTAGGAACTGTTGGACAACCCCCTCGTGCCCGCTTATAGCAGCCCAAAATAAAGGTGTTTGGCCATCGTTATCCACAGAGTTGGGGTCGACCTCTTTACGGTAGAGTAGTAGGCTCACCACATTTGCACTGCCGCTCCCAGCAGCCATTGAGAGCGGAGTTCGCCCATTGCTGTCTTTTGTGTCTAGGTTAACGTCACGGCGTTCCAAAAGAAGCTTTACCACTCCCTCATGCTTATGTCCAGCGGCCCAGGACAGTGGGGTTCTGCCACCGTTGTCAGCCGTATCGGGGTTCACCTCAGTTCGGTCTAGTAGGAGCCGCAATATAGTCTCATGGCCATTCCTAGAGGCCCAAGAAACCGGCGTTCGGCCGCTCTTGTCGAATATTTCGGGGTTGACGTCGCCGCGAGCCAGGAGAATCTTCACCAGGCTCTCATGTCCTCCCTGAACAGCCCACGAAAGCGGTGTTCTACCCCAGCTATCGGGCTCGTCAGGTTTCACCTGGCTATGATTGAGTAGTAACTTCACGACTCCCTCATGCCCATCCTCCACAGCGTAGGAAAGTGGTGTTCGACCAGCGTAGTCCTTTCGATCGGGGTTGACATCTATCTGGTTCAAGAGCATATGGACCACTCCCTCATGGCCAACCTTACTAGCCAAAGAGAGCGGGGTCTGACCGAGTTGGTTTTCTAAGTCGGGCATGACTCCTCCATAGCCCAATAATAACTGTACCATTTGTTCGTGCCCATTGAGAGCAGCCCATGCCAGTGCTGTGCGCCCGGAGCCATCTTGGAGATTCATATCACGGTTTTCCTTCTCTAGCAAAACAACTGCAATCTCAGTGATACCAAGAGCCGCGATGCAGTGTAATCCAGTAAAGTTTTGGGTGACTGGCGGTGGCTGCCGTTTTGACCAGCCCTGCGGACGCAAGAAAAATGCAGCAGATATATGTGAATTCGTATCGTATTGCCTGAGGAGCTCAACGGCAAGAGGTTCCACAGTTGACGGAAGCTCTTCTTGTTCCTCTCTGGCGTGAATCCCCCAGCAAGAGGACGCATATTGAAGGAGCGGCAATTCTTCCGGGGCTTCCTTGAGGGTAACTGGGAGCTCTTTTACCTGCTCGAAGTTCAAGTAGGTCAAACACACACTGGCCATAATTCCGTGACAATTTTGAAAAAGAGTTGGATGGCCGCGGAGATACTCATGCAAAGTAACATGTACAAGACGAACTGTTGATGTTTCCCGATCAACACTCACTAGTCCCACACAACATCCAAGAAGAGTCTTTATCAGAGGGACATTCTCGTCATCGACATATTTTGAATCGAACTCCACTGCGAGTGCATGGCATAATTCGCTAGCCCGTAAGGGTCTCTCGGCTAGAGCGACCCATGCTAAGACGCCCATTCCGACCCTTGGCTTGTCACCATTTTGCTGCTTCAATCTCTCTAGGGTCGCGCTATAAGCATCTCCCAAGCCACTAGCCATATTATACAATTTTCGCCTCCTCGAAAAGATAGTCAGTTCACCTAAAACCGCATCAATGTGGAGGGTAACAAGGAGGAAGCTGAAAATGAGTGTCAGTAGGCTCGCTACTTAGGCAACAAAGGCAATAGCTTACTCACATTTCTGAAAAATGGTCGGGAATGTAGGCCATGATCTCGGATTTTAACTGTTCGGTCATCACTTCAGGATCCGGATCATTATCTAGCTTTGCAGCTATAAATGCCTTGATATCCTCCTTGCTAGGCTGTATAACAATCATACCGGCAGACCTGGTAAGATTTTTAGGCAACTCGTTATAGATTTGCGGCCTTCCCGTTAGCAACATTCGTGTCGTTGGAGATTTCTGTAACACTTGCTTCAGCAAGCGGAGAAGCTCAGCTCTCTGTTCGAGTAATAGTTCGTCTAGGGCGTCAATACAAATAAATGTCTCCCGGAATCTTGAAAGAACCTGGGGAAATAATTCGAGAATCTTTGGTGGCCGGATACCCCTTCCTCCGAGATGCTCCTTTGATGCGTAGAATGCCTGAACTATCTCATCGGGTATTTCTGGTAATGCAATCACAAATTGCTTGAGCAGGCCACCAATCATACTTGTTGCAACCTGCTGAGTCTGGTAGTGGTAATCGCAGTACAAACAAGCGACCCCAACTTTAAGGCCAGAAGTCTCATCACCGGAGCTGGCCTCAATAACTCTGCTGTCATTAAGCCGGGCAGTATTATCACACAAGGCGTCAATAATGAGTGAGCTAACACTTGAGTTAGTCAACCGCACACTTGCAAGCCTATGGAATACCAATAATTTTACCACATATATGTCTTTCCCGCCCCTGGGGCCCCAGAACAGAAGAGAGTCGCATCAACCGGTTCCCCATCTTCTTTGCGTCTCAGCCATGATTTGAATTCCGGCTTCTCAAAAATCCAAGCACCTATACCTTCGACCCGGGTGCTGGCTACATCCTGGTGCCGGTCCCAAGGTTCCAAGGGCGATAGCCACTGAAGAATCCGTGACTGGGCTTCTGCAACATGATAGGTATTGTAAGTGGTGTTAAAACTGTTCGTGGCATTATGGCTGTTCTTGTTGAACATATCGCTGAATGCTGCACGGAACATGATGTCTGGACCTTTGCGATTTGTGGTAGGTTTGGCAGGTTTGGCGATATGAGCGGGTGAATGTTGATTTTTGGTTGGGAAATGAGCGAATGGGTTCAACTTGCGATGCGTGGCACGATACAGGAGTTATTGCACACGAGAGGACACGAGAGGATTATGGGTATTATACTCTATCCTAAGGCAGAAGAAATCGGAAAATAGGGGTTAGAGACACGGAGGTCGATTGGCTCGAGCCACCAAACCCTCCAATCAGAACTCCAGAATTCCTTGTCACCTCTTCTGAGTTTTTGCTTTTACAGTAGGCTGTAGCACGGGATACAAAGGGTTCGTTGCTACCTAATTACTCCATGGTTTCACAAGGGAGTCCGATGTGCAGAGGATTGAGCCCCCGGCGCGAGAAAGCCGAGCTAACCTAAAAAAAACTGTCTGACATCGTAGACGACGACTTCATAACAAGCGCTTAACTCAGTCCTTTGTCTTGGTATTTGCCATTTTTACTCTTGCGACCCGCTACCTCCAGCACGCCTCCAACCTCCGGGCTCAGAGACAAGAGGCCTTGAGAAGGGTTAGTGCTTTCTTGTCATAGTGCTTGTATAAGATCGGCTATTAGGACATGTTGGGCATGCGCAACTCCGCCACCCGTCAAACCAAACCCATCCCTGGCTGAAGGAGATAGCGAATCGCAAGAATAAATACGACACCTCACAATTATAACAGCTCCTCTATATCCCTGGGTTGGAATATTTTTTTTTCAATTTACTTTCCCCATCTGAGCTTCCGGCCATCATGAAGTATCACTCTGGGCCATTTAAGGCCCAAATGCTAGAAATAGCAGTTTAATGGCTGTACTTGGTGGGGAGATGCCTGCACTCTAAGGCCGCAGGGTACGCATATGCGCTGGCGAAGTGACGTGCAAGCTATCAAAAGTTTTCACATCCCTGTTTTTCTTTCCTTCTCGTCTTCTCTCGCTTCACTCCTTTCTTCCTGCTCGCGACTTTCCCCGACACTTGCCTTTCAATTAATTTCATCACAATCAATCATGATCTTCACCTCCGCTTAATTCAAACTCTGTCTCCACTTAAGCCGTTCCGCTCCACTGCGTAAAACCTTCGCCGCCGATCATTACCTCCGCATCGATTATTAACACCGAAGCAATATCATATCAAGCAACGAAACTCCACAGAAAACAGGGTAACCAAACCCCCGCAGCGCGGCTCACACCGGACCCCAGCGGGCGCGCCAGCACCTCTATCACGACGCGCCAACCCCCCATCTCCAATGCGCAAGTGACGCCCTAGTAGACGTTAGCCTTGCACTGCTGGGACGTTGGGGTTACTTCTCCTAGTGAGGTCGGTTGGGTTTTCCCCCGATTTGAGGGCTGAAAAAGGGGCTTTCCGCTGCGCTTTCTCCTCAATCCAAAAGGGGAAATTCCGGACACCCTAGCCTCATTCTCGATTATTCCAGTTCCCATGGCAAGGGCGTCAATCTAGCCCTCAAGTTATGATCTGACACCAGAACAGTGACCCCCAGGAAGTAAGGGGCTGTTTGGCACGACGACGTTTGAGTGGTAAACCCACTCAAACTGCAGTTACAGTGGTTTTTCCTCTCAAACTGCAGTTTGAGTGGATTGGTGTGTTTGGCTGGGCTCTGTTTCCAAACAGCAGTTGCCAAACTGCAGTTTGGGAACAACGCTTCTGTAAGTTAATATTGAGTTAATAAAGTTCATTTTAACATAAGTTCTGCTTACTATCGTCATATTAAATTCACTTTACTGGAAATTAACCCCTTCCACTAATGACTAATCTTCTCTTTTTCACTGAAACTTACCTGAGGTGTTTGGCAACACAAACCACTCAGCCGTCACCGTGCCAAACAGCCCCTAAGCAACGTTTCCTCAAGCAGGCGAACTAACTCTACAAGAGGCCGTTCCTTGGGCTACAAGACTGGAAGCTAGATTAATCCAAGATCAGGCTGTAAATTTATTCGACGAGTGCCCGTGAGCTCACTGGTAGAGATTTATTTGTCTTAGTTCGGCTGTTGATTTTTGTAGATGCTGGGAGTTGTAAACTCCCCTCGCTCAACCTATGTGATAACAACCTATAGAGGATCATACACCGTGACTATGATAGTATTTTTTTTGAGCGTATTTCATTGGAAACTATGGTTGCTTGTCGTGATCTTGTTTTCCTCTAGCCGCGTCATATATCATTTTCCTGATACCTTCTCCCTTTACTTTGATTTTTCCTTTCCTTTCTTCTTTACTCTTAGAAGCGCTCCTTTCTTCTATTGAGTGACTACAGCAATACAAAGCAATCTCTACTTCTGCAATCCTATTCAGTTCGTGACCTCTACCGCCTCAATACTTCTCGCATATTTTGAATGCCTGAAAACCCCACTAGAGATTTTATACTAATGAATAATGGAATGGTTTTTTTTTTCTCTTTTGGGAGATGGCTAGCAACCATGCTCTGCCGGCTCTGGGCAAGGACAGAGGAACATATCAGTAATCTTTTTCGGCAGCAATCTGTTAGTGCGGAGATATAGCCACCCAAGATTTAGGAAATATAGTACGTTCTGAATGTCTGGGGGAAAGTCATCCGTTGTGGCTCCCTTGGGATGCGGGATTTAAACCGGTTATCCATACATACTGCTGATGAATCGAAATCGACATAAGGGTGTGCTTTGGCAGTCATGAGTTCCAGCCCCGTTTGGTACGCGCAGAGAGAACTGCTAGTCATAATAATATTATTACGCAAAAAAGCAAGAGATCGACAGGTGTTTAGAAAAAAGAACCAACTGGGATACCGTATTAACTCGATAAATTGAGTAGCGCCTTGGCAGAGTTTGATCGCCTAAGACAAGTGAATTTGGAGGAGATCGTAGGTTAGCAGGGGATTGAAGCTTCTTGACAGTAGTTAAAGCGATCTTCCTATTCTTCTTTTGTTCACTACTAGGCTGTCTAGGGAGCTTTTGTTTCAAAACGGAGATTAGAACTCTGTACGGAGATACTCAATTTATCGAGTTAATACAGTACTATTCACATAACACTCACATCGAACCCTCGAAGCCAATAGGAAAAGGAAACTTGAATGAATAAAAAGATGTACATTGTGAAACCTGTTTTTACCAGTAAAAGAAGTTATCTTCTCCATAGATCACGATTGTCACCCCCTCTACCTCTGTTATTGTTTCCACCTGCACCTCCACGGCCGCCTCTGTAACCTCCGCTGCCACCCGCCCTACTACGATCGTCACGACGATCGTTATTGTGGCCATTGTACCTGTTCTCTCCACCTCCACCAGGACGGTATCTGTCGTCCCGAGGTGATGAATTGTAGTTATGGCCGGGTCCGTTGTAGGGGGGTTGGGGCTGTCCGCGCCCAAACGCGCCTCTATGTGAGAAGGCAGGGGGGGGAGGAGGGGGTGGAGGAGGGGCTGGATATTGACCACCGCGCTGGTATGGCCCCGGTGCAATATATGGGGGTGGATTTCCGTACCCGCCCGGGGGCTGGTTATTCTGTCGACCCCATCCGCCCCAGCCTGAAAGAGCAGGAGGAGGTGGAGGAGGTTGCCAAGTTCCATTTCCGTACGAAGGCGTGTGATTGTGTCCCGGGTAGCCCTGGGAAGGGCCTCTGTTAGATTGGTAGGAACCTTGGAAATCGCCGCCACCACGACCACGACCTCTTCCGCTATTGCTGCGGTAAAGCGGCGCACCGCCGTAAGATCGGCCCGAGCCCTGAGCTTTGCTTTTGACTAACTCTAAGTCTGCGCGGGAAAGAACTGGAGGATCGGGTTGGACTCCACGAAGTAGTACGGATTTGTGTACGTGAGTGTGCTTGGGGAATTCGTAGAAGACACAAAGTGATTTGTCACCCTCAATTTTAGGCTTACCATTCTCAGATAACGGAAAAGGTACAGTGCCATGGGGAATAAACGAAGGATCCTTGATAACTTTCCCGGTAAGGCCTTGGCTCGTGGAGGGGTCAAGAGTGTACTCCTACACAAGTTAGTGAGTATTTTAAATAGCGTGAGCACTCGAATACAAGAGCAATGCGCTAGAACGTTGCAGTTGCCTTTCCTAGTCATGCGCGGTGTATTTTTCCTTTTTTTGTCTCAACTGAGGGCTGAGTTTGCGGTGATTTTTCTGCCTCTATCCCGTGGGGCAATTACAACGACCTGGCACATTGTTCTTGTATTCGAGTACTTACGGGGTTGGGTGGGAAAGAGCATACATCAGAGATTTGCCTCTTGTGGTAGAGCTGCGTTGTGACGTCGTCGTACATGGGATTGCGGTCTGCGCAGTATAGAAAATCGTGTCCCATTGCATTCCTCGCAGTATCCTCGGCACTTAGTTTGGGGTAGATTTTTGCCGCGGCGTCCAACAAACGCTTCTCATCGATGAATGGTAACAGAGCGACACCTTGCCAAGCAAACTTCTTACCATTTAAGTCAATAGGGAATGACTCGGGATAGAAGTCAATGATCTCAGAATCCTCCTCAGTCATAAGCTTTTGGAATGGCTCAGGAAGAGCGTGCTTACTAGCAGCGGGTAGCACGCCCATAAGCTGCTCAAAGGGCTTGAAAGGTTTGCCCTTCTCAAATTTGATATCAAGCGTTCCCACGTCTTTGAAATCTTGAGCGAACGGTGCATAGTGATATGGATAATACCAGGTCCAACTAGGACACCCTTGGAAGTAATAAAGTAATACCCAACAAAGACCTTCGACATAGCTTGCAGCAACCTTATTTCGGAATTCAGCGTCATCCGAGGAGACATGAAACTTCTGTTCGTAATATCGTTCACGGTATCCGGGCTCCCAAAGACGAACTGGATCACGCTCAGGGTCCTCGGCCCCAGACTCAGAACTAGGGGTCTTGGGAGTTTCGCCCCCCTCCATAATATCGGACTTTCTCTTCATGGGTATAACGTACGATACGTTAGCGGAAGCAGCTGTGGAAAGCCTCTCCGGAGTAGGAGATGTGTCCGTCTTAGAACTGTCACCCAGAGATTCCACAGCGGTGCCGGGCGAACCAGTCAATAATTGGGCCTTTAACGCCTGAGCTGCGCTCTTGTTCTGAAGATTAGCTTTTCGAATGCCTTCTCTATTCATAACCATGTCGTAATTCATCTTCTTCGTATCCTTTGAAACATCACCAGGCTTGAATAGTGGGATCATGGGAGGAGGGGCAGAATTGGGGACGCCTCTCCCTCTCCCTCTTCCAGCAGGAGCAACAGGAGGCGAATCAAACCCTCCGCTAGCAAAATTGTCGCCACGGCTTCCGCTAGCGGCTCTAGCCTCCTCCTCTAATTTTCTCCTTTTGTTGTTCTGCTCCCTTCTATCATCGACTCTCTTGCGGTTCCTGAAGATTTGATCTTCTTGCTTTGCCAACCCATCAAGGATGTATTGAACCCGTTTTAGATCTACAGTTCCATCTTTGGTAACGTAACCTTCCATAAGAGGGATATTGTCTTTCCAAACAGCAATCAAAGTGTCGATTCCGTTCTCTCTGATTTCCAAACTTGGTAAATGGGGCAAAAAGTCGTTTCCGACGAAAAAGCACATAAAAACCCAATCATCAAGAGCTCTCTCTAACTCAAACTTGAATGGCTGACCCGAAACCTGAAGTTCTACCTCCAAGTATTCACGAAGTATTGAGACATGTAGCCAGACAAAAGGCTTCAATGGTAAAGCATTATCTTTTTCATCAAACTCGCCTTGTTTCTCCTTGGCCTTCCCCGTACATTCCTCAGCACGATGACCTTTCTGTCCACATATCTTGCAAGTTTTTGCCCTAGCTTCCTTCGCAAAGACGTCTTCACGGAGGACTCTAAAATGCGGTTCGTGGGTTCCAAGTCCCAACATAATCAAATCGGCGTCGAGGCCATATATGACGTGACGAGTATTTGGGTCGTATTCTGTGGAGAGTCGCTGAGACCTGATGAATTCCATAATCTTGTGCTCCCCCTCTCCGGGAACGGTGGAATCTGAGATAACAATTTTTAACTAAAAAGGTGTTAGCACATAATCGATTTTGCAATATCGTATTGACTTGAATAAGAGAAATCTATCTTAGGGTGTCCAAGTTTCCGCTTTAGTAACACGTTGTCTTATTTTGCTGATACCCGGGGGGGGGTTCATTAAAAACCGGAAAACATAACCCTTGTCTCTATAGAGAATTGCATGGTGGAAATAGTTTTCTAGTTTTTAATGACCCCTCGAGTATTTTCTCCTATCCCCGCCAGAATGGGAAACTTGGACGTCCTGAGACAGATTTCTCTTACCCAAGTTAATACGGCAGTCTAGATAACTTACTTTAGCCCAAGCAGGGTCATCATTGAGTTTTTTTGCGATCCAGTACTTGAGTGATGCTGCGAGAATATCCATAAAAGGAGTACCAGGGGTAATGGCATTACTATCCCAAACCTTTTTATTCTTGAAAACATCGTCAAAACTGCTCCCTTGCCGCTTCTCCATCTGCTCAATTAATTGGGCAGTCTCATCCTCTTTTTCCTTGGCTTCCTGTGCCGATCTAAAGCGGCGAGAGCGCTGCTGATTCATTTTCGCACGAGGCGCAACACCATCTATAGAGTATTAGTATTTGCGATAAAATGGGTTGACTGGAGCGGCAGATAGAAGCAAGGTTGCAAAGCTCACTGCTTCCATGTAAGCGATCAGCGAAAACATACCGACAGCAATCATGAGAAGCTTGCGAGGCCTCACCATGTTTACGACGCGCTCAGTGTAGGCGAATACAGCCAACATCATCGCCTCTTCTGTTTCTGGTGGCTCGCCTTCCTCGGGATGAGAGCATGGATGAACGATACCATTCATGTCAAGGTAAAGATTGTCCGCCTTCAGCGCGCGAAAGTGAGCAAGGCAAAGGTTAGTAAATTTGTTTAAAAAACTGATCGATAATGATGTCTGTCCTTACCTCGCCATTCGGATTCGGCTGAGTTATGTCTACTACCCCGACAACTCCGTCGATCTCTTGAGGTTGCTCTTCAATCACAGGGCTAACAATTTTAGGATACTTGTTTGTAAGCCACCTGAACAGGGCCGGAACACCCATGATTGCTGACGAGCTTTGCGATGCGAATGTATTGAGAACAAAAAATGGAAGGGGGAGGTGGTGATAGAGGTGAGGCTATGTGAGAGGTGACTCTCCTTGTTGGAAGGCCGAGATTAGAACTTTGCGAAAACACTCTGGTTCTGGAGAAACCAGATTGCTGAGATTTGGCTTTGTATGCGAAATCGCAAAGTCCCTATTGCGATCGACCGAGGGGGAAGACGCGATGTCGGGTTAGTTGCCTTTGTGCAAAAATCACAGTTGGAGTTCCGCTCTAGAAAAAACACGAGGCAAAGAAGAAAATAAGAATTTGAGGCGAAAGCTGCAGCCGAACGTGGATGGTGGTCTTGGCGTGTGGGGTGCAGGGTACTTGAAATCGACGCCCCAAAATGAGAGCTTAGTAAGCGACGCAAATGTTATGACCAGAGCGATCCTCCTTTGGTTTCGCTGTGTTGCGCTATTTGGGACGTTACTTTGGAGAAGGAAACGTCTCCAAGCTCTTTGCCAGACTCCCCGGAAGCTATCGTACAAATCTGAACTCCTTTTGTAGCCCGTAACTTATGTTATACCTTTCTCTCTTACACCCGCCGATCCGTGATCCTTCTTAAACGCTGTGAAGTTCGAGATCAAACGAAGGGTTATCGTGAGGCTTTGCTAGGAAAGCTTTCTGTTTAAGCAAGAATTGGTCCTTGGAAGAATCAAAAAGGATAGAGTAGTTTAATGGTGAAAGATTATTTAACTGCCCTATTTACCGTCTTGGACTTTTTTTTGCAGCCTTCTTGGGTGTTATCTTGTTATTCACCTGTCATATACGTAGAAATGGTTCGGAACTCGGATAGTTCGCCCTAAACATCGCCCCGCCCAAGCAAGAGGCATGGCAAGGCGCGGCCCCGGGGGAACGGGCGGCGATGCACAGAGCACCCTTCCAAGTGATTCTTTTTAGATTGTATGGTCCCTTCTTCCTAAGAGCCTGTGGGTGGCACTGTGGGGCCATTCTGAAGGCTAACAGTTTGAAATGCTTACCGTGTTGCCAAGCGACACGGCGGGGTCGGAACTTGAAAAAGCCTCATGATGATCATTTCCAGTCCACAATCACTGCATAGTATTGATCACTCGTAGTGTTTCTAGTTAAATTAAAATTGCCTAAGTAACAGCCCCTTTGGTAGTAGCTTTATATGCTAATTATATCGGTATGATGCTAGAATTATGGGGCTCACCCCCAGCCTTCCCTTCGGAAACCATCCAAGTTTCAAGGACCCGAGCTTATCGGAGAGATACAAAAGAAAAACGTCCCCATATATACATGGTTCCACTCTTCTCCTACATCCTCTGAGCTCTTGTCGTTTTCTCGTACTGTTCTATAAGGATACTCGCTAGCAAACAGGGTATGCTCTGCCTGGCCATCCAGAAGCTACACTGATTCTTGATCTCTCGGTGAAACATACTGTCTGGCCCACCAGCAACCTTCATAGTTCCTGTTAACAGGTGCTAATTAGTACGCAAACTTGTGAACTATGCGATGCAGCAACTTACCCTTTTCCCCATCAAACTCAATGCTTTGATCCTCGTTGCCTGCAAACATATGGGTCACTCGAACCCTTCCATTCGGCAGAAAGTCAAGCTTATACCCCAGAAGCGAATAGACTGCCTCACGGAATTCCAAAGACTTGGCGGTCCAAATCTCCTTGAGACGGGTCATCCGTTTTTCCTTCTCGCTGATAACTCTCTCCATGGCCTCCATCTCACCCCGGAGATTGTTTAGGGTGTGGATTGGGACAACCTTGCCAATCTGATCTGTTCGCTCCTCTACTTGCGCGAGGAGAGCGGTGTTCTCTTTTCTGAGAGAATCGAGAGTAGCGATTTTAATTGCCTCTTCTCGGCTAGTGGGATTGTCCTTCAGTTGTAAAATCCGTGTAGATGTCCTTTCTAGTGACTCGAGTCGAATATGAAGTGATTCGATTTCCTTCTTTGATAGGAGGATGGTATTTTGGAGTTGAATTATCTCTAAAGAGTAGGGCTTATGAGTGTATTATCAACATGTAACGCCAATCTGATGCTTACCATCTTGCAGATGCCGGTTCTTTCGAACCAATTCCCCGTTTTTTTCGTTCTCTGCCCCCTCTTCCTCTCTGTGTCGTTTCCTACCTATCATCTCCCCCGTGTCTGCCCCTTCCCTTTTCGCTAGCTCTGCTATTAATAAATCATTCTCCTTTTTATACCTCTCCAACATTTGCTCAAGCTCCTCAATTCGCTTGGTCTTCTGCTCGTCGTAGTTTCCTTGCATATACATGGTTTCCTCAGTTGAAAAAGATTGTAATTGTTCTCGCAGGAATTGCGCTTCTTTCATTGCAAGCGCGCGCTGCCTTTCTAAACGGGTTCTTGTCTTGACATCTCTAGAAGCAGCCTCGCCCATCTTTTCTAGCTCTTCTCTCAAGCCACGAATATTTCTTTCAAGCTCTTCGATAAGAGTTTCCTTTTCTGCTAGCTCAGGATTAGTACGACCAGCCTGCTCCAGCAGGCTAGCTTTCTCTAAGCGTTCCTGTATAAGAGCTCGAGCAAGGCTCTCTGGGGAGTCAAACTCAAGCCCTTCGCTCTCGAAGAAGCTGCCCCACGAGTTCTTCTCATCTTGGAGAATTGAGACACGGAGCTGGGTTTCCGAAAGCTCTTGTCTAACTTCATCCAGCAGTCTGACTTTAACTTCCAAAGACTGTTTTTCTTCCTCCAATATATCGATTGACTTGTTATAATCTCGCAGTTGCTTGACCTCCGATGAAAGTTTTCTATTGGTGCTCTCCAACGTTCTGATATGTGCGACTTGCTCTGCGACATAGTTAGCCTCGATGTCTTGTGCTTGTAAAACGAATAGGTAGCACATACCAGAAAGCTCTTTCTTAAGAATTTTTAATGTTTCTATGTCGCCTGTTTGTGCCTTCACTCTTAGGAGCTCTGTCTCTAGGTTACTTATTTTAGTCTCTTCTGTAGTAAGCTTTGTTTCTGTTTCTTGCAAATCGTGACTCTTGGTCTCGAGGTCTTTTTTGAGTTCGCTGTTGATTCTCTCGAGAGACTCGTTCCTAGTCTTAAGCTCCTCTGCCTGGCGACGATGTTGTCGGTCCTGAGATTGTATGTCACCTTCTTTATCGCTAACCTGCTCTTTCAGATCTGCGTTCTCTGATTTCAATCGTCGGATCTGGCGTTCTAGATCTTGCTGCAAAACAAACTTAGTATATACGTGTTAAATATCCCTTAGGCCGTCAAGCGCTACCAACCTTTTGATTTATCGCTTGATCTTTCGCCTTCTCCAATTTCTCTGATAGATCTTTTTGTCTGTTGAACAGGTAGGTCTTGTCGCTCTCTACCGACTAAGACTTTGAGTTAGTATAAAATAAGGATAGACAAGCCTGGAAGATTCACATCTGCTCGTTTCGCCTGCTCCTCGCACTTGGCTTCTAAGGCTCTAAGTTCCTTCTCATGTCGGATTCTCTCGAGCTCTCGCTCATCTTGCAACGTTGATAATTCGTATCGCACCGTGTTCAGTTCCGACCTTAGACCTTCGTTTGAGTGATCTAGACATCAGGATCAGTAAATGCCTCGATTAGGGGAATGGGTGATCGTGAGGATTACCGGCCTTCATCCCCACCGGGAGTACTCGCTGCCGTGGTGGGGCAGCTGGGGATGGCGCTTGCGCAAGAAAATCGTAACTAGGTTGGACCGAAGAAGTAGACTGGAATATGAGTTAGTTATTTAGTAGCTATAACTGATGTTCCAGCGGCGGAACATACTGCAAGACGCTGATTCCCGAATAGGGTCCGGTTAGGGGCAGAATCTCGAGGTTGGGGAGAACCGTAAAGAGGATTTCCTGGAATACCGGAGCTCCTTCCGAGCGGGTTCTGGGAAAAAGGGGAGGAGTCCATAGTGAATGTTGTTTTCGTCGGAGTACGGTAGGCGCGCTCCCTCAATTGTTTGCGAGTTGGTTTGTTTTTCGAATCTCTAAATTCCAAGGCGTCAACAGATCCTCGTGGAAGATCATGTGATGCGGCTCAAATTACGCCAAGCCATACCATTAATGACATTCGCAACGCGGTAGGGCGAAGCCTACGATGGTCGACTCTGCGCGCGATGATTTCTCTTCTATTGTTATGTTGACCCTCGCCATTGTCTTTATCTAAAGTTGGCTCAACACCTCTTCCTAAACCTTCCTCCCCGGCCATCGATAATATATACACTCTTTTGGCTACAACAAAACTAAGGGAACATTTCCTTCCCCTCAAGCACCATTATGGTGTCCTCAATCTCTAGATCGATTCCCTCGTCCGCGCCCCCGAGGCTCCCACCACCTCACTATCAGACATTCTTGACCCCTATTCTCCATCGACGATTTGCTAGAGCATGCCTAGTTGGGTTTGCCGCCTGTTATCTTGAAGCTTTTGTGATAAGCAACAAGTCAAGCCGTTGGTCTTCCCCGTTATTATTATCGCGTTGTTCTAGCTAGAGGCTAACGATAGTGCTTGACGGTAGTTTTTTGGGCGATTTTTCCAATAGGATGGACCGGATTCAAGGCAATCATACTTTTCTTCCTATCCGTATTCCCCATACTCACCCTTCGCATCTCGCAGCTTCATGGTACGACTTCCAGCTTTCCCTTGGTTGGTTCGATGATTTTTTCGGTACGGCAGGACTGACCTCAGGAAATAGTGGGCGCAAGATCACATGCAACTGTGTTCCATGCAATGAAGACATATATTGGATCTTTCTCGACCTATTCAACTTTCCTTACACATTCCTTTGCTTCTCTGGTCTTTGTTTTTCTCTATTTGTGGTCTTGTTCGAAAGAAGATCGCCTTCGCTTCATCATTGAGGGAAAGTATGTAACCAGAAAAATAGCACATTATTGCTGCCATTTACTAATCTCCCTTCCAGGAGCTATGAGCGTCCACGGTTAAATGAGCGATTCTTATACTTGATCTTTTTCGCCTGCTATACTGGGTTTATACAGGCAGCGCTCCATCTTTACGAAGATCGGGGGAGGCTCCAACTGCCACATCTCTATGTATGGCCTAATGAGGTTGAGCGCACCTCCATCTTGGATGCTAAATCATCGCAGTTATCTCCCAAGGCAGCCTTCAAGAAGAAATTCCTTGAAGTCCCCTCCGGCGCCTTACACATGGCGCTCGTATCCGCTTGTACAGCCCCATTCGCCTACATGCCTTTTCGCGGAGTTATATGGCATTATACACTGGCCACCGCCAAAACCTTTTACTGGTAACACCACCGCTAGCAAGAGTAAGGGAGCTTTGCATATTGATCTGTGGTTGTCCTCTAGGCTTAATCGATCTAGTACCCTTCCTTCGTTCCCTGTCGGCGCTGGGATGTTTATTAGATCACTATGGCTTTCATTTCTCATTGGGGTTATGTGGCAAATTTCCAACATAGCATTCGACGTTTACTTCACCCAGAAGCCGCTCTCGGCGGATGGTAAGACTATCAGCGAGAAGTCTCCTGACCCCAATGGGACTCTGATTAGTGGTCTAAAGGCTTCGTCAGCGCCGTTGACACAGGTTTGTTCTTGTATTACTAGGCTGATAAATGCTTGCTAAAAGTTCCTGTAGATGCTGGCTTTCTGGGAATTGGCTTACCTCGCACAGAATTCGCCAGTTCGTAGAAAGGCGATATACCTTGACGTCAACCGCAAGACAGCCAAAATCTTTGACCAAATTTTGAATCAGTCTCTATCCATCCTCGGAGAAGTTGATTTAAAACTCGCGGAAGTTGGGAAACCCCCGGCGCCTACCGCAGTGATATGTAAGTTTAATTAGCCGGCCTTTTCCTAAAATGGACCTAACATCGATTATTTCAGTAGCAGCACCTAGTAGTACCGCAGTGTCAACCATTCCATCTCCCCCTCCGATTCCTATGAGTCAGATCAGTCCCTTGTTGACATCCCCGGCCTCTTCGGCACGCAAATTTCTGGAGGGTGTCCAGTCAAAAGACGGATCAACGCCCACCCTCCAGCATGTAATTCAGAAGCTTCCCTATCAGCCACCATCAATTGCAGAGGTAGAAGCCACCGCCACTAAAAGCTTTAAAACGAGAATGGAGCCGTTTCTCTCCTCTCCTTGGGGTGGCATGTTTAGACAGAGTATACACGCTACAACCTCACAACTTATTCCAAATGTGGGATTGCAGGTTAATGCTGTACAAGGTGCTTACTCCACGCCTCGATCCCCAGGAACATCTAAACTAACTCATATTTAGCAATTTCCCGCCTAGCAACTTCGGCTCTCAAAGAAGATGAATATGGCACTGTTCAAAATCATATTCCCACACTTCTCGCTTCCTTCATTTCAACGATGAATACGCTTGAGAAGTATCTTGCTTCTCCACCAATTAGTTGGACAGACGTGGAATCCATACAAAAACAAGAGAAGGGCGAACTGCATTTAGTGGAACCGCAGTTACTACTCTCTACCCTTAAAGAAGGGTTTAAGGATATTGCGACAGCATACGCGCCGCATATCGATAGCATGGAAATTCCGCCTGACACCAAGAAAATCGTTTTAGAAGCTCGAGAAAGAGGCTTACCTTAGTGGGGTGTGAAAAAGCTGTCACTGGAGAGAATAATGATACATATAATTGCCTTTTGTTTTTTTGTTTTGTTTTTTGTTTCTATAATTTCACCGCAAAATTGGACGCATGCAAGGGAGTTATGTTTATGGCAAGATACTTGGTCAAAGGTTGTAACTGTACTCGTGTGAATTACTACCATTCGAAAAATGACGTGATTTTAAATTTCCAGGGTTTGATTCTCACTCTCATAACAATATCCCGCGCATCCTGCTTCCCAAACCAACTCCCGCACAGTTCGTTCGCATCTACTCCATCCTACCCTTAAGAACTTTACTTAGTTAAGAGGATATCCTGTCAGTCAAGTAGCTGTCCTAGCTACTAAGTAAACAAAAAAAAAAACCAGACTAAACATATTCAGGGCACCACGACGGTTTATAGCTTGTTAAGGTAAAATAAACTTTCACTTTCTTCCATCAGCCTAGACATCGTCCCACTACCAGCAGCATTTTCCTATCCTAATGCACTCTTCTGAGCCCAGTGCGGGCAGTTCTCTGGAAGTTAGCGATCTCAACTAGCTTCCTGCCTACAACTGCTCAATGACGTACAAAAGCATTTAGCCAATGGCTACTACCAGGTTATACCTATAATACTACCAGCAATGCTAGGAAGAGTCAAAGGGACAGGCAAAAGAGCTGAAACCCCTTGGGGAATCGTGAGGGAATCTGTTCCAATGAGCTGGGGGTAAGTTATTCAGGATCTATATGATACTTGGAAAATTTCTCAAATCAAGATGGATCGGTACTGTACCTTTAGGTGAGACCTCCGGCTAACACTACTCTCATAATAGGCTTAGTGCTCGCGTCGATGGAAAAAGGTTTTGCTATCACTCGATTGCCACTTCTAGAAAAGTGCGAAGCTAGTTTTTTTTTCGCGCGATGTGGGGGGATTTGGCACTATCTGCTCTGCAGGGGATAGAGGCGCAATCGCGCTGCGGCAAGAAAAAGCTCATGTCTTGCGCTCGAGTCATATTTCATGATGCAATAACGCAGCAGTAGCTCCATTGAGAATAACCATACTGGCACTTGAGCGGGAAACCTCTAACGGAGATCAAGGGTATTTCTCCTACTTAAGGGGGATTAATAGATATGCCTTGTGAGTGGGTTTGCTTAATCTAGTATGAGATGGCAAATGAGTTTGGACTAGAACCTGGGTTCCCTAAGGAGAAAAGCTGTAAGTTATGAGGGCTAAAGCACTACCTGAGCTTTAGCACGAAAAACTAGACACCCTTAGTAAGGTATTGTCACTAATACTATCAATCAAGTTGAGCTCTAGCGTAAGAATTTTGGCTCTCGGGTTTGCCGGTTTGCGCTCTGTTGTTGGGTGGCTTCCGGTTACTCTTTGGATCTTGAGGGGTGGCTCGGGCACGGCGTCAGCAGGTCTCGTATCCTATGTTCCTGTCTAGCGTTTAGTAATTGACTAAAACGTGTTGCGATATGCTAGTCTAGCGCCTTCTTTGTTGTTTAGCTCTTCTTCGTTTCTATGCGCTAGTCTAGGGGTTTCTTGCTTGTTGCCAGTTTAAGTGGCCCAGGCATGGACAAGTAGGAGGCTATGGTAGCTATATTCATCATTGCATCTCTAAATAAGTCAATTAACTGGACATCCCGCTGGTAAGCTCTGCATTATTCCACAAAATGCGTTGGCTCCCTTTATTTGTTTCTCATCCGTCCATCCTTTTCTACCTCATGGGTAGGCTAGTCCGGGCTACCCAAAAAAACTCGGACCGTTGGGAAATTTTAATAGTGATCCGAAGTTGCCTAGCCTTGGATTGATTGCAAGTTGGGAACAATCATGGATGTGAATGAGAGATAGAGGGCAAAGACATCAATCAATACAGTGAATTGATAACTACGGACCATAATTGAGGGTGGTCACAAGCCCACAGACTGACAAGTCGGTAACAGAAGAGCGCTGCAAGTAGAATCTATCATTGACCATAACCTCGTTCAAGGCATTACTTCCGACTTTCAAGTCGAGTGCGCGCGAGATGCCATTACCCCATTTCTACCTCTCATCCCGTTTCACGGGCTTTCACGTGCGTGGATGTTGCGAGTGACGGGCAGTGCTAGGCCCAGGATTGGCTTAGACATAACCCTCCTTTCCCATTTTCTAATACTTTGAGCCTAAGATACTTTAATAATTATTACTACCGTCGGGAGGACCGTGTGTTCGGAAATAGCCCCATGACGACGAGTTTGTATCGAAAACCTGGTCCGATTATCGAATTTACGATTCTCGACCGAGAAATCCATCGCTTTCCCTTGGATTACATTCTCCCGAATCACAAAGACTAGCGCCTCACCCCCCACGTCCGATCGCCACCCCCGAGAGGATCATCAAGAATCTCGTTAATCTAGCGCTAACTAGCTAATTGGATAAATATACTCGAGCATTCTTGAGATTAAGAGAATACCGCACAGAGCTATTTTCATTCTTTTATTTCTTTTTTTGTTTACTCTACCAACGTCGCCGCGATATATTCGCAACAGAAGATGTCCGTGCGGCACCCCCTGTGATGATGATGATGCTGGAAGCGATCGCCGGCCGCCCTATCGATTCCCCGCTTAACTGGGGCTCAAAGATGCCAGCGGAGTGAGTTCTTAAGTAATACATACAATAAGGCACAGGCACATCCGGAAGTCCTGTCCTGTCCTGTCCAGCGCTCGCTCGATGACCGACATCGATTCCCACCCTCCGGCTCCGGACAACGGGGTCCGCATAGGTGATACCCTATGAGCTACAACTTTACGACTGACCCATACGCGGCAGCGAAGGTCCACCAAGGCCGAAACGCTTCGCCGGTCCATCCGTGCATCCATTAATATCTCTTTCCATCCTCTCTGCGCCGGCGACCACCTCCCACGCATTCATGCAGCAGAAACGAAACTTGGAAAAGTATGGCGTAAGGGATCATGTGCGTGACTTTGGACTTATATTCCGAAACGCTCCCGATGAGGCGATGCTTCTTCCTTCCTTCTTCCGCTTTCTTTCCTCAATCCTTCCAAGCTTTTGAGTTGAGTTGTGGTTTTTGCGCGGCAAGAGGATTATCGGACGTGCATCGGGCGGGGTGAATTACGATGCTGGTGCCACCGGCTGCATGGGATAACTCAGTTTGCTTTGTTCCAGTGGTAGGTTATCTGTAGACTTACTGAACCGGTGGATGGGATTTGGTGGATGAATGAATGGGCTTGATTAATTGATTTATTTATTTGCGAGTCGGGCGCACGAACCTAAAGCAGGGTTTTTGGGTTTATGGATTTGGTTTCTTGCAGGGGGTTTTTCTTTTCCTTTGTGCTGGCGGAACTTGGAATAGTGGATAGTGGATAGTGGGTGGAAGTAGATGCCGGTAGATAGACAGGTGGGTAGGTCCTGAGGCTAGGTAACACAATGCATAGAATGTGCTCGTGGGTTCATGTGTGAAATCTAACGTTCGTCGGGGGTACGGTAAATCATCACTCTTCTATGCTTTTTCCAACTTTTGCTACTGGAGAGGGCTCCCGTCGAGTGGGCTCCTCAGCAGCACATGGTCGCACTCACCATTTCTTCCCCCTCCAGCTCAAATCAACCAGCCAGCCAATACCACACACCACCCCAACCCCGATCCTCCAAAACCCCACAAAAAAGGAATCTCGGATCATGATCTCCCTCTAACCTCTAATCCCCTTTCCTTTCCTTTTTTTTTCCTTCCGTCCTAAACCATTCAATAGCCATAAAGCCTCTCCTTCCATGCACTCCATCCCAAATCTAACTATCAACCTCCCGTCAACCGATTAATTAGTCTATCAACCAATCAATCAATCAACCCAGCAAAAATTTCCGAAAATCCCCCCCACCTCCACCACGCGCAAGCAAAGTCCAGTCCCGTGGAGTGTAGTGCAATTCCTCGATGAGACCTTGACCCGATCGCGAGTGCGCAGCCATGACCCATCACGCGACCAGGACCGCATGGCGTATGCAAACGCACACTGCAACGTCCCCGATAATCGATGATGGATCGGACATCAACCTATTCATACATCCACCATTTCCGGGCCCATGGGCGCATTGCAATTTGTTCCATTTCTTGAATGAAAGATGTGTCTCAGTTGGCTGGTTGGCTGGTTGGCTGGTTGGTTGGCTGGTTGGTTGGAGGAAGAGAAAAAGGGAGGGAGGGAGATAAATAGATCGGAGATGAGATATGCCTTGCCAATTGGACTATTGTGGTTTGCTCGTTGCTGGCCTATGGGGTTTTCTTGTGAATAGTTTGTCGGATACCGGGGGCGGTTAATAACGATAAAGTGTAGATGATTTACTCAACTGCACTAGAGTGCGGCACTATACCGCACACAAGAGACCGGGTGGGAATTTGCATTCGCGAATTGGAGATGATGGGGATGACGCCTTGGGAGGGTTTTTTTTCTTTTTTCCCTTTTACCTTGCTTACTTTCTCATGCTTTTTAGTAATTAATCGCGCTCTTTTTAACTCGTTTTCTTTTGCGATAATTAGGACACCATCTTCGGATAAAAGATATTTTGCTGCCGTACGACTACCTTTTTTTTTTGTATAAAGGCGGTGAGAGTATAGCTTTTCAGCACACTTTGGGTTTTCGCGATTTCGATGGGGGGAATATAGTTAAGGTAGAGCATTGGGCGCGATTTTGGGCTTGCGTTTAAATACTGCTCGCTTGGTTGTGTATCGGTGGTTTTTGGCGGTGATAGCATTGTTGAATAGCACTGGTGCCGTTTCTGGATTTTGGGGGTGGCTTATGACTACTCAGGATCACCGATTATCACTATGCGTCATAGATTGGAAGGCTTTGGGGGGCTATCATACTGCCAACTATTGCAGTGTTTGGGTGCCGTGCATGTAGAAAAGATTAAACAAATTTACAAGATTTCAACTCGGTCAAATTTTTTGATGACTGGAACCACTCTCTTCCCGCCCCCTTCAGCACCGGCTTCAGGGTTAACCACTTCACCAGCCTCTTCAAAGACCTCCCGAACACACCCCTCCAAATTAGCCAACACCTCCTCCATTAAATTTTGTAACGCGATGGCCCTCTCCCTCATCCTTCTGCGGACAAGCCCCTCTAGTAACTTCTTGGTCTCATCTCTTACCGAGTCAAGCTTTTCAACCATACGGCCGATCGAGCTAACGAGATACTCTTCCTCATAAACACTACCCTTCTTACCACGAGCCCGCTTGCGCTCTTCGCGTCGGCGGTTCTTAAAGGTGCGGCGAGTAGTTCCTGTCATAGCGGTTTGTGCGCCGCCGGAAGTGTACCTTGTAAAGAGGGATGCAGATGTTGATGCATTAGTTGGAGCTAAAGAGACGTTATCTGGAGCGTCTTCTTCTGTTACGCCATCAAAGTAGGCCACTGAAGATACAGTCAGCTTAATATCTTGAAAATAGGTAAAAGAGATACTTGCAAGGATTCTCCTCCTTCTTTGTACGTAGCTCGAGTATACGATCTAGTTGTGCCTTCAGTTGTCTCTTGCATTCTGCTATCAACTCGGAGGTCTGTGAAAAGCCTTCTGCCAAGCCAGCATCCACCACAGTGGTTAGAAGCTCTGGTTTGCCGTGTTTTCCAATCTACTTTCTTATTAGTTGACACAAGAATATAGATAAGAGTATTGCTTACTAGTCTCATTGCCTCGCTAAAATAACAGCCCTTGCAAAGGACTTTGGCGGCCTCCTCCAAGTCACTACGGTGATCCATGTGGATCGCGGCAGCACTTTGGTAGTCCTTCGATTCATAAAGAGCTTCGGCGAGAGATAAACTAAGTTCTTCAAGATCTTCTGTCGAGTATGGCACTTGGGCAGCGGTGAAGAGAGCTTCTTGCCACAGCCCAGCACGACGGTAACATTGGGTTGCCTGTGAGTAGTCTCCAAGAGACTCGTACGCTATTTCAAGCATAAGCTATCACTCGTACACTCTAGGACCCGTTGCAACCTACCTAATCCTGCGTCCGGATATCTCGAGACCCCTTCAAGGAAAATCGCGTACAAGCCCATGATCACCTGTTCTGGTCAATGGTGCTAAATACTCTAAAACAATAGGATAACATACCTGTAACTTGCCGGGGCTGTATTTGTACAATCCCAGAGCCACCGAATAGAGCTCATGTTTCACAACATAGTTCTTCATTTCCTCAAATGCCTCGTCACCAAGCTCGTGCAGGCGAGCACAGGCCTTTGCGGGCCTATTGAGGTGATCGTCAATTGTGAATTTACGTCGTGTGGCTTCCATCTCTTGAAGTTTCTGTAGGAATGGCAGATATTCCCGGGGGTCCTATGATGCAATTAGCGCTATACCTAAAGGGACCTTGGTCAGAAACATCTACCTTCTGGGATTGCTGGGCCACCATGAGTGTGAGCTCAAGATCGTAGAGCCCTAGAGCATTGTCGTAGAGTTTATTCACATCGGATAGGAAACAAACGTGCTGAATCGCCTCTTCGGCAAGCACAAGGTCTTTCTCTTTGGAGCTTTTAGCACGCCTGAGCCATACACTATCTGGTACGAACATACCTCGAAGATCTCCGATCAATAGTAGCGCCGCATCGTGATCCGGCGGTGTTTTACAAACATAGGCGGTGATGATGTTTTGAAGGTTACTTGAAAGCCGCTTTGGTAATAGAATGTTAAGAAAAGCATCACATATTGTGTTTACTTTCAGGTTGGAGCTACCAATAATGTCAGTCGTTTTGAATGGCTCCGGAGCCTCAGCCGATTGTAAAGTCTCTCGGTACATCGTCTTTGAAACATCTTCCTCCCTGTTATCCACTGTTAGCAGAGAACTAGCATTACCATCCTATATCGGCCAATTATGGAAAGCTTGCCTTAATTGAGACAAAAACAAATCAATGTATTCAATTTTCTTAACCTGGTCTATAAACAACTCAACCCGCTCAATAAACTGCCTGGGCGCATGATCATGTATGATATTGAGATCTACCCGATGATTTCTGCACGCCAAAAATGCTGGAAGGTAGTCCTTAGCCTCGATACTCCTCCTAACTCCGGCCAGCACCAGAACGCGAGGGTATATTGTTTCTAGGTTTCCTCGCGGCATCTGTAAAGTTAATGCAAATTTAGTTGGCATCACCTGTACCAATCGAGCACCTCTCTCAATGCTTCGGCAGCGCTCATCACCACTTGGATCATCTCCTGGTATCTCCAAGTCTGGTTGTTACTTTTGTTAGCTTAGAACATCATAATCGGTAGTTGACATACCTTGATAATTATCGTGCAAGTGCACAAATTTGACAAAGTGTCGTGTTGTCGTAAATATCAGATGAGCTGGTGTAATTGCAAATGATGTGCAGTTCGAAGCTATCGGTTTAGAATTCGCATAGAGTCGGCCATCGCTAGAGAGACCAAAGACCATTTCCTTACTAGTCGTTAGAGCTAGGATGCACAGGGAATAGGTAGACACTCACTTGATAGAAGGCTATCTCTAGCCAGGGGCAAATAGCCGGGAGTTGTGTAATATATTTCACAGACTTGTTCTCTGTGTCATAGAAGTAAACTTTTCGTTCGCTGTCCTGATAGAAGAGAGATTTGCGGCCTGGTACACCCCCTAACCGCACAGCGGTGGCACCATTTTGAAATTCATGTGTGCATTTTGAAATTGCTTGTCCATTGTTTGGAATTGATATCACTTGTAAAATACTGCCCACTTTCATGTCACGGACCACTCCTAACGTCTCATCATCAGCAAATGAAATCTGACGGAAATGTTGACCTGGGTCAAGCTCCATGATATTTGAGGTGAGTGTTGGACCCGAAACGAGTTTGTTTTTGGCAAAATCCCATCGAATCAAATCCAATGCCTTATCTCTAAGGACTGCAATAAGGCGCCCAGTAGGGCTAATAACTACATCCACTGGAGTAGACTTAAGTTCTACTTCCTTGAGCGCCATTGGTGGCGGAATATTGGCAACACGCAAAGGTGTAAGCTTAAGGGTAGCTAGATCCATTCATCATAAGCAAGCACACGTCATAATAAGGGGCACTTTTGTGGGGGTTTGTTTCTTATACCTCCGTCTACAACTGCTAGGACACCATGATCATCTGGTGGTCTCGAAGAGCCTGCGAACACAGACCAGGAAAATTCGTAACTTATAATACTCTCTAATTGGTTCTATCAGTGACAATGTTCTCTACAAAAGTCAATGAAACGGCATACCAGCCAGTCCGAGGGCAAGTCGCAACGGCTTCTCAGAATGCCATTTCACACACAAATTATGCTGCGCTACGTGATATCCCTCGGGATAAATTAATTCCTGCTTAAGATACCAATGATAGTTACCCATACTCCACAGTTGTGCTCTGTCTTTGAAACAAATGGCTAGTACTGAGGAATCATGATTCCACAGTAACTCCAGTATTTTCTCATCGGAGACTTTATCCATTGGTATTCTTAGTGTGAATTCCCCGTGTCGGAGACCGTTTCGCTCAAAGAAGACAACATCAAGTCTCTCAGGAAAGCGTTGGATGCCAGCCATAAGGTTTCCAGCTGGTCTCCAACTCAGAGGTCCTTCCAAACCATCAACAGGTTCGCTGACACTATCCAGGGAGCCATCCCGGCTGTAAACTCGAATGACCCTCCTCTTCGAATCCTCCACAGAGGACAAAGCGAGATATTCGCCATCTCCCCTCCAACTAATTCTCGTACCGTTATCGTCGTGGGGGCTCAGAATGCCTTCGTCAATCTTCTCAGGAACAGTCGGATCCCTCATAGCCTTCGCCCGTTTCCCTTTAAACTGAGTCTCTGATTTCCCCCATCCCACAGAGACATGTTTTGAAGCGTTAAGATCATTTGGCGAAAGAATGACGTCGGCAATGGGCTCGAACTCTCGTGTCATAAGAAGAAAGGTTGATGCACCAGTGGTAATGGCTAAAATTTCCTCATCAGGAGACCACGCTGCAGCGGTTATTCCTTCATCAACAGATCCAACTATTTCAATTTTATTAACTCCGGGGGTGGGATCTTCCTGGACGACCACAATGTTGCCTGCGGCGAATATTACGCAGGTTGAGGACGTATCAGGGAAATAATGCAGGACAAGAATGCGATCGCAGGGCAACGATGGCGATGGGCAGGGCGAGGCATCCCACGATGCGATGGGAACCGATTGGCCGTTCTTCTATTTTTGAACATAATCAGCAAATGCCTCCTTGCAACGCAACAAAAAAAATCGATCTGGACGACGATTCGAATCCTACGTTAACACGTTTCAGCTCAACGGCAGCTTCGACCTCAGAGGGGCCATGAGTACATATGAGTGATTCCTCGGATCCACCCCAAGCGATAGCAGAGAGGGGGAGGTCTGGAACTTCGGTGGAAGTGGTGCCAGCGACGGAGCGCTCGATGGTAAGGAGGTTACGCATGGGAGAAGGCGTTTTGTGCTTTCTTGCTTTCTTGCTTGCTTTGTGTCTTGCCTTGCTTCCCCTTTTCAATTTTTTCTTCTTCTTTATGCAGTGGAGCCTGCTACGCCACGAGACTGGGAACCAGGTACGGGGGGGTACTGGTGAGGGAGTGGGAAAAAGATTACCCTGAGGTGCAGGAGGGTGGGAATACGGGCAGCGGGAGAACAATTGGGGGGAGGGGGGTGAGGAAAGCGAGTCCTAGGGGAAGTGGGTGCCGTAGGTAGTGATTAGGCAGACGAGTAAATTGAAGGTGGGGCAGGAAAAATGTTAAGGCGTTGCCCCACCACCTGGCAACCTTTTTCAAAAGAGCCTCTCTTTCCAAAGAGTGCGTCATGACCCGTGACCTCATGATGCTGGATTCTAGGGGTATAGACACTGAACAGCTCCGCAACCTGAGGTATCATATCATAGTAAGAGATGAGCTCTCAACAGTTTATGTACAGGATTGCATGGAAACCTCCTAAAATCCCCTCAGAGATATTCAACTTGAGGGTTTTCATTCCGGCGGTACAATACTAGGATAGACAGAAAATGATCGATTTTCGGGGATGGGTGATACTCTATGAAGCCGATCCTTTGTCGTCAGAAAAAATCCCCTCTGTGCTCCCCCCACCTAATATTGTAGCATGTTTCTAGGGGTCATGGGACCCGTACCAGGTGTGCGAATACAGTATCTCTTCCGTTCGTTATGGTGCGATCCTTTATCGTAGTTCCCCCTAGAAATGCACTGGCTTAATATTCTCATTTCCTGTGGCCGCCAACCCCCGCATTAGGACCAGTTTGCTCTAACATTGTCTCTTCCCGAGACTCGCTTTTCCCCACGCTGCATGCCTTCTAGATTACCAGTCTTTTCCTAAGATCTGCTCTACCATGTTTTATGTTATGGTACATATCACTCGACGCACCCCCGTCCCGTCCTGCCACCCCTAGGGTACCCCACACCACAAACTCTAGGCCTACATCCCCAACTAACGCCTTCATTTTGTTGTAGAAAACTCGCCAGCAACATAGGTGCTGTTTCATATTTGCAACGCTTGGCGCTCCCAGAGTGATTGAAAAAGACTTCTGTTGTAAGGGAATGCATCAACAAGCCTCCCCCCCACAACCCACTCCCACATTCAACAGGTGAACTACCCGAAGAATCCAGAGACGAATATATGGGTCACAGCAAAACAGCCCCAACCGCTGTTGGACCTCAGTTTTTCGTCACGATTCACACAGCACGTGAAAATAATTGAATGCCCTACTGCAATAACGAGGTTTCATAGAGCTTGAATTCTATAACTCTAAACCTATACAGCCACCCCTTCACCCGAAATAGATTCAAATTCTACCACAGGGTCTGTTTCAACAAACCGAAGACACCGAAACTTAGGCTTTGTTCTTGGAAGTCTGCCAGATGGCAATCCCGAACGGGAAGCCAAATCCAACGGCTGCCCAAGAATGTTAGCAACTCTACAGAACTTCCTTCATTCAACCAAGTGAAACGAACCGCAGAAGGTGATGAAACGCAGGTAAAAGAAGCGAGTATGAGGGTTGAAGGGAATGTTGCTCCTGGGTCCCTCGGGGTAGTGGTAGCCACCAAGCCGGGCGGGAGTGGCGTGCAGCCCGCGGCGAGCCATAAGGTAGGGGGCCCGGGTAGTGGCAAAAGCCGAACGGAACGCGGTTCTCTGAATCATCTATAATTTGGGGCAAAATTTGAGCAAAAGAGGCTGCGGAGTGTAATTGAGAGAGAAGCGTAGGGGAGATTGTTGGAACTGCATGATCTGCGGCAACAAGCAAATAGTTTTAAACGGGCGAGTGAACCGAACGAGACAATCCAGAAAGAGGGTAGACTCACGATTTGAGTGGAGATGAGAGGTAGCCGATGAGGTAGTTGGAAGAGGAAGCCAGCAATTGCAGAGAAGGAAGGTTTCTTGTTGCAGAGCAGAAAGCCAGACGATGACCGGGGGGTTGTGCGATATTGACATCCTCGGTGTGGGTTTGGGTATCACCAAGCGTTCTGGAAGCTGCGCATGACATGTGTTTATCCTAGACTTTCTTATTTCTAAGGTGATAACCATTTATAACGTCACTTATGATCGCAATCCTGTAACTTAACCTTTCATCCTTTCTCCTCTCCCTGTGACCTTCTCGTAAAATTTTTAATCGTAACCCAACCCATAACTCTTCCATTTAACCACACACTCTGACCCCACCTCTGAATTCTGAAGATCAGAAAACCCCGCCGACTGTGACCTCCAAACGGGATCACACAGGGCTTATCTGGACCCGACCTTATTTCGGTAACATTTCCAACCCTGCCAGTCCTGTGCCAAGACAAGAAACAAGAAAAAGCACCCACAGCTGCCCCCCAGCGCGCAGGAACCAGAGCTTTTATTTCAACGAGTTCCTGCCATCCTCCACTCTTTAAACCAAATAGCCTTTGACTCCCGACTCAAACACAAACGTTTTTCATTACAAGAGTCGCCCCCTCCTACAATTCCACCTTAAACCCTACTTGCCTTGATGACAATGTACGGCGAGAAGGAACTATTTGATGTCTTTGAGGCTGGGAACCTTAAGAACGACGCCCGCCCATCCAAATCGAAGAAAGATCGCTCCGAACGGAAAAAGAGACTCGCAAACGGCGGCGGTCGCCCACAGGAAAACGACGACGATTCCATCATGACGGATTCGCGAGCTGACGCCATGTCGTTGGATTCTGCTCCCCCTGCGGGAGAAGGAAAGGGAACGGCGACCTCACCCGGAAACCCACCGTTAGCGAAACGTCAGCGTCGGGAGTCAGGCGCAGATCCTATTGCTACGGATGCTTTCGAGATTGACGCGGTGAGAGAGGTCCCTGCGTCAAGTGGGCTAACGTCCCAAGATACGGAAGGAAAATCTATCGTTATATCCCACCAAGTCCGCCATCAGGTTTCTCTTCCCACTGACCACCAATACAAACCGATCGAGAATCACATATTCGCCGATCCTCCAGCAAGAGCATATGGCTTTACCTTAGACCCTTTCCAGAAAACGTCGGTAGCTGCAATCGAGCGGGGAGAGAGCGTGTTGGTTAGTGCGCATACAAGCGCTGGAAAAACTGTTGTGGCAGAGTATGCAATTGCGCAGAGTCTGCGGGACAACCAGCGAGTTATATACACTAGTCCGATCAAAGCTCTAAGTAATCAGAAATATCGGGAGTTCAGCGCAGAGTTTGGAGACGTCGGGCTCATGACCGGAGATACTACTATAAACCCAAACGCAACTTGTTTGGTAATGACAACTGAGGTACTTCAACTGAACAACCGTGGATAGAGAAGTCGACCAGCCTGCTAACCGAGATGAAGATCTTGAGATCAATGCTTTATAGGGGCTCGGAGGTCATGAGGGAAGTTCAATGGGTCATATTTGACGAAATCCATTATATGCGAGATAAAGGTTCAATATCGCCTTCCCACATAGCAATGTAATATATGCTAACTACTCCCAGCCCGTGGTGTTGTCTGGGAAGAAACAATCATCCTTCTACCAGACAAGGTGAGATATGTCTTTTTATCCGCGACAATTCCTAATGCCATGCAATTTGCCGAATGGATCTGCAAAACCCACAACCAGCCATGTCACGTGGTTTACACTGATTTCCGCCCTACACCCCTTCAAACGTACCTTTTCCCCGCTGGTGCAGATGGGATGCATCTCGTAGTGGACGAAAAGAGTGTTTTTAGAGAGGACAACTTTCAAAAGGCAATGAGCTTTATCGCCGAGAAGCAAGGGGATAGCCCCGGCGATATCAATGGGCGAAAAGGCAGAGGAAGGGGCGACCGAAAACACAAGACTAACACTGGGGGAAACAAAGGTGAGAAATCTTCGCCCCGTTGGCCTCAAGATGCTAAGCATGAATTCACAGGTGGTCCTTCCGACATCTACAAGATTGTCAAAATGATTATGATCAAAAACTATAATCCTGTAATTGTATTCTGCTTCAGTAAGCGGGAGTGTGAAAGTCTTGCGCTTCAAATGAGTTCGCTCGCGTTCAACGACGACGCTGAAAAGGACATGGTGGGAAAGGTATTCGGTAATGCTATCAGCTCTTTATCCGAGGAGGATAGAGGGCTTTCCCAAATTCAACACGTCTTACCCCTCTTGCGCCGAGGTATCGGTATTCATCACTCAGGACTGCTCCCCATTCTAAAAGAGGTCATCGAAATTCTTTTCCAAGAAGGGCTTATCAAAGTCTTATTTGCGACTGAAACTTTCTCAATTGGACTCAACATGCCTGCTAAGACCGTTGTATTTACAAATGTCAGGAAATTCGATGGTAAAGAGCAAAGATGGGTATCGCCCTCGGAGTTTGTTCAGATGTCCGGTCGCGCAGGGCGTCGTGGACTGGATGACCGTGGTATTGTCATCCTGATGCTAGATCAGACTTTAGAACCTGCAACTGCTCGAGAGATTGTCAAAGGAGAACAGGATAAGCTTAATTCGGCGTTCTACTTGGGCTACAACATGATTCTCAATCTCATGAGAGTCGAAGGAATATCACCCGAATATATGCTGGAAAAGTGTTTCTTTCAGTTCCAAAATCATGCGAGCGCTGCTGGGCTTGAAAAAGGTCAGTTATTTCCTACTTAATCATGACTAATTTATGCTAACCATGATACAGAATTGAGCGAACTTGAGGTTGAGAAAGCGAATACAATCGTCGAAGACGAGTCGACCGTTCGAGACTACCATGACCTGCGTCAGAAACTTGACTGCTACACCAAAGAAATGCGCGAAGTGATTAACCATCCTAACTACTGCCTACAGTTCATGCAGCCCGGGAGACTCGTAAAAGTAAAGTATCTCAATTATGATTTTGGATGGGGCGCTGTCGTCAACTACACCAACAGGCTTCGTTCAAAGGTGCGTATCGGACAATTATTCCTTTTGCGACCCTATATTCTAACATGCTATAGGGTGGAGAGGAGTTTTCTCCTCAGGAATCTTATGTCGTCGACGTCCTTCTGAACATTGCCTCCGACACATCATCTTTCACTCGGCCCGGTCAAGAACTCCCCACAGGAGTGAGGCCCCCAAGCGAAGGCGATAGCGGTAAGATGGAGGTCGTGCCTGTCTTGCTTTCTTGTTTAGCTGAGATCTCTGGTCTCCGTATTTTCCTCCCCAAGGATATGAAATCACAAGAGCAGAGGAATAGTGCCAGAAAAAATCTCGATGAAGTAAAAAGACGATTCGCAGATGGCATCTCACCCCTAGATCCTATCGAAAATATGGGCATTATTGACGATTCTTTTAAGAGTCTTCTTCGTGTAAATCTCTAAGCCCTTACCCCCTCTCCATATCACTGACACAACCCTAGAAAATCGAGGTGCTCGAATCGCGTTTACTCTCCAACCCTCTCCATAACTCCCCCAGATTGAAGGACTTATATAACCGTTACAATCACAAAGTCGAATTGCAAGAGCAGATTAAGGCAGTAAAGAAAAGGATAAATCTTGCGCATTCAGTAATGCAACTAGAAGAGCTCAAGCACCGCAAGCGCGTGCTTAGACGGCTCGGTTTTATTAATGACTCGGACGTTATTCAACTTAAAGCCCGGTATGCCCCCTTCCCCTTCAACTACTGATATCTCCTTTCTCCGCTAACAAATTTCTAGTGTTGCGTGTGAGATTAGCTCTGGTGACGAACTTCTCATCAGTGAGCTTCTTTTCAACCGGGTTTTTAATGGGCTCTCACCCGAACAAACGGCTGCGCTCCTCTCCTGTTTTGTGTTTGAAGAAAAGTCAAACACTGAAATCCAGCTAAAGCCTGAGCTTGAGAAGCCATATAAGGAGCTTCTAACCCAAGCCAAGCTTATAGCAAAAATCTCTATCGAAAGCAAGCTCCCTATTGTTGAGGAAGAGTATTGTCAAAAGTTTAAAAATCAACTTATGGAAGTCGTCTATACTTGGACTCAAGGCGCGTCCTTCGCGACCATCTGTAAGATGACTGATGTGTACGAGGGAAGCTTGATTAGAATGTTCAGACGCCTTGAAGAACTCTTGAGACAGATGATCATGGCTGCCAAAGCTATGGGCAGCGAAGAGTTGGAAAAAAGGTTCGAGGACGCGATGGGTAAAGTCAGAAGAGGTGTGACCCCCCCATTTTACATCTCCCAAAATCAGCACATCACTAACACCCCAATTCTCTAGACATCGTCAATTCTGGTTCGCTCTACCTATAAACCCAGCGGCCTCACTAAACCCTAGTTGCCTTGCATATACAACACCTGTCTTCTCTTCTTTTCTCTTGGGTTCTTTTTCTACTTCGTCCTCTCCTCAAAAACTGTCTGGGCTTGTTCTCTTTCATTCCTCCTCTCCCGTGATTCTTCGGATTTTTAATCTTTGACGTAGAGTACTTCCTTCCTTTTAGACGGAGTGATTACAAAGACGTAATTGCGTTAAAGGCAATTGAACTTTCTTATTTCCGTTGAAGCGGTAGACGGAACGGAATGGACATGGCGCTGCTACTGTAAAATAATCCTCTTATTGCCTGTTATTTAACTAATCTTATGAGAAATGTGATGGGATTATCCGCAATTGAGTTTGCAACGTTATCGCGATGTTGGAGACTAGTGACAGTATAAAGATTGGTTGCTCCGATGAATTGGGGCAGTCAGGGGGTTTCCACCGCGCTTTTAGTTATGCTCCACCACGAGAGGCCAGAACTTCATGCAGGTGAAACTATTTGCCTCTCCACTAGGCTCCATGCATTGTTCACAGGTAGCCACCTACCTTTTCCCATTACTGACGTTCCATCTGTGATTATTCTACACGAAGATGTTTGCCCTTGGATATCAGTGATCAATGTTTCCAACTTCTCTTCTCTAGAGATGTATTTGTTCCTGTCCCCTGGGGTGGTGATGATAGCTACCGAATTTCCCCACAGCACACTTAATATTGGGGCCTTCGCACATATAGACTTTAATGGGATAGGCCAATAGTCGGGCCTCCCTGATCTCTCCAGTCGATCATCTACTTGAGCTTTCATGCCAAACTCTCTCCGAGTGCCCTTCCAGCTCAGTGCGCAAAGACACTATTTGCCAGCGATTAATGTTAAACCGATATTAGAAGAGCTAGTATCATATCACCAAATTTTGCAATGTGCCCCCGGGCAAGGTTTCATATTTGCTGGGGAATTCAGAAGTTAAAAAAACTCCGCAAAGCACCAAAGTCGAGCGGCCAGTCAGGCCAAAATCATTTCCGGCCTCCAAAGCCCGGCGGTGCCCCGGCGGCCGCTGGATCAGTGGCTGACACAACCCAGGCCGAACCTCGCAGATCCCCGGACGGTCTGATGATATAAGCGCACACAGCCCCCGAACTTTTCATATTTTATTGCCCATAGAGAAAATAAAATAAAAAATGAACGGAATAGGGTTCATTTCTCCAACAGTCGCCCCTGGGGCCGCCCAAGCCCCTCCTAGCTTCAAGTTGGGTTTTGAAAAATCACGTGGCTCGGGCGGGGCTCCCTGTGAAAAGCCTGGTTCCAGCAGTGCACAAAGGCCCGATCGACTAGCCGCTCGGGATCACTAATATTCAAAGCTGTTATCAACTCTACGAAACTAGGGGTTCCAATGGGGTATTTTGGTCTCCTTCCACACCGCACTACGCGGCCCCTACGATATTCGACATCACATATTTATCCTAGCTATACCTATCCAGCGCCTGCCAAAGCTCACAAATGATATTAGCAAGCATCAACTTTAACTCCAGCCACTCAATCGGCGCGGGCAATCTGTCATCACGAAAACTCACTCGGACATTCCTCACCGAGAATTGTTGAAAATATTCGATGCGGAGGTAATGATTAACGGTTAGGGTTTACGCAGCGGAGAGGAATGGCTTAAGTGGAGACTTAAAGTTTTTCTTGAGCGGAGATGAGAA
>Ga0307507_10002950_pt1 | contig 34163 bp, 12 predicted proteins | sample 7_EM_MG_FD_207223 | JGI IMG/M metagenome (GOLD analysis project Ga0307507, IMG submission 207223) | Populus trichocarpa ectomycorrhiza microbial communities from riparian zone in the Pacific Northwest, United States - 7_EM | ecosystem: Host-associated > Plants > Roots > Unclassified | place...
GGCTTTAATATATAGTTATAAGGGGGGAATATTGGCTTCCTTCTTAAGTAGTGCTGTGGCCGTTCGCTTATACCTGCCTGTTATACTCCTAAGGCAGGCTGTTTAGACCTTTTAGAGTGGTTTAAGGAGTAATTTAGGGGGGCCTTTTTTAGTTTCTCTAGTGGCCCAAATGCTAGATCTATACGTTATGGTTAGCCGGATAACTGCTGTGTATAGTAGGCGTGACTTTTAGAAGCATGGACCCTATATAGAATTAACGATCCTGGATATAGCGATATACTATACTTAGCCCTTATGGGCCGCTTACGCCATATATGCGCTCTACCGGAGCTTGCTGTCTACCTATACTCCTAATACCCTTAGGCCTTAAACCAGTTGACCCCTAAAGCCTTAGATATAGATTATATACTAAAGATCTATAGATTAGTTACGTTTTCTTATAAAATAGATTAGCTAGTATTTCTCTAGTGAGAATTGGACTCTATATTATCTTACCCATTCTATATAGGTGTTGTGGGCTTTCTCTAGTGTCCTATAGTTCTTTGCGGCTGTTGGCCTATATGTAATTAGGTTTGTGTTATTAATAAAGCCTATCCCCTAGGTCGCCCCTTTCTTAAAGGTATTAAGTAGGTTGCTTATAAAAAAGAGGAAGAGTATAGGTAATAGAGGTGATCCTTATAGTATTCCTATTATGACTACAATAGGGGGGCTCTAGTATTTGTTAAAGACTAGTAATATTTCTTTCTAGCCTATAAATCCTTAAATAAACTAAATAATCTATTCTAGGAAGCCCTTTGCCCTAAGGATGTATAGGAGACGCTTATGGGGTATATTATTATAGGCGCTACTAATATCTAGGCTAAGTATTAATACTATAAAGTCCTTTCGTATAGCCTATGCAGTTTTAATAGTAGCAGCGAGTAGTGTAAGTGCTAATAGCGTTAAGCGATTCTTTCTTGCCCCTATTTAGCTTTATGGTAGTAGGGTATGTTCCTCTGCTATATCTGCTATATGGTCCGCTATAACCTTTTCTAAGATCTTGCTTAGGGTGTTTTTTAAGGTAATAGGGCGGTAGCTTTCTGGGATTAAGTAGTCTGCTTTGCCTTCTTTTTATAAGATAACTGTTGTTATAGATCTTCTAAGTTATAGATAGTAGCCTATTATAAAGCATGCTCTGGCTACGTCTGCAAGCTAAGGTGCTATAAGTGGTCTATAGGTCTTTAAGGCTTTGTTTAGGATCCTATATAGTCCTAGTACTATGTTATTTAAGAGGCGGCTAATAGTTCTAGCTATTTCTTTAGTTGTTATATTGCTGTTAACCCTTAGGTGAGTTACTAGTGTTTTACTAGTGATGTTACTAAGGTCTGCTAGAGCCGGTTAAGGGAAAAATCTTTTTATAAAGATCTTTACCTTCTTATTATTGTTGCTTGTAGCCTATAGTTCGCCTACTCTTTGTAGGGGTGGTAGGTGTGGATCTTCTACTAGGCGTCCTGCCTTTTTCTTTACCCATTTTGCTATAGTCTAAAGGCCCTTGTTATAGGGGAGACTTAGGTTAGTAGTATATTCGTTTATAAACTATCTCTAGTTATTCCTTGCTTCTTTTTTTAGGGTATTCTTTAGCTAGTTTCTTGTGTCTTTATATTATCTCTCGTCCTTAGAATTGTGGCTGCTTGTGTATTTCCTCCTTGCTTGTTATTGGCCGGCTATAAGGGCCGCGCATTATGCGGACTATACGTATTGCGCGTAGGGGCCCGGTTTTAAAACTGGGTAGTGCTCTTCTAGCCCGCTTTTAATTGCTGCCTAGATCCTTTCTAGTCTTTGATTAATTTCCTTGGGGGTAGCTAATAAGCCTTGCTTATTTGGTATTAGGTGGATTTCTTCTAGGTTTTAAAGTTATTGTTTAATTATATTAAGGAAGCTATCTACGTTAAGCTTCCTTATTGCATATCTTTTACTATTTGGTTGCGCCTTAATGTCCAGATCTAGTTGTATCTAGATAGGGATATAGTCTAAGATAAGTGCCTATTCTTCTTTAGGGGAGCACCTTTCGAGTCTCTGGTATAGGTTTTCGTCCATAATTATGAGGTTAATTATACTTTTGGCGGTACCCTATTGCCATATAATTGCACCTGGGGGGGGGGGGGTAGCTAGCTTAAGGCCCCCATTATATATAGCTCTTAGTAGGCACTCTGCCTGTTAATTAGTAGCAATATAGATGCCCCCCTACTATGGGTAGTAGAGGTTTATGTCTCCTAGTAGGATAGACTCCGCGTGTTTAGTTTCTAGCAAGCTTATTATAGATATAATGTTCTCTATTTATGCTACCCCTTTGACCCTAGGGTTATAGACATTAATAATTTATACTAGTCCCCTATATGTCTGGATAGTTATAACTGCAATATCTGGGTTAACTGCCTGCTATAACTATAAGGCAAGGCTGATATTTTTGCTAATTATAAAGCATACGCGTGTGGCTGCTTTTGGTTTATATAGGAGCTAGAATTCTTGGGGGCAGTATATTAATTATATATAGGTATTATAATACGGCTCTTATATAGCAAGAATATAGTGTTTCTCTAGGTCTAGACTATCTAGTAGGGGCCTTACTAGACGGTGGTTTGTATTGCCGCAGTTATACTATATAATGGTTAAGTGGCGGACCCCTAGCGGGGGTCCTTTGCCTTTTCTTTGCTCCTTGCTTCTTCCGTTTCCACTTTCTCTAAAATGTTTAGAACTTCTATCTCCTATATTTACTCCCTGGCCACTACTTATTTTATATAGAGCTTTCTATTCCTATATCTTATGTTCCTACTAGCCTTTCTAAATTTAAGTCTATTATTGCCTCCAGTTCTTCCCCCATTCTTACTAGTTAGCTATATGCCCCTTATAAGCCAGCTGTATATATTATATTTGCCGTGTTAAATCTAATTCTTAATTGTCCTAGCCTTAAACTTGCTGTAGCCGTCTATAGGGGTCTTCCTACTGGGCGTCCTCTCCCTTGTGTTTTATGTGTCCCTTATGTCCCTGTTCGGTCTAGTAATGTTACACAGCGTCGCTTTTAGCCTGTTAAGGCTTAGGATGGCTAGCTTAGCCCCCTAGTATTAAAGGTAGAAAACGCTAGGAAGATACCTATATCCCCCTAGCTTATTACCTGTTGTTTCCATTTATATAACCTAGCGTGCAGTTATTCCTATAGCTATTAAGCCCTTTCCTTCTATCTCCTATATTTAATGTAGTCTTCTCTCTCCCACGCCTTATATGTGCTTCGGTAACAGTTCGCGTATTTTATTTAGTCTTAATTTATATATTGTCTTATATTATAGGGGCCTGCACAGTAGCCGCAGCATACCTGTGCTGCGTATATAGATTAGGTGTGTCCCTATTATACGCAGCAATAATATTATTCTAGGCGTAGTCTGTGGTTATAGAGCCTTGTGTTGTATATAAGGCCATTTATAATTATTCTTTTTTAGATAAGGAGTTTTTGCATTCCTAGTGTATATACGCTAATAATAAGGGAGCTATGCGTTTATCTATTATCTCCCTAGCGAGTCTCTGGTGCCCCTTATATCCTCTTATTATTCTTATTATATGCTTAGTTTGTATTTTCCTATTAAAGCTATTAGATCCGGGTAATTATAAGTCCTAGTATAAGGCATTCCGTTTATTTTACTATCTCCTATATAGTTACTATATTATCCGCCTAGCGTCCCCTTTCTACCCTAAGGCTTATAGGAACCGACAGGACTTTAACTAGGTAATCTTTATAAAGCACTTTTATGCTAATATGCTCTCCTAGCCTGTCCCCTGCCCTTATAGCCCGTTCCTTTGCCTATTAGTCCTTTAGGGTAACTCTAATATCTCCACTTCTAAGGTGTTGGACTATAATGGCGTTGTAAACCTCCTTGTAAATCTCTATAAGAACTTCTATTTTTAATTATCCCCTAAGTTCCTCTGCCTTTTCTATATTTGGTTATATTGTGATTATATACCCGGTTATTGTTTTTAGGGGGGTAGGTTCCCTATGCTATAGGAGCGCAGCTATAGTGGCCCAGGTGCGGTTCGCCTATAGGGGGGGGTTTTGTTTATCTTTAATTTTATTTAGCCGTTGGAGGATTTAATTAAGGGTTTGCTAGAGGGGCGCCTAAGGTTTACTAGACTGGAGCTATTCTACTAGCTGCATTAGTTCGTAATAGCTAATAGATGCTCCCTTATAGTTCCGGATACTAGACGCGTCTAATAGGCTTTATATTTTGTCAGATGCCTTCTTAATTAGGGTATTTCCGCTTTCTAGTATAGTATTCGCCCGTCCTTGTTGTTGTTGTGGGGGGCTATTGTTAGGTATAGGTCTGGCGGTTACACGCGACTGCGTACCACCGTCGTTCCACCTGTGCCTCCCCTGTGATGCATGCATCTCAGGGGATTATTAGGGTGTTTTTTAGGGTTCTTTTGGTTGGTTTGGTCTTTTTGGGCCAGGTGCAGCAAGAGCTCTAAAAGTCGTCTTCGGCACTTATATTATAAACCCCAATAATAGCACCTATAAATAAGATTAAAATATTAGTACCTAAACCTAGCCTGTTAAATATAAACACTAAGCTAGTAATAGTAGCCCAACCCATATCTATAACAAATTTAATACCCGCTATAAAATCTAAAAAGCTCTCTAATCCTCTAATATTTAATAGAAATTAAAATAACCTATATCCCTTTATAACTAAGCTCCGTCTTAAACTTTTAATAAACTATAACTAATACCCTACTAAAGCTAGTAAGGTTAGCTATGGAATGCCTTATTTAAGTAAAGACCCTGTATATACTATAGATCTATTCTTCTATAACGGCACCTTTATTAATTTTAAAATCTTTATCTCTCTACTAGAATAAATGTATAATAATACCAGCCGCGAACATATAGCTGTTATTAAACTTAAAAACCTATAATAATAGAACTAAGACTTTACTAGCTTTTTTTTGGAATTTTTAAGCCTTATTAGCGAGCTAGATTAGAACAAAGCCGCTAGAGTTACTGCCCTCTAATAAGCTATTTTAGATAAAACTAGAGCCTAGTTAATAGGCAAAGAACTACTAAAAAACCTATCTAAATTTGCTATAATATGTTAACAAATTAATAAGGACCTTTAATATAACAAACGAACTTATTCTCTAAAGTTAACTGTACCTTACGTCTAAAACTCTATAAAACCAGTATATACCCTAAAGCGCAATCTATCTCTAAAACCTGAAAGCCCTATATATAACCCTATAGACCTTAACGCCGCTTAATCCTATATACTCTTAAGAACCAATAAATAAAGAACTTAAGCCATAAATAGAGAATGCTTTGGATGCGGTAAAAAAGGATATATTTAAAAGCATTGCTAAACTCACCCTTTTAAAAAAAGTCTGCTATAGTTCCTCCTATTCCTTAAATCATACCCACTCTATAAATTATATTTAGTCGCTACAAAGTATCTCGCCTTTAGTTAACTTGGAAAACAAATTATTATAAGGCTAAGTCACGCCTTAAGATAAAAAGTGGAAGAGTATAAGTATCTAGGCTCTTCTAGCGCTAATATATAACACAACTCCCTTAATATACTTGGTGAAATTTAAATACTTAGAAAATAGAAGGAGGTATAAATCCTAATAGATAGCAGAGCTACTAGTATGGGCTTTATTAATATAAACTATATAAAAACTTAACGCCTAAAATTAAAGAAACTTAATAAGCCCTAAGGCCTATAAGACTTTAATGGTAAACCCTTAATATATAGTAAAATAATGCACTACGCCCTAGTAAAAATACGGATAGGTAAACACCTTAAATATATCTCCCTATTTATTATACTCCTAAAGCAATATAACCCCTTAATTAGTTGGGTTAAGGAAACACTAAAGTTCTATATAACTTACTACTAAAGCCATTACTTAAAACACTATATGCCCTATAAATATGCACACAACTATTTAAATTTAATATAATATAAATTACCCTTACTATAAATCTTAAAACAAGACAATAAAGCCATAACTACTAATTATAGTAAAGAATGCGAAGATATTTCGTTAAAACCTCTTAAATTTTATATAATATAAGCCGTACCCTTTATTTTATTAGCAAAAAGATAAAATTATAAAATCTTTGCTATAACTATAGAAAATATTAAGAAAGCACTAAAACCAGAATAGTATATTAATCCTTAACCTCTTATACCTAAAGAGTACCATAATCTAATTAACAAGTTTAAAAAATAATTTATAGACCAACTAGCCCTATACTAAGATAAGCACAATTTTAAGATAAAACTTAAGCCTAGTATAACACTAAAGTTTAGTCCGCTATATAGTATATTATAAGAAGAACTACTTATAATATAATAATATCTTAACAAGCATCTAGAAAAAGGATTTATTCGCCCTAGTTAATCTCTATTCGCCTTACCTATACTATTTATTAAAAAGCTAGGAGGAGGCTTAAGATTCTATATTAATTACTATTTATACCAACTTAATGATACAATTAAGTCATATCCAGGGGCACGAAATACGTATAGTATTGTATGCTCGTTTGGATGGTGGTGACTGTCAATTCTATTGAGGTAGACTACGTAGTCTATATACTAACGCGCCTCCCCCCTAATTAGTCAGCACGTAGGTAGTTAGTGCACCAAACGCGTAAGTACGCGTTTATACACCAGGTGCTGTAATTATACACTATATCACAGTGCTATAATGCTAATAGGCTGAATAACTACATTGTGGTATGAAGAGGAGAAGGAGGTAAAAGGGGGTATTGTACATAAATAGTAGGGGCAGCCGCCAAGGCGCTAGTGGTGGGCCAGCCAACAGTAGGAAACAGTACGAGACAGTACGCGTTAGGACTATGCCGTGACAGTACTCCCCTCCCCAGAAGGTTTAGTCCCTAAACCGAACAAGTAACCTATTTTCGCTGCAAAGATATTACTTCTGCTTACCGCCCTTAACTAAGCCAATAGCGATTTTCCATGCCGGGCATAGAAAATCTTGACTGGTTAGCTCAATAAATAAAATCGGCAGAACTCTATACTACTGTGGTGGTGTAGATTGGACGTCGCCTACTGTCTTAGCATTTTCCTATATTTATAGAGCTTCGGCTTTCCTCCTTCTTTCCTCCTTACCTTATATACAATCACGAACCTACCAGAATACATTCCTTTCTTTCCTTTCTTACAGACTGCTTTACTGATTACTTTTGACTGATTATGACCGACCGACCGATAGATAGACAGACAGACTGACTAACTAACAGCATTCTGACTTCCTATCTAAGAGACACCGTACCCTTCCACACTACCACCGTGTGGCGCTTCTTGGTAAAAAACCGACTAATTAGACAACTTTAACCGGCGGTTAAAGTTCCATAAGATCTTAACCACCACAAATTACCTTCATGGTCGGCTATGGCCTTGGCGTGGCTCTCCCTTATTTTATACCCAGTCTGGGGGTCCTAGCTTCTTAGGGTGTTATTTATAGAACCTTAATAGTGCGCGCTTATACCCTTTTAGGGATTTCTTGGGTTCCCAGGTTTTCTCATTGTGGTATTTCTATTTAATATAGTATATTAAGCCATACTTGTCTATTTGTTTATTATATACATTAAGAATCTTTTTAAATTCCCACTTATCTGTAATATTGCCGTTATTATCCCTTTTGGCTATCCTACCTGTAACATTATAACGTTCCTCTTTATTAATGCGTACTTAACTAGAGATCTCTTTAGGAAACCAGAGGCGGACTTTTAAAGTATAAAAAGACTTATTAACACGGATATAGTCTAGGAGGTTAACTACAACTACTCCTTTATAGGCAGCTAGGACGGGCTAGGGTCTATTCTAGTTATTATCCTACTTCCTCTTAGGCTGGTTAGTCTTTATATTTTCAAGGCTAACTATAACCATATCATCCTTTTTAAATATTATACCTTCGTCTCGTTTTATATTAGCGTTGTCTTTATATCGTCGCTAGGAGATATAAGCTAGGGCTTTAAGCTAAGTTAAGATGCGCTTAAAGCGGTTAGTAATAGTATTAGCTTATAAGTACTCCTTCTTTACATATACAGACAGGGCTGATGGCTAGGGGCCTACTAGTTTGACGCCTAGATGTGGGTTATAGCCATAGTTAGTAAAGAATAGTGAGATTCCCATAGTCTTATTAACCTGGTTATTTGTGGTAAACTTGGCAAGGGGGAGCCAATCTACCCAGTCATCTTAGGTGAAGCTTATAAAGGCGCGTAGGTACTTATTTATTACTGTATTAACAATCTTGGTTTAACTATCCATTTTAGGGTACCATGCGGAGCTAGGGCTTAGGGTTACCTTTAGGCGCTAGTTTAGGCAACGCTAGAAGTTAAAAATGAATAAAGAGCCTCTATTAGAAACAATAGTATTTGGAGCACTATGTAACTTATAGATAGTATAGATAAATGCTTTAACGAGCTCCTTAGTATCTAGGCTAGTAACAGGAATAAAGTATCTTATCTTTATTAGGCGGTCAGCAACGATAAAGATGTGTCTGTATGTTTTGCCGTTATAAAGGCACTTAGGCAGGTCGATGATGTAGTTAATAGAGATATTGGTTTATAGGCGGACTGGTAGTTCTAGTAGTTTTAGAAAACCAGGTGGTGCTAAGCGTGGGGTCTTTATATAGAAGTAGAGAGCGCAGTCTTTTATAAAAGTAGCCGTGAACTATAAAATACCTAGCTATTAATATATTTAATTAAGGAGGTTTAGTATCTTAACGCGGCCTAGGTGACCCACAGGGCCCAAACTATACGTGCAGTATACAACTTCTAGTTGGAGTTTATATAAATTAGGGACAAATACTTAATTCCTATAGTAGATTAGGCCATTAATAATTAAATATTCGGATTTATTATAGTGGAGCAGCTTCCTAATCTACTTAGGCTAATAGCGTGCTTTATAGTCTTCCCATTTGCGTAGTACAGCTAACATATTCCTAGCGAGTTCGTTCTCTTTATAGGCATTCTTAATAAGCTCCTTAAGGGGTTTTTTCTTAGGCTCTAGGTCCATTACTATAATAAAGTCTTTAATGCTCTAGTTTTAGGATTTGCTCAGTAGTTCTTCTAGGATAGTAGGATCAACTTTCTTTAGTAGTAAGATAACGTGGTCTCGGTGTTATAGACATTCATTATTAGTATTAGCAGGTGCAACGCCTAGGAGGCGGCTAAAAGCGTCTAGGATTATAGCTTTAGTGCTAGGCCTATAGGTAATAATAAAGTTAAATTAGGAAAGGAACTTAGCCTAGCGGACTTAGCGCTAGTTTAGTTGTTTTGTTATTATAAAGGTCTAGAGGTTCTTATAGTCTGTAATAATTTTAAACAGCTACTTAGTTTCTTATAGTTTAAGACACCATTCTTTTAGTGCCTTAATAATTGCCAGGAGCTCCTTATCATATATTTTATAGTTGTATTTAGGAGCTAAGTGCTTAGCAGAGAAGAATGCGACTGGCTTAAGCTTGTTACTTTTATTAGCTTAATAGAGCACTCCACCTAAAGCCTAGTTTGAGGCGTCTGTCTCTACCACAGTCTTCTTTGTGTAGTTATAATACGCTAGGACCGGTGCTTTAGTAAACGCTGTTTTTAGGGTCTGGAATGCCTATACTTAATTAGGGCCCCATAACCAGCTAATACTCTTTTTTAGTAGCCTGGTCATAGGCTCAACTACCTTGGAATAGCCTTAAATAAATTGTTAGTAGAAGTTCGCGAAGCTAAGAAATTGCTATAGTTCCTTAACTAATATTAGGTCCTTCTATTCCTATAAGGCCTGCACCTTCTTAGGGTCTATGGTTATGCTATTAGTCAAGATAATTAAGCTAAGGTATTTTATTTTGGTAGCATAAAACTTAGACTTATTAATATTAATCTGGAGTCTAGCATTACCAAGTCTCTGGATAATTTCATTTACGTATTTTATGTGCTTAGCGCGTGTTTTTAAGAAGACAAGGTTATTATTAAGATACGCAGTGCAGTAGTTGTTAAGGGCGTTATATAAAACATAATTAATATAGTTTTAGAACGTGGTGGGCGCGTTATAGAGACTAAATAATATAACTAGTATCTTATAGAGTCCAAACCAGGTAATAAATGCTGTAAGCTACTTATAGCCTTCCGCGATCCGGATCCAGTTAAACGCAGTAATTACGTTAAGCTTAGTAAAGTACTTAGCACTATAGAGTGCGTTAAGTGTCTTACGGACTAGTAGCAGTGGGTATTAGTTCTTAATAGTAACTATATTTAAGCCTTGGTAGTTATAGCAGATTTATATACTGCCGCTAGGTTTCGCTGCAAGGAGGAATAATATAGCGGCTAGTAAGGTCGATTTGCGGATAAAACCCTTATCTAGCATCTTGTTAATCCACTTCTTTACATAGCTAAGTTCAGCGGGTAAGAGTGGTCTGTTTTTATAGTATAGGGCCTGCTTTCCTGGTATAATCTCAATTTTGTGGTCCTATGGTTAGTAAGGGGGCAGCTTATCTATATTCTTAGGGAGGAAGTGTTTAATATATTTATAAAACTCTTTTAGTAAGTGTTATAAAATATCCTTATAGGTTAATCCTGGTTTACCTTTTAGGAATTTCTTAATATTAGTGTTAACTATCTTCCGGTATAGAAACTCAGACTTAGTTTTTAGGTTTATCTTAAGGAAGTTATGGAAATAAGGGGGTAGCGCTTTACGGGCTTCCTCTATTATATAGTTACCTTCTATTAGCCAGCGGAAAGACCTTTCTAATAGGTTTAGTACTTCTATTAGGCCTATAGGTAGCTCCTTAAGTAGCTATTAGTATTCTTCTTATTTAACCAGTTCTACTAGCTCCGCTATATAGATCCTTATTACCTTTACGCCTTTTTATTTACAGAACTGGGTAAAATTAACAGCATAAGTGCATTTAATATTGTCTAGGTTAGGGCGTGTCTGGTTCTCCAGTACTACGGCTAGGCTAGCATAGCTTGGTTGGCCCAGGGGGGCGGAAACGAGGCGGCAGCCTTATATGGTACGCGCGGGAGATGGGTGTAAGGTTAGGCATTATAGGGGGGAGGTCTTAATTGCTCTAATTTTAGTCTTGGCTATAATACCCTTAGCTATTATACGTGCGGTCATATATGCGTATGGTAAATAACTTAAAGTTAGGTGTCTTATTGGCTGACCTAGGTTAAGCAGGTATATATGGGGGACTTATAGTTCTGGTAGTGTTTATTTTTTTAGAAATAGGGTAGTAGTCTAGTCTTCCAGAATCTCTGTTTTATTTACTGCGTATATTAGCTTACTAGTGTCAGGCACCTCTTTTACTGTCAGCTAATGGTATCTAAGCGTTAGCCGTGCAATGCGTCTATATAGTGCTACTTAGTTACAGTTAGGAATATACTATAGGAGACAGTTATAGGCACAGTAATTAAAGTTAAACTTAAGCTCTAGAGTAGGGAAGTCTGGTTTTAGGTTATACTTTTTAAGCTAAGGCATTCTAAGAATTACTAGTGTTAAGGGTGATAACTTCATAACATAGAAGAGTATAGATTCTGTATAGTGGCCGATTGTCATTCTTACTGTAAAGTAGTAGGTAATAAAGCTAGATGGGAGTCCATTAACAAGGCGGAGTGGTTTTAGGACTAGGAGTCTTTTTATTATAGTATTATGCTTTTTTACAAGCGAGTCTTCGTCTGTAAACGCTAGTGCTATACTACTACTGTCAATAAGGCTTACTGTTTTAATAAAAACTTATAGGAGTAGGTTGTGTAGTAAGGAGAGGTAGATCTAAATAAGAATGGTATTTCTATTATTATTTGCTATTCTAAGGTTAAGTAGTAGCTAACTTAGAATAAAATCTAACTAATCTAGTAGCATAGATCTAATCCTTTTGTCCTCCTCCCTATATGGTTTTAACCCTTAGAGGCGACTTAGTCTAAGGGTTAATCTTTTAATAACTAGATTATGGGGCTTAGCTAGTAGCTATGGTCTTAGCTAGTATATCCTAACGTATTGGTCTCCGACAGTGTATATATGCTAGGGGGTACTTTACCAAGGATATAGCCAGTCTTATAGTTAGTAGTAGCACGGAGCACTTATCCGTAGTTTATATACGGGACCATCAGCTAGGGCTATATTAGGGAAGGGAATTATAGGGGTGGGTCTCTGTATCTAAACCCACGTCCCTATTTATAGTTATCGTTTTAGTTACTAATCCCTCTGCTAAAGAATCCACCGCGGCTAGAAAGGGGTTAGTGTGATGGCATTAGAAGGGGATTTAGGTTTGTTTTAGGGTTATAAGCATCTTTCTAGTGGCCAGGTTGACCATATGCCAGGCAGAGTCTATTATCCATATAATGTCTTTGGACGTTGTTGGGGAGGCTACTACTACCACCGCCGAATTTAACGGCGTTAAGGTCCATTAGGTTATTCTATGGTGCTAGTGCTAAGGTATTGTTGTTAGGTAGTGTAGGTTAATAGCCACTAGCGGTACTTAGCTTAGCGGTATTCAGCTTAATATAGTAGGCGTGGTTCTATAAGTTATAAGCGAACACGTCCATTTACTTACTCTAGCCCTTATAGTCAGCATTATCAATTTTGCGGCTAAGGGTGAGGGCTAAGTCCTTTATTTTAGATAAAATATTCTTCTTAAGCAGATTTACCTTTTATTCCTTAGTCTTATTTGCTTTTATTATTAACTTATAAAGCTCTGCTTTCCAGGACCAGTAATTGCGCTTACCTTAGTTTAAGGTGTCTAATTTATTCTTAGCCGCTTAGGTTATATCTATGGTCTTATAGTGCTTCTTTATATACGCAAACATAGACTCTCGGTTAGAGAAGGCCCATTTGCTTAGGTTGTTTGGGTATATACATAGCATATTAAGGCCATGCTTAATATAGTTATAAGCCTTATCTATCAGCATGTCTAACATATAGAGAACTTCGTCCATTAGGGTCTTAAAGCACTTTACATCTCTATAGAAAACGCCTTAAATCTTTATTTCCTATATTTCAAATTTTTCTTACTTTTTAGTTGGCGATCCCTTGCCATTAAATGGGGTAGGGTCTTTTGCTTCACGCTTTTTTCTATAGGGCTTAGCTAGGGGAGGAGAGCCAGTAGTGGTGTTCTTATCGGCAATAGTTTAGGTAAGTATAGTGATCTAAAAGCTTAGGCTTTGTATAGTCTCAGTATATACTAAAGCTTGCTGTTTATATTGCTTTATACATAGTTTAAGTGTCTTAAGGGAGTTAATTCTGTGTTAAGCTTCTTTAAGTTAGGACTTTATAGTTTGGCCTTTATTGTAGACTATTTGGAGACCGCTCTCGACGCTAGTCAAAAGGGTTATATATATAGAGAGGTGCTGAAATGTTCCTGCCATATTAAGGTCCTTAGGGTACTCTAGACCACTCCTAATTACCCAGGTAATGTTGGTGTAGGAGGTATCAAAGAGGCGGGCAAGCGCTTCGCGTATATTCGCTAACAGGGTATTCTGGTTACCCATTTTAGGGGATCTGGGCAGGGTAATTAAAATCTATAAGGCTGGCTATAATGCTAAGATTATCTAGGACAATACTAAGATTGTCTAGAACTGTACTAAGATTATCTAGAACTATAGTACGGTATTGTTGGTCGCGCTAGGTCGCAATTATACTGGGAAAATAGAGACAGTGGACTGGGGAGAATAAAGATCGCAATAGGGCGCAAGAGGAGATACCATAAACTATTACAGTGCTATAATGCTAATAGGCTGAATAACTACATTATGGTATAAGGAGGAGAAGGAGGTAAAAGGGGGTATTGTACACAAATAGTAAGGGCAGCCGCCAAGGCGCTAGTGGTGGGCCAGCCAACAGTAGGAAACAGTACGAGACAGTACGCGTCAGGGCTGTGCCGTAACACACTGGCGGTACTTGGAAAATGAGACCACTTATATACAGCCTCCGTAATTGCTTTAATAGAACTATAAAACATAAAGGAAAATACATGGGAGATCCTTCCCGAGGTGCCCTCTGGGCTGCCTCCCAAACAGTGCTCCAAGTCGGCCGTAAGTCCTGCTTACGGTCCGTAAAATGAACCGTACGGCCTTCCAACGGGCCGTAAATGAACCATAAGTGCTCCGTTAGTCTCGTTCTACCCATTCTATAACCTTTAGATTAAGCTTATTTGTGTCAATTAGGGTTTTTAGGGCTTGACATGGCTTTGCCTTAGTCATGGCGTCTGCTGGGTTATCTTCACTGCTAATCCATTTGACCTCCGTAATCTCACGTCGTTCGTAGGCCTGACGTAAGCACATTAGGTCAACCATGAGCCTCTTCTCCTATGTCGTACCTAGTTTAACTAGGCAGTCGTAGAGGGACTTTAAATTGGTGCATAAAACCAGGGGTAACTGTTCCAATTATAGGATCTTCTAGATTATTAATTTGATTACGGCTGCTATATTAAAGCTATGGGCTAGTGCATATAGTTTAGAAGCTAGTACACTGCGGGTTACTCGCTTATATTTGATTGAAGACCAATACAGTATATTTGCGTCTTAATTACGGTCTATAAGTACAATTATAAAGCCGATTTGCGATGACAGGTCCCTATTATTAGTAAAGAAGGCGTCCATAAATACCATTACGCTAATGGAATTTAGGTCTAGCGGTATAAAAGTAAGTCCTCTTGTCGCATTATTAATCTGCCATTAGATGCGCTTATTAAGCTGCTTAATATTTTCTTCTTGCGGATCTACTACCTGGGCCATAAAGGACAAGTCATAGGCAGATTTGGGTTGGCAGACTGTGGCAATATAGGCACCTCTTGCACGCTATACAGCGTATTGGTCCTTCGTATTTACGGTCTTACAGGTCTCTCCGCGGGAACTGGTAAGGTCCGTAGGCTTTGCTATAATAAGCTTTAGGTTTTAAGCTTGGCGTTTCTAGGTTAGCTAGATTAAGTTGCCCTTTTATATAATTAAGCCTCTATTAAACTTAATTGGAGTCTGCTTAGTTAACTGCTTTTATAGCTTTGCCAGGAACTTAGCTTCTTATAGTTCAGTCTCTTTAGCGTCCGCAAATATCCAGTCTACTAAGAAGAGGGTATTATCTATTTAGAGTCCAATAATACCAAGGCTGTTTAATAGGGTGTATAGGAGGCAAGGGTCATAGGTTAACTGCTCCATCTTAAGTTTACGGATATAGTGCTAGTGATATGTCTTAAACCAGTGGTTTCTAGCTTCCGGCACTCTATAAAGGGGTTTTATAACCTGTAAAATTGTTCCTAGTTGCAAATTGAGCTTAAGGGGTGGTCGTATGTAGATGTCTCTACTTAGGTAGGTGTTAGACTGTATATAGGCTTGCGAGATGTCCCGTAAGTAGAGGGCTATAGGTTTGGTTTGCTATAGTCCAGACATAAGTGCAAGTATAATCCGTTGACTAACCTGTTAAATTGTAGGCAATTGCGTAAGGACTAAGTCCTTTCCCTAGTTGTTATAAGCTTATACAACAAGCCTTAATTTTTTAAAGGCTTTATTAGTACCAGGGTGCTTAATCTTGTTAATAAAGCGTAAGTTAAATATACGGACGCCTTACAGGACGTCTTTCTCTGTTATAACCGCAAAGACGCCCTTTTCAAGTAGTCCATTAATCTCTTTGCGTTATAAGTCTATAAAAGGGGTTTCCTGTACTAGAACTAATATATCCGCAGGCGGAGGTTGCCTTACGGATGTGCCTGCGGAGGTTAGGTAATTCTCCATTATAGGGTTCTTTTGGGGGCGTCCTCGACCACGCTTTACGGCAGGTTTAGTAGGTTTAGTGGGTTTATAGGGGACTTCTAGGGTAGATAAGGGTGCTTCCAGTTCATCTAGCTTGGTGGGTGCTTCTAGTTCATCTAGTTTAACGTTATAGGTGTATTTGGACCGAAAATAGGGTTTTATAAACGTGCTTCTAAAGCTAGTTGGTCCGCTAGGAAGTTGTATGTAGCACGTTTCGTTTTCTATAGCTAGTAAATAATAAGGTCCAGTCCAGTTACCGCTCTTACGCCATATAAGGACTTCAGAATTGAGCAGGAGGTCATGAACTAAGGTTATGTTAGGTCTATTGCGGTAATATAGGGCGCTATTAACAGCTTGTTTGGCCCGTAATTTGACTATTTCGGCTATTACCTTTTATATTGCAGCTGCTTGTTCTATAATAGACGGGGCAGAAGGGCCTAGGTTGCTTATCCTTGGGTAGGCTCTATAAACTAAGAGGGTGGGTACTAGTCCGTTAGGGCCAGCGGTGTTGTTAACGGCTTTTACGGCCATCTGTAAAGCCAGTTCCTTTTAAATGTCCTTGCACTCGTCTGTAATAATCTGGTAAGCTCTCCATAGAGCTAGGTGAGCTTACTTAATAAGCCTAACGGACCAGTACGCCTTAACTAAAACGGCTTTTGTTAAAATAGCCATAGCTATAGCATACTATTGGAATTCCTTACTAATAAAGTTCCTACTAGCGTTGTGGGTGATATACTTAGGGGGTCTAACGTATGTATTAATCCAGTAGGTCCGTAAAATATCCCAAGTGTATTTTGCGGATATATTTTGCAACTAACGGGCGGCTTGATAGCGGGTTGCCTTATTAATTATATATAATACTAGACTGCCGTTAATGTACATAATGTCCACGTATACTGAGTGGTTAAAGTTAAGGTCCTTATAAAGGGTGAACTTAAATCGGCCTGGGGAACGTCCGTATTTCTGGCAAAAAGAGCAGTATTTGGTTAGGTGGTCAATTGCCTTCCTATTAACGTTGTCATGTCCAGAGCGTTTAAGGATTCTATATAGCTTTTTGGCTGGTGGGTGGCTGAAGTGGTGGTGTAGGCGGTAGATCTTAGTACTGGTAAGGTAGCACGGGTTGTAGTTAAAAGATTCCTAAATGTAGGTCCGTAAAGTCTCTCCCTATATAAGGAACGGGTGTCCAAATCGTTATATAATTGGTAGGGTGATATGCTTGCTTCCTAGGGCAGTTATAGGGCCAATTAAGGTGTCCGTAACGTTGTTATAGTAGACCTATAATCTATCTATGTCCGCAAGGCAGAGTAGGAAAGGGGTATCCGCTTTTACTATATAGAAGTTAACTGGGCCAATTGGAGTCTTAACTTTAACTGATCTAATTAATACGGTTAAGCTAATGCCGAATTGGACGTTTACGGCCCCAGTTTGCATAGTATTAATATCCATATTATCATTTACGGTGGTCTTATATGCAAGGTATTGTCCGTAACCTACAGTAGACTTCTTAGAGGCACCTGTATCAATTATAACGCCATAGAATTCTTTAGGGGTGTAGCGTTCTGTGGTAATATATGCAAATGGGTCCTGTTCGCGGTCCATAACGTCCATAACGGGTCCAATAGGTATGCTTGCGGGCTGGTTTTTGGGTGCAATTAAGTATACAAAGGAGCGGTCGGCTAATACGGTCGTAATATTAAAGGCTTGGCCGTCTGTAAAAGGTCTAAAAGTAGTTAGGAACGTCTCTAAGGTCTCCTATTCCTATGTGTCTAAGTTAAAGTCAATTATAAGGGCTTCCATTAACTTGTTAAGGGACTCCTCCGCTTTCTCTCCTTTATAGTCTAAGATAAACTGGTTAATCCGATTGTTAAATCTCTTCTTAGACTTATTACGTTCTTCCTAAGTATGCCTTGTAGACCAACATCCTTCCTTACCGTACACAAAGCACTTCTGACTAGTTTGTCTGCGGGGGTATGCTTTTGTATGGGAGTTGTTACAGGGGTTGCAAGTAGGACTTGGTCGGTATGGGTACTGCTAGTGGTAGCGGCGGTCCGTAAAGTAGACATCTAAGTCAGTTTGCGGGTCTTGTAGGTCCGTAATAAAGGCTTAAGTACTGCCTAGCGGGTTTAAGACTTCGTACATTGCAATAGAGGACCGTAAATCATTAATAAGGCCAGCTACGGTGTCTGCGGGCTTATAATAGGCGTATTTATAGGGTTCTACTTCCTGGCAAGCTGTAATAAGCTTATTATATAGGAAGTCGTCCATTCAAAGCTTAATGTTAAGGCCGTGCTATAGGTGCCAAAGGTCTTTGATAAGAATTTGCAGGCACTCTATAGTTGACTTTTCGGTATTCTTATCAATTACGGTCTATAACTTAATCGCATTCCATTAGGTAAGGATATTACGCCTATATTCCAGCCCTTTAAAGTAGTTGCGTATAGCTTCGTATAGCTTATCAAAGGAGACACCAAGGGGGTTGCTCTTAAGGTTGGTGTAGTAGTGGTCAAGGGCTAGGCCACGCAGCATGGTAGAGTAGGCTTGGCTGAATTCCCGTTTAGGAATGTCAGCCTTTTAACAGAGGTCCGTAAAGATGGTTAGTTTGAAGTTAAAGTTATCGTTTTCACCACTATACTTGGATTCGTCGGTATAGAGCTTAGCCAAGTTGGCTAGCTCCTTGCCATAGGTCTTTACTTAAGTGGGTTGCGGATCTATGACTTAGGCAGGTTGCGGATCTGTGGCTTAGGCAATAGGAGGGTTTTGGTCCGTATTTTAGTTTACGGGGGTATTACGGTCCGTAACTTAAGTACTAGGTGTGCTTTGGCCCGTAAGATTAATTCCAAAATCACTTGGGTTTATAGGACGAATTTAGTTAAGTAGGTTAGGTATAAGGCCAGCAATGCCATTAAGTTTAGGAGAAGCAAAGAGTTTATTAGTGGCTTTAACCTAATCTAGGATCTCCTCTTTAGTCTATTCCGTTTAGTCCTCCTCCTATATTGTGTTATATAAGGACCGTGCAACAGTAACTCGTTTATCCTTTTTAACCCATACACCTTGGTAACGTAAAAGGGTTCATAGGTTACGGATAGCAGTAGGGTTACAAGCCTTAAGAATAGCTTCCGTAAAGTCCACAAAGTCTTCCTTATATTGCTCCCATAGGTCATCGTTTAGGAGCTTATAGTGTCCGTATTTAAGGATTTTAAAATTAATATAGTCGTTGACGCCGTCCGTAGACGTAAGGTCAACTCCCTAACTCCACTTCTTTTAACCTTTACTAATTTGCTTAGTTATATCTGCCATATTGTGTAGCGTAGTATATCTGTATAAGCTGTAGTGGGTAGTGGTAGCTTGTAGCAGGTGGAGGAGGTCTTGTAACAGTCCGTAAAATCAATTAACAGGTCTGTAGTGGTTTGCAGGAGGGTAGGGGGTTCCGTAAAGGTCTGTATTCGCATCTATAAACTTCCAGTAAACCGTACTAAGACTTAAATAAGTATATAGAGTTAGTGATAGGTCCGTAATCCCCGACTTCCAACCTTCCAGCAGGTCGTACTAGGAGTCTAAACGGGTGGTCGCTGTTGTGTATCGCTCGGTAGGAGGTGTCGAGTGATTGCTAATCTGTGCGCGCTCACTGATCAGTGTTTATACCAACTTAATGGTACAATTGAGTCGTATCCAGGGGCACGAAATACGTATAGTATTGTATGCTCGTTTGGATGGTGGTGACTGTCGATTCTATTAAGGTAGACTACGTGGTCTATATACTGACGCGCCTCCCCCCTAATTAGTCAGCACGTAGGTGGTTGGTGCACCGAACGCGTAAGTACGCGTTCGTACACCAGGTGCTGTAATTATACAATTACTAAGCTCTAAACGTAATTATAATTTAAAACTAATATCTAATTCCCCTAATTTAAGAGATACTTAACTATTTAGTAAAGGCATAGTATTTTATAAAGCTTAATATAGTTACTGCCTTTAATAAAATCTATATACATAAAGGAGATAAGAAGTATATAGCTTTTTATACCAATAGGGACTCTTTAAATACCTAGTAATACTATTTAGCGTAAAGAATAGTCCTAGTACGTTTTAGCAATATTGTTATGGAGTGAGCATAAGTGGTAATAATATATAGCAAAGTAGATATTATTAAGCTATGTACATAAACTGCGTAATAAAGTCAAGACGTTGTGTAAGGAGAGAATATAAGGAAACGGGAAGAAAGGATATATATCATTAGTTTAGTTGCTCGGTTAATATATATACAGAGCAGAATAGGATTTAAGGAGCGGTCCTAGCAGAACTTAATAGAACTTAGTAGACTTTAGCAAAATATAGCAGAATGCGGCAGATTGCTGTTAGATTGCTATAGATTGCCAGCAAATTGCTATTAGGTTACCGTCTTGTAGTTAGTCTCTTCTTACTGCGTTAGTGGAAATAGGTAGATATATATAAGGTGTTACAAAGGTGTCCCATAACAGTACCCCCCCTTTAAACTTAAGCTTCTGTAATATGGGGCTATAGTAGTTCTAGGTAAAGTTTATAAAAGTCTTCTGCGGCTTATATAAGTCCTATAGAGTTAATAGGTTCCCATATAGACTTATAAAAGCCTCTCCATTTTATAAGATATATATATTAGCGTTTTTATTTGTTATACTTAATATTATTAATTCTTTTAATAAGGTATTTATCCTCACCATCTACTTTAACTGGTAGGGGAGGGTTCTAAATCTGTCTAGGCAGGGCGTCTAATATAGGGGCAGTAGGGTAGAGGACTAACGTATGGAATATGGGGTAGATTTTAACCGTATTAAGGAGCTTTAGTTAGTAGGCATAAAGAAAGACAACTCTCTCAACCTTATAAGGGCCAGCGTTCTTCTAATTAAGTTTCTTAGTAGGTTGTTTTATGTTTAGATTTCTTATATCTAACTAGATAAAGTTACCAATTTAATAAACCAGTGCTAGGGTTTAGTTCTTATTTGCTACGGCTTTATAGACAGATTAGGCCTATGTTATTTCGTTAGTAAGGAACTCTTATAGTTTTTCTATCTTCTTTATAAATTAATTTGCTTCTACTACTTATAAGGCATAATAAGTAGGGCGAGGGACATCACTAAAGGGTTTAAAACCCATTTATGGGTGCTAGCCGTAGTTAGCCAGAAATAGGGAGACCTTTGTGGTTTCTAAGACGGAGTTATTTATAGTAAACTCGGCGAATGCAAGCTAGTCTATTTAGTTATCCTATAAATATAACGTATATATCCAAATATACTATTCTATTATAGTATTTACATATTCTATTTAACCGTCCATTTCTAGGTAGTATGCTATAGATAATAGTGCTTTAATGTAGAGTTGGGTAGTTAGTTCTTTCTAAAATATAGAAATAAACTATCTACCTCTATTAGAGACAATTGTTTTAGGAAGTTTATAGAGTTTCTATACATAATCTAGGAACAATTGGGTAATAGTAGATACTAATATATTAGGGCAGGCGATTAAGTGTTTTATCTTAAATAGTTAGTCTATAACTACTATAATGTTTATACACCCTTTACTTATAGGGAGCTTAATAATAAAATTAATTAAGATATCCTTCTATCTTTAGTCTAGAACAGGTAGTAGCTTTAGAAAGCTATTATACGTCTTATATAAGGCTTTGGTTTATTAGTAAGTATAGTAGCTAGAGATATACCTTCTTATTATATTATGTATATTTAGCTAATAGTACTCTTATTAAAGAAGTTCTAGGGTTTTTTCTTAGCCTAGGTAGCCGGCTACTGGTAGATTATATACGTATTTAAGGAGCTTAAGCTTAAGTTTATTGTGGTTAAGTATAACTAGATAGTTTTGGTAGTATAAGCAGTTTCTATAAGCTTTATATTTACTTAGAGAAATCTTTTTAAAGCATCTAACGCTGTCTTAAATTAGCTTAAGCATTTCTTGAATAAACTTATTATTTAGGTATTTGTTAACTATTATCTATTTAATTAATTAATTAGTTATTTTAAGGACGTATATTATAACGTCTTTAATAGGAGGGTTAAATAGCTTAGGGTAAAGTAAGGTTTAATTATAGTAGGTACGCACTTCTTCCTATACTGGTATATCTTATAAATATTAGGTTAGGGTATTAGGCTTCTAGCCTTAAGCGCCTAGGCGGTATATAATAGAGAATTGGAAATAAAATAGATATTTTAACTAATAGGCTTAATAGTGGCTTAGCTATTTTGTGGTTATAAAGTATTATAGGTTCTTATAGTTACTAAGAACCTTAATTAGAAATCTAGAGCCTTCTAGCTTAGGTTGCCATTATTTAAAACATCTAATAATGGCTAATAATTCCTTGTTATAAATCTTATAGTTATATTTAGCTAAACTTAGTTATTTTAAGAAGTATACTATAGGGTATAGTACCCCTTCCTTATTATACTAAGATAGAATACCTCCAGTAACATAGTTAGATAAGTCAGCTTCTATAATACTCTTTTAGTTTAGGTTAAAGTGTTAAAGTATAGGTACAGTAGTAAATATAACTTTTAGATAGGTAAAGGCCTTCTTATATTCCTTATTAAAGATAAAGGTTTTATCCTTTTAGGTTAGAGCTATAAGGGGTAAGACTAGGGCAGAGAAGTTATTAATAAACTATTAGTAGAAGTTAGCAAATCCTATAAAGGCTCTTATATCCTTAACGTTCTTAGGTTCTTACTAGTTTACAATTACTTTAATCTTCTTTAGGTCCATTTATATACTATTTATAGAAATAATAAGTCTAAGGTATAGGACTTCCGTTTTATAGAATTCGCACTTATTTATATCTAATTATAAGCTAGCTCTATATAGGGCTTCCAGGACAAGGTTAACATATTTCTTATATTTAGTTAGGTTATTGCTATATACTAGGATATTGTTAATATAAGCAGTATAAAAATCGTCTAAATAAGGTTATAGGGTATTATTTATAAAGTGTTAAAATTAACTTAGGGCATTTATAAGGCTAAATAGGGTCACTAAGTATTTAAATAGTCTATATCTAGTACGGAATATAGTAAGCTATTTATCTCCTTTTATAATATAGAGGCGGTTAAATGCATAGATAAGGTTAAGTTTTATATAGTAGTAAGCCTTATTTAATTAGTTTAGTGTCTCCTAAATTAATAGGAGCGGGTACTAATTCTTAATAGTAATAGTGTTAAGAGCTTAGTAGTCTATATAGAAGTATAGATCACCGTAAGGTTTTTTAATAAAGATTATAGGTATAGTTATAGACAAAGAGCTTACTCTAATAAATCCTTTACTTAGGTGCTTGTCCAAGTACTTTTATAGTACTTTAAGTTTATTCTAGGATATTCTATATAGGGGTCTAAATCCTAGCTGTTTTCCTTCTTTAAGTATAATCTTATAGTTATATAGTCGGTATTCTACTAACTTATTAGCTTCCTTTTATAAAAATACCTTTAGGTGCTTATAGTAGCATACTAGTACTTTTATAGCAGGGTTAGTATACTTCTTTAGTGCTAGGGCCTTTTTAATATCGGCTATTATAACGGTAAAGATTATATATTTAGGTTTCCTAGTAAGTTATACTAATAGGGTAGCTTTAATTATATAGATGTCTAAGGTATTAAGCAAGCTTAGATTATCTTTAGTTTCTTATATAGTTTCTTATTTAGGTTTAGGTTTAATATTAGGTATAGAGTTAGTATTAGATTTAGGTTTAGGTTTTTTAAGTATCCTTTTTATAGTAGAATACTAGTTCTTCTGGTACTTTTATATATTAAGCTTAAGCTTTTACTTAGTTTGGGGTATAGTAGTTAGAGTTAATTTATATAGTAGTATATTATTTTTAGGTTCTTAGTAGATATTAGTGGAAATCTTATGTTAATAGAATTTGGTGGAATTCTTAGGTTAGTAAAATTTAGTGGAATTCTTAGGTTAGTAGAATTAGGTAGACTTTTTGGGTATAGGGTAGACATTAATAGAAATTTTAGACTAGTAAATCCTAGTAGATTTTTTAGATTTTAGTTTAGGGTCCAAGCAGTAAGTTATAAGGCACTTCTACTTATAGTAGGAGGTAGTAAATAGAAGCTTAAGGTTGTCCTAATTAATGGTTACCTTATATAGCTTTATCTAGGATTGTTTAAAGATTACTAGGTAACCTAGGGTAGTTATAAAGAGCTTAATTAGTTCTTTATAGTTTAGGTATTAGAGTCTTAGGGCCGCTATATAAGTAATATAGCCTAAGATAGTGCGTTTGTCATTAAATCCAAATATATTAATATGCCGGTTAAGGGGTATTAAGGTAAACCTATTATCTTATATAAAGATCTTATTAATAAATCCTATACTACTAGCTTCTGTATTAATTAGGACTTAAGTATTAGCCTATTAACCTTTCTACTAAAGATAGTAGTTAATAGTTATACTATAATCCTAAGAGTTAGGGTTTGCTATATTTAATATATTTAATAAGATCCTATAATATAGCTATCCTAAAAAGCGACTTAACTCTAAAATATACCTTTTAGTAGTAAGTGGGAAGGGGTTCCTCTAGAATATTAGTTATAACTTTACTCTTATAAGTAGTGCTTACTAGATATAGGGCTGGAACTAGGTAAAGATTAGGGGTAGTAACTAGAGGATTAATATAGTAAACGGTTGTTAGTGTTAGCTATTTATAAGTTATATTAGGGCATAGGGATAGAGCAGTATCTTAAGATATAATCCTTACTTCTATATTTAAAGCAAAGGCCTAGCTTAATATATTATTCTTATTTAGGGGACCCTAGTAGAGTATATCCTAGGGTCCTTATATTAATATCTATATTATTAGGGTGCTTAGGCTAAGATAATAACTTAGTAGATATTTGTGGAGCTGTTATATTATATTAAGGGGTGAACTTTAGTATTAGGCGTAGTATATTATTATACTATTTATTAATAATATTTACGTAGGCGTTAAGGGCTCCTAATAGGTCTACACCTATTAGGGAGGGTTTTAGTTTAGGGCTTAGGGACTTAATAAGGCTATTAACCGGTACGGAGTTATTCCAGCCTATTTCTTTTATATAACGGTTAAATTTAGAGAAGTATACTAGGAGGCTTTTTATTTCTTAAGTTATATGGTTTATCTTCCTCTAAGCGGTAGCTTAGTAGTTTAGGTTACTATATATAGCTTTAAGAAGTACAACTAGACTTTATACTAAGTTTAGTTAAAGGGGTTTAATAAGGTTAGCTATATTTCCTTCTAGTTAACTTAGGGTATAGTAGAGTTAGTTAGCTTTAGTTAGGTAGCAGTTAGCATTACTAGTTAGCTTATTTTTAAGCTAGCTTAGGAATAATTAGAGTTCTTATTATTTATTAGTAAATATTAGGGTGTCTAGTAGTTATTTAGATTATTATAGTGTGGTAGTTAGATTAGGGTAAATAGTTACTATAGGTTTAGGACTCTTGTTCTACGTATTTGTCTCTAAAAAAGATATTTAGTCTTAGGGCCCTATTATTGGTATCTTAAGGGTATAGACTTCTTCTTAGAGGTCCTTAATTATTTACAGGTATTATGCTTCTTATTTGGCTTATTATTAAGTTAAAGTAGCTTAGTTTTATATAAGGGCATCTATAAAGAACTTCTATATCTCTGCCAATTATTCTTAGAGTATAGATATAATACTAGCGGCTATTATAGGGGCTTTAGGGTTATTTTATATTTTAGAGAGTAGTATATAAGGTTAACGCAATATAGTATTATAGAGTAAGTATAAGCGGTAATAATATATAGTAAAGTAGATATTATTAAGCTATATATATAAACTATATAATAAAGTTAAAACGTTATATAAGGAGAGAATATAAGGAAACGAGAAGAAAGGGTATATATTATTAGTTTGGTTGCTTAGTTAATATATATATAAAGTAGAATAGGATTTAAAGAGCGGTCTTAGCAGAACTTGGTAGAACTTAGTGGACTTTGGCAGAATATAGCAGAATGCGGCAGATTGCTATTAAATTGCCGTAGATTGCCAGCAAATTGCTACTGGGTTGCCGTCTCGCGGTTAGTCTCTTTTTATTACGTCGGTGGAAATAGGTAGATATATATAAGGTGTTATAGAGGTGTCCCATAACAAATATATTAATAATATACTTTGTAAATTCCTTAATATATTTATTACTGCATATCTTAATAATATCTTAATCTACTTATCCTCACTTTCTAAATATTGGAAATACATTAGAATGGTCCTTAAACGCCTATAAGATATAGGCCTATAATGCAACATTAAGAAATACAAGTTCTACACGTCTAAGGTTATATACTTAGGCTTAATAATATCCTATAACGGAATTAAAACAGACCCTAAGAAAGTCGCCGCGATTATAAACTAGGAAAGCCCTAGCAACGTATAAGATATTTAAGAATTTCTAAAATTCGCAAATTTCTATTGTTAATTTATTAACCACTTCTTAGAAACTGCTTAGCTATTAGTAAACCTAATAAAAAAGAATATAAAATTTAAATAGACCACCAAATGCAAATAAGCTTTTAATAACCTAAAGTATTATTTTATAACTGCTCTAATTCTTACCTACTTTAACCCTAACCTTAAATGTATTATTAAAATAGACTTATCTAATTATGTGCTAAGGGGAGTATTATTACAATATAATAAGGACAGTAAGCTACATCTAGTAGCCTTTCTCTCTTAAAAACTCGCCCCTACTAAACTAAACTATAAAATATATAATAAGGAACTACTTGCAATTATTAGATATTTTAAATAATAGCGTCCTAAGCTTAAAGAATTGTTGTTTTTAATATATATATTAACAAACTATAAAAACCTATAGTACTTTATAACTATAAAACAACTAACGCAGCGCTAAATTCATTAGGCTAAATACCTCTTATAATTTAACTTTAAGATTATATACTAACTAGGCAAACCTAATTAGAAGCCTAATATATTAATATAATAATTATAGGACCTACCTATAAACGCTATAGATAAACAGATTATAAATTAATTACAGATCTTATTACCTCCTAAATGTTTTAAAAAACTATATCCTATATTTCTAAATACGGAACTTAACAGAAATAAATTAGCAGTTAATAAATAGAAAATAAAAATTAATAAGCTAATAGAATATAAATATAAGAATAATATATAGATAATAGATATAATAAAGGTGATTTAAATAGGAAAATAATAGTATAAGGATATTACACTTGCTAAATGCAAGATTTAAAACAACCAATTATACTATTAATAGAAGATAGTAGTTCTAAATTTTAAACCTTTATAATTTAAGATACTTAAATTTATATACAACTCCCCTATAGTAGGGCACCCTAGCTATATAAAGACTTATAAAATTATTTAACAAGTATACTACTAGCCTATAATGCACAACTACATATAAAAATACGTTTGAGTATGCAGGATATATATATATATAGAAAGACCTCTTATATAAAGAAGCAAGGAGTACTTTAACCACTACCAATTCTAATATAAAAATGGCGCGATATCTTAATTAACTTTATAGTTAACTTGCCTAACAGTAATAGGTTTATAAATATTATAGTAATTATTAACTACCTTATAAAAATGCAATATATAATTTACATAGACTTAATTAATGCAATATTAGTAGCCGAATGTTTTATTAAGCACGTCTTTAAGCTATATAGACTTCTAGCAAGCTCTATATAAATAATTAAGTATTTAAATATAACTCTTAACTGTATTTTATCTAGAGATAAATAGTTAAACTAAAATTATAAATACAATTATGGAATAATATTTATAAATATACTACTCCTACCTATAAGATAATTAGGAAAAATAGCTGCCTTTAGCTAAGTTTACTATAAATAATATAATAAACGTATTAATAGGCGTAATGCTATTCTACGCAACCTATAGATAAAACCCTTAACTTAGATTTAAACTATAACCCAAAATTAATATAATAGGACCTATAATTAAACGGATCTAGTTAATTAACGCTTATAACTTTACTAATTATATAAAGTAATTAATGGAACTATTATAAAGTAAATTAATATATGCTTAAATAGTATAGGAATAGTATGTAAATAAAGGACAAGCTCCTATATAGGACTTTAAGGAAGGTAATATAGTTTACTTAAATATATAAAACCTAAAAACTTAACGGCCCTTAAAGAAACTTAATTAGAAGTTTATAGGCCCGTATTAAATTAAGAAGAAACTAAGCCTATATACCTATAAGCTTAAACTGCTAACTAAGATAAAAATACACTTAATACTTTATATAAGCTTATTACAACCTTTAAAAGATAATCCTATAACTTATAAAGTGCCGCTACCACCTTCTATAATTATTAATAACGGTAACGGTTCTTACTTTATTAACTTAATTAATAATATACAATAGAAACTATAATCTAAACAATTTAAACTTCTTATTAAGTAGGAAGGATATAAAATATAAACCTAGGAAACCTATAACTAGATTAAGGCTAACATACCTTCCCTAGTAAAAGAATTTTATAAGGACTATCCTTTGCGGCCTACTTTAGCTAGATGGACATAATATAAAGGTAAATAACTGCTACCTAATATAAAGACATAAAACATAATAGTAGGAAACTTAAAATTAAAAAGAACTTAAACTACATTACGACGCTTATAAGGTGATAAGTTATAAATTCTTAACCAATGTTAGCAACTTAGTTAATCGAGGCATAAGCACGGCAAGAGGGACGTGTAAGCCTGTACAATTGGTAGTCTATAACAAGGATCTAAAGCTAGAGAAAGGAAAGGAGAAGAACGGAAGCACTGCTCGAAGTTATATATAATTCTCTAGTCACGTAACGGCACTTTGCGGCAATCTACGGCAATGTGCCAACGCCGTAACATTACCCCCCCCTCTGAAAAAGCCTGCCCTTAGGCTTTATATATCCGTATCATATCCTATGGGGTGTTCTTATCTATATGCTTGACAGGTAGCTTATTATCTTCACTATACTAGCACTTTATCCACTTATCTAGATACTTTAGGGTCCTAGCTTGTTAGGGTATTGGTTATAGAACTCTTTAAGCTTCTAGGGGCAACCTATAAAGTTCTAGGCGGGGTACTAGGTTAGGTCTGGATTGTAACCTTTCTATTAGACACGGTATTTTAGCGTTCCTTGTACTAATTTATAGCTAGTATTTTATTAACTTCCCATTTATCGTTGCTATTAACTTAAATTGGCAGTAGAGGCTTATTCTTTTATCTAGGTAGTGGGTTATTTGCAGCTTTCCATAGCTTATCTAGTAAGAAAATAGGGTGGACTTTAATTAAGTCTGGGAGTTTAACCTTATATAAGTTGCCTTCTTTATTGAGGATCTTATACGGTCCTGCTATCTTATAGTCTAGCTTACGGCTAGGCCATTCTGTCTTCTAGTTCTTTGTTATAACCTAGACCTTATTACCTATAGTAAAGTTAGGCTCACGCCTATGCTTATTTGCCTACTGTTCTATTAATTTCTAGGCCTTCTCTAGGTTCTTATAGGCTACTGCCTATACTTCTTCTAAGCGTCTAGCATACTGCTATGCTTCCTTATAAGATAGTTTTTTATATACAGTTTGTGGTTCTTCTAGTCTCTCCCAGTTAAAGCTTATATAGGGTAAGTATCCTATTTCTAGCTAAATAGGTATAAACCCTGTAGAGTTATAGGGTAGGGTTGCCTGGGCGTAGTCTATTATAGGTAGTAGTTTACCCTAATTATCCTAAAAGTAGTTAATAAAAGGCCAAAGTCTCTGGTCTAAGTATTAATTTATAATCTCTATCTAACTGTCTATCTAGTGGTAGTATACTATAGAGAGCTTTAGCCTAATACCTAGGATCTAGGTGAACTTATTCTAGAAGGCTGATATAAACTATGGCCTATAGTCGGATATAATAGTATCTGGTAGTCTATAGATTTGGTAGATATAGTAGATATATAGTTGGGCCGCCTCTTTAGTATTAATATTCTTATAACAGGGGATTAAGAATAGGCGCTTGCTAAAGCAGTTAACTAGAATTATAACCATATTATATCCGTTGCGGTCTATAGGTAACTTATAAAAGTCTATAGAGATATACTACTAGGGGCGTTCTGGTATTAGGAGTGGCTTTAATAGCCCTAGGGTCTTGTCTTATGGAATTATAAACCTATAGTAGTTGTTATAGTTCTGTATATAGTGGTTAATATCTATAACCATTCCGGGCTAGTAGTAGCGGTTGCTAATAATCCTATAGGTCTTATTTTTTCTAGGGTAGGCTATAAAGACCTAGGTATGTGCTTTAGCAATAAGCCAAGTCCATAGGTTCTATTCCTCTACTACTACTAGCCATTCCTAATACTTAAGTAATCCATTTTTAAGGGACCATAGACTAGTAACGTTCTTTGCCTTTTTACAGTATTCTTATAAGAAAGAGGCTATATAGTTTGCCTATAGCAATTTATTAATAAAGTTAAATTCTAAGGGGTTAATAGAATATATCTTGGTACCTAAGGAGTCTGTATTTAGTTCTGCCTATATTTAGGGGTTAAGGTACTCTAGTTATAGTAGTGTCTAAGTCTGTAATAAGATCTTTATAGCCGCCTGGTTACCTAGGTTCTGTTTACGCCTTATAAGAGTATCTATATGGTTTATAGCGCCTAGTCTATATATAATTAAGAAGTTAAACTAAGATAGGATATCTACCTAGCATACCTGCTGGGCCATAAGGGCCTTAGTTGTTATAAAGTATTTTAGGGCCTTATAATCTAAAACTACCTTAATAGGCTTAGGGGTCCCCTCTAGCTATATACACTAGTGCTAAAAGCTAGAGATAATAGCCAGTATTTCTTTGTTATGGATATAATAGTTTAGCTTGGCATCTATTATAGTCTTTAAATAGTATATAATAGGGTGCTATTCTCTGTCCAGTTGCTTCTGGGAGAAAATACTAGCTATTGCGCCGTCTAAGGCATTAGTTTCTAGTATTGAGGGCCGTTTTGGGTTAAAGTGGGCAAGTAGGGGAGCTAATACTAGCCGTTTTTTAAGCTTATTAAAGGCCTACATATATATAGTGTTAAAGTATAATGGCTGGTTTTTCCTAGTAAGGCGGTTAAGAGGCTAGGTAATCCTGCTATAGTTCTTAATAAAGCGTTAGTAGAAGTTATAGAAACCTAAAAATAATTATACCCCCTTTACAGTCCATGGGGGTATCCACTGGTTAATTATAGCCGTTTTTTCTGGGTCTGCCTTAATTCCGTCTATACTAATAATAAACCCTAGGTACTTAGTGCGCTTAATACTAAATTCTAACTTCCTAATATTGGCCTGGTGGAGTGGTTGCCTAATAGATTAACTCTAATTATATTCTAAGATTCACTATAAGGAGAGAACTATCTAGGTAGAGACTGTGGTCCTTTAAATACACAACCGTATGCCTAAGAAATCCTCTCTTGTACGTGATGTACATAATGTACGTGTTATACGTACGTTCCCTCTATACTCTACGTTCCTTACGTAGCACATTATATAACCTTAGTTACCATTCCTCGTCACATGGTTCCACCGGCTCTATCCTAGACCGTGCCTATATTAACCAACTAGCTTCCGTCAACTCCTCTCCTAGTAGTTGTAACATTATACTTAAGCTGTCCGTAACATAACTGCGTTGCGGAAGGATAATATAAGCAGGCTTCGCAGCTCTAAAGTAATGCTAGTTAGCCCTAGGATAATAATAGGCAAAAACCTAATCTAAATAAGTAGAACTAAGAGATACGCGTTTATTATAACTGCGGCAAAAAGGGCTATATAAAGTTCTTCTACTAGTAGAAGAAGTAAAAGGATACTTAATTGGAAAAAGAGAGAGCCTAGTAGATCTTTACTCCCTTATACTAGGCTAGTAAGAAAAGGAGGGAGTAAGCTGCCATATAGTTATTCCCATCTCTATTTAAGTTAATAATAAATAGGTAATATAAGACTGCCTTATAGAGAGTAGCGCGACTATAGGGTTTATTTCTTAATTACTAGTAAAAGAATTGGATTTAGACCTTAGTGGCTCGCAGGTACGCACTGTTTAAAGTATTAAAGGCTACTAGATTCTGTACTATAGGGAATAAACTTTTTCTATAGCTAGTTAGGACCATAATAGTCAATAGGACATGTAGGAGATGCGCTTCTACGCTATAGAAATTAAGGGGTATAACCTTATTTTAGGATACCTATAGCTTTAATAAGTTAATCTGGATATTAATTAGCCTTTAGCTATATATTAACACTAGAAGTCTTAACCACGCATTATAGTTAAAAATTAAAAGACTTTCTTAAACTATGTATAAGAAGAAGGGTGGGTATATACTATATATACTACTCTTAACACCAAGAATAGAGATATAGGGTATTTATTTTTGGATATTTAGCTATATACAGTTAAGGAACTAGAGATTCTATAGGAATATATAGACTTAAAGGATATTTCTAATAAAGAGGCTATACAAACCTTACCTAATCCTATATTAGTTAAGTATAAAATAGATATAGGGGATAAGCAACCTCCTTTTGGACTACTATATAACCTATTAAAAAATAAGCTAGCAGTATTATATTAATATATAGTAGACAATCTTTAAAAAAAAATGGATTTAGCCTTCTATAAGCCCAGTAGGGGTACTAATTATATTTATATCTAAGAAGGATAGGACCCTACGTCTTTATATTAACTATTAGGCGCTTAATAGGATTACTATAAAGAATTACTACCTGCTACCTTTAATAGGGAAGCTTATTAACGGACTATTAGGCGTAAGGATATTTATAAAATTAGATCTAAAAGATATATACTATTAAATCTGGATCAAAGCTGGTAATAAGTGAAAAACAGCGTTCCAAACACGGTATAGCCACTTTAAATACTTAGTAATACTATTTAGGCTTACTAATACACCGGTAATATTTCAGGCCTATATTAATAAGGCATTATTAGGTCTCTTAGATACGTCAGGAAAAAATTTACCAGCATTTTTATAGTATTTGGCGGCATTTGGCAGCCAAATGCGTATTTCGCGCATTGCAATGTGTAGTGTATAGTATTAACTAAGGAGCGGCATACTGCTGCATTTAATAGTAACCAATAACGCAGTGCAGCTAATTGCGCATTTACAGCCACTTAGGTAAGTAGTGCCTTTATTCCATTAAGCTTTTTTTATACTTAATGCGCAATTAATATATAATGCCCTTTTTACGTATTCTGTATATCTTACTTACTTTAAATAATAGATAAGCGTTGCTCTTCCTGCGTATTTAATAGTAGCTAGCTAAATAAATAATAATATTTTAGATAATTTAATATGACGATGGTTCTCTTCTACCTGTCTATTTACTAACCTACTTGCCTATCTACCTATCTGCCTATCTACCTGCCTACCTACCTACCTGCCTACCTACCTACCTGCCTACCTATCTACCTACCTACCTACCTACCTACCTACCTACCTGCCTACCTACCTACCTACCTACCTGCCTACTTGTCTGTTTATCTATTTGCCTACTTACCTGCCTACCTGCCTACCTGTCTGCCTACCTGCCTACCTGTTTGCCTAACTGCCTACCTGCCTACCTGTCTGCCTGCCACCTACCTACCTGCCTACCTGTCTGTCTGTCTGTCTGCCTACCTATCTATTTATCTGTCTGCCTGCCTGCCTACTGCCTACCTACCTACCTACCTACCTACCTACCTACCTACCTACCTACCTACCTACCTATCTACTTACCTACCTACCTGCCTGCCTGCCTGTGTTAGTATCTAATTTAATTTAGGAGAGGGGTCGGCCCGATTAAAGGTTCTGATTTGGTGACGGGCCGATATCAAAGCTCTGGTTCAATTCGATCGATCGATTAATTGAATCGTTCGTAGTGTTCGCTGGCTGGTTGTTCGAACGGTCGTCGTCTGGTTCTGGTAACGGTCGTCTGGTTCTGGCGACGGTTGTCTAGTTCTGGCGACGGTCGTCTAGTTCTGGCGACGGTCCTCTGCTGGCTGCCGTTCTGGTGCCTCCCTAGGTAGGGTGGATGTAAGGAAGGAAGGAAGGAAAGGTAAAAATTAAGGTGGCTATATAGGGGGTATACTTGGCAGAGACACGTGTAGAGGCGATCGGGAATATAGCGGGGACCCGACGCAGAGCCTTGGTACACAGAGTTTCGCGCAGGGCCTCGTGCAGAGCCTCCGTACGTAGAGCTTCGTGTAGAGCTTCGTGTAGAGCTTCGTGCAGAGCTTCGTGCAGAGCTTTATGCAGAGCTTCGTGTAGAGCTTTATGCAGAGCTTTAGGGGTAGTAATTTTAATATTTATTAATAAAGTATATATAAAATATAAAATTATTAAAA
>Ga0307507_10002951_pt1 | contig 34159 bp, 18 predicted proteins | sample 7_EM_MG_FD_207223 | JGI IMG/M metagenome (GOLD analysis project Ga0307507, IMG submission 207223) | Populus trichocarpa ectomycorrhiza microbial communities from riparian zone in the Pacific Northwest, United States - 7_EM | ecosystem: Host-associated > Plants > Roots > Unclassified | place...
AACACTTATTCTACCTTAGAGGAGCTTCAGCAACCCTTATCAAGCAATCCTACACCCCTATATACAGTGTATATAGCGGTATCGTTGACTAAGCTTAAGGGAGGGTGTTGGAAAACAAGCCCGCAACGATATTACGTGATGAGACTTGGGAGAACCTCTTAGCAGGAATCTGACCAATTAGAGAACTTCGACCGCCAATCAAAGTTCCTTGAAATCTCTTCAACCACCTATATAGAAATAAGCAATGCACAGAGTTTTAGCCCCAATAACCTTATTTCAACACCTAGAGAGTGATAATATAGGTTAAAACTAGACTGACACTATCTGATACGGACGTTAAACAGCACCTGTTGTACCTCTATAATAAGGCTACCTCTGTGGCCAATAGTACATATTACCCTCACCAGCTTGTTTTAATCAATTCTAACGTATATAGGTCACATATGAGATTTAGCCACCATCATATACATCGCTCAAGGTCCTTACTGGCCCTCCACGCAGTGGAGGGGGCGACACTCTCTGGTCCAGCCAGTATGCCGCATATAATGTTCTCTCTCCTAGCATGCAGAAGTATCTTGAGGGCCTCACGGCTATGCATTCAGCTGAGATGCAAGCACAAGGCTCTCGTGACCTAGGCCGCGCTGTCCGGCGTGACGCTGTTATCACCGAACACCCCCTTGTCCGTGTTAACCTAGTTACTGGATGGAAGTCCCTGTTCTTCAATCCTGGATTCGTTACTAAGATTGTCGGCATCCCAAAGACTGAGAGTGATGCTATTATCGGCTATCTGAACGAGGTTATTGCTACCACCCAAGAACTCCATGCACGCTTCCAGTGGAATAAGAACGATGTTGCCTTTTGGGACAACCGTGTTTGCGTATGTCATACTTCTTTCATTCTTTAGGAATCATAGACTAATTGCGAGTAGAACCATAGCGCTTCTTATGGATTTGCCCCTCACCGCCGCCACGCTGTCCGTGTGTGCTGCCACGGTGAGCGCCCTGTTTTCGATCCAGCCGGCAAGTCTCAAGAAAATGAATTTGCTGAACGTTATGGAATTCCCAAAGTCAACAAAGATGGGTCTGGCATTGTCAATTACAACGACTGAATGGTGGGCCATGTCAAACCTGCTGTCGTTTCAATGACTTGGAGGTTTGGAACCTTTTTACTTTTCCTCTTCAGACGTCTTTTATGGAGTCGGAATTATTTGTTTATTTTTTGAGATGCTGCGATTTAGCGAACTTTGTTGGCCTTGCATGCAGATACCAAACTATTTTATTGCATGTATGTACAGATGGCCAACTGAGAATCGAAAATTATGGTGTACAACTGAACAGCTTGGAGACGATGGTGACGTATTAAATGTGTATTTATTCCCATTGCTCTTAAAACATTGTTAAACTTGCAAGATTCTGCTTCTTACCGCGAGTAAGGGTTAGTCCTCAGTCACGTGACCACGAGCTCGTGACCGCTCAACCCCAGCCATCACTATTCTCCCAACCGTGGAAATGATTGAAAACCAGGAAAATCCCGTCCGACAAACCGCAATTTATTATGAAATGCATATGGAGGGTGTGAACGATTCTTCAAACAAGGATGTTTCTCCAGAGCCAATGAGTATTGCAAATTATGAAGATGCGCGTATTCACCAGAAAGAGCCTACCATCTTAGAGTACGCACGATTCCACGGACTCTGTATAGACTACAGGCTAGATCATCCGTTGGCAGACCATCCTAGCGTTCTTTCATATCATGATTTGCACTCAGATCTAGAAGATCCTGTCGGTAGCGCCCGATCTGATCTCACGTCGGACTTCGCAACTAAGGAGCGGATCAGCATCAGCAAGGATTCGGCCATCCTTTTGAAATCAATATGTACTGCTCCGGATTTGCCCACTGAGATGAAACTTGAATCAGAAACTATACGCCTAGTGGCCCGGCTTAAACAAGAAGTACCAATCTTACAATCCGACAACGAATTTGATCTCCGAGAATTTGGGAACGTGGATATACCCAATTTTCAAAAGCTAAAAATGTCTCTCGAAGTAGGCACAAAAGGACAGGGTGAAGGCCTCGAGTGGCCGACAAGGTTTCTTGCTCTTCCAGCTGAGTATGACAGGCAATCAAAGATTGAGAAACTAGAAACCTCGAGAGAAGTTTTACTATTTCTTCAAACGGCACTCAAAGACACCTTTACTACGGAGGATTATGACACCGTCAAAACTAATGCCTTACGGTACAAGAGAGTATGTGGGATGTCTTCTGGCTAACCAAGACTAATATTTTCAGAATCCAGCACTTCAGCCACTGACTCCACCTTTACTTCCGCTAACACCACCGCTGACACCATTTGTTCCGTCGTCTCCAGCTGGAAATTTAGAGTTACTTTCTGAGCTCACAGATTCTACAGCTGCTGAAGTACGCCAGCTCGAAGACAATTTGATCAGACTAGATACCATTACATCTCATACATACTGCGCTAGACCAGAGGATAGTGACCCAATGTCCTTTGAGCATGCTGATATTGGCCTAATCTTTAGTCCTCTACGTGGTATTGGGGAACCACCCTTGTCGCCACTACGCAAGCGTAAAGCTTCAGACCTGAAGGTCGAGGGTCCTCTAACACCACCAACGAACTTCTGGTCTCCTGAAAAGAAAGCAAAATCTGTTTCATTTCCTGAAATGTTACAAGAATATATCCCAGGGCTTCCATTCACCTTTGAATCCGGAAACGATCTACTAGGTTCGCAGAGCAGCTTTGGTACTTTTTTTAGTGAACAAGTAGCCCCACTTGCAGAAGGGGTAAGCAAACAACTCGAGAATGAGAAATTACAAGAATTTGATACCACTAGGCGCGTTGATGTGCCGCGGATGAATTTCTCCTTGCCTCAAGCTCCTTGGGTACAATTCACGCGCAAGACTCACGACAAGAATCCAGGAGGTAAGACGGACCTGGATTTCCAAATGAAACTGCTCGTGGAGGTGAAACGTGAAGCGCTCAGAAGTTTTTCCGCTTGGCATGGGGTTGCGAGGCTTGAGAGAGAACTTCAATGGTGTCCATTCCCGGCTCAACTCGGTTTAGTAGCACTCGATGAACAGATCCAGGAGGATGAATTCTTATATACTCTTCTCGACGATATCCGGGTTACTGGAATCGTTCATAGCAGTTCACTCACATGGAAACCCGAAGGTCTGAGAATCCTTGATGACATTGATGGAAGTGAAAACGAACTAGACATGGCCGAATTTGACGAAGAAAGGGACCTGAGGTCTTTGCTGAAAAGGAGACGGATGGAGATAGAAGATGAACATGACAGCTGTGTACTTCATGAGAGCAGGACGGAATCAACCCCTAACCCCAAAGAAGCCGGCTATTTTCAAATTGCTGATGGCCAGACGCAAACCCTTGGTAAACGTGCAGCCTCTACAGACGCTCCCAAAGTCTGCTGTGAGCCAGAAGACGGCCTTATGCTTGGCAGCTTGTTTTCTGCGTCGAATGCCTTAAGCAGGTTTATGGAGATACATGGGAAAGTTGTCAAAAAACCACAACTCACTGAGTCATCTAAACCAGCATTGCTGCCATTGAATTCCAAGGCGATACTACCTGTTCAACCAAAAGAACCAGCTGGGATTAATGCGCATCTAGAAAAAAATCCATCTACTCTTTTGGAAGCTATTCCGCTTCCACCACTTCCACTAAACCTTCCACCTTGCCCATTCATCATTTCAGCTACACTTCTAACGCAACGTCACTTAACTCAAAGTATACAGAAAGCATATCCGGAGGCAGAACTCGTTGAGCGAGACTTTAGCCCTCCTCACTTGTCAACGGAGGAAGCAGATCTGATTCTTTCACCTTCAACCGGACTCATACTTACAAACGTTCAAAGGATAAAGCAAAGCGCTCTTCCAGGGCAACCAGAACGCTCACTCATAAAGGAGAGGATTACTTCTCTCGTGGATAGATACGAGCGGTTGATTGTGTTCGTTAGCGAAGGACTTACTGCAGGCAGTGCTCGAGAAGGTTCGCAAAGTGCCCTGGACAGCCGTGACTCCGAGGCATTTGCATCGTTGGTAGGTTTCTCGATGACGCTGGAGGGTGAAGTATCCGTTATATATCTACCAGGCGGAGAAAAGACACTCGTAAGATGGATCGTCTGCGCTATGGAGCGGTGGGGGGTCGCAAGCTCCGGCCTCAATGACTTTGGAGAGTTGAAGTTATTGCAAGACGAGACACTGGTGAGCTGTGATTCCTTATATCCCTGTTTTCGTGTTTACATTCCGTCTTTTACGACCTATTGCCAATGATTTCCCGAAAAAATATCTAACAGCACGCTATTCCTATAGTGGGAACTCTTCCTCCGCCGCGCCGGCCTGAATGCCTTCGCTGCCCAAGCTGTCCTCTCAGTGCTCAAATCGCCTTTGCAGACTAACACCATCGTGGACTGCAATTCCAGCCCGCAGGCAACCAGCGTCTTTGGCCTCCCAGCGCTCATTCTCATGCCCGCATCTGAGCGGGTCCAGCGATTTGAAATACTCCTCGGCGGGCGTCGAATTCTTGACAGGGTTAGTGCACTGCTTGATCAGCGCTGGCCGAGCGCAGTGAACGGATTTACCGTATAACCTCTCAATTCGAACCTCCCCTTGAGCATCAAGATCAAAAGAAGAAATCAATACACTGGGTGAAAAGTATGGGTCGTTTACTCGACAGATATAGAGACCGGTCGGGCATTTACTGGCATTTCCGTCCATGCCTGAGTTGTAAATTATCTTTGGCCATGAGAAGGCATATATCGCTGGCTCGAGGCCTCTTCCTTGTCTACCATTACCATATACCCGTTCCATCTTAGTGGTTTTCTTTTGTGCTTTCGAGCTTTGGGCGGCGCATCGTGGGTTTCGACTTCGGCAAACTTCGTTTCAAGTAGCTTCCTCGGGATGCTTTAAATAAGATAGCAAATGCATTTATATTGTAGAGTGACTGTAAAATCAATGGGATCTTAGATTGAAAAAAGTGGTTGCAGATCACTCAGCTATTCTATACCACATATCACATCATACGTGATCCATTCCAAGTAGAGAAATTCTGGTACCAAATGAAGGCCGTTTCGAACACTAATGGCACTTGCCATAATAGCCAGCACTCTCATATCTGCGAAAATTAAGAGGGGTGTAATTCGTCGTTTATTCTCCATCCTTGCCCTGGTGCGGATGTCTTCTGCTATGGTGTTTCAAATTTGTTAAGGCTTGAGTATCCAATCTTTTGGATAAGAACGATACTGGAATCAACTCATATGGTTCTCCAGGGACGAAGAATACGCGGTAATCTTTCGAGAATGTTTGTTCGACTTGATCGCGCACTGCAGTCACCTTTTTTGGCACCCAAGCATCCTCGGAGTCATAAAACTTTAGATAATTATAGAGAGCTCCTCTCTAAGTATCGGTTAAAGTAATGTTCTCGATGAGGAAAAGGACGATCCGCCGGCGCAAGACAGGAGCGATGCATAGGTTAAAAAAAGGGTTGTCTACTTCGCCGGTTCTTGCTTCTAGCGGAGTGAGCGGGCTGAGTACCATGGCATTGAGATATGCGATGTGAATATCTTTCAATGCTATGGCCTAGGATATCTTTCGCGTTATATCGTCTACTAAGCTCGGTGGTTAATTTGTAGCTTCCATCGTTGCCTTAGTGAATACTGTCAGGCTATCGAGGAACTTTTGCACTCTTAAATGATTTGCGAGAGCAATGGCATCAGTTTCGGCATCCAACATTTGGTAGAGGTTCCATGACTTGAGGGTAAACCACCTGGATCATAGGGATGTAATCTGCCTTCGCCTGAATCATTGAAAATATCATGTCTGTTTCTTCTTCCGAAAGGGTTATTAGTCGTTTGATCTCAATGGCGAAGGTTAACCCGCTGGTAATGAGGAGAACGAAGTAACAAAGTAGCATTTTAAGAGAAGAGTTCGGAAATCGTTCAAATGAGGTTTCGGCATGATGGAATTTCGGGGATGCCGAGATAACGTGGTAAGTTGTAGTTTTGGTTTCGAAGCGTCAGATTGAATCTGAACTGAAAGTTCGGCAGAAAGAACACGTTCCTTCCCGATTTGACACGCCTTTGTGGCCCTACGGGTTGCACGGACGTGTGCAATCTGAAGCTTTCAGGTTTAAATGAGGAGCCTCGAGCTCCTCAGTTCGGATTCTATATATGGTAAAGTGCGTTTAGTTTTGCGTGTTTTTGATGGGTCCCGGTGCCTTGGTGTTGACTTGCACTGCCAGTGGCGGTTCTTCTATCAATTTGCCGAGAAGTCTTGGCATATATGTTCCTTGCCTTCACGCAAATTAATTCCACTTCGACTGCGCAACTTGAAAAAACGTGTAGCTAGTAGGTCTACGCGCACCACACGGAACGTCGCCATATGATTATATATGACGACTAAATTCCTAACATGGACGACTTAGCATCCCTCGAACTCCTCTCCCTCGTCTCTAAAGTAACCTCTGAGCTCCAGAACCATCTTGGGATCAGCGACAAAACTCTCGCTGAATTCGTGATAGATCAGCATGCAAAATGCAAATCACTACCAGAGTTCAAGACGAAGTTGGAGGAGATGGGCGCGGAATTTCCCCAGTCACTCGTCGAATCCATCGACCGGTTGGTCCTTAGCATGCACCCGCGATATAAGCGCAGGTCGAGCGGAGCACAGGAAGAGGAACAGGTGGAGTCGGAGGATGAGCGCGATCGGAAAACAAGGATATTCAAAGGTCTTGCAATCCCAGATAAAGAGCCCCCGTGGACAAAAGAGGAGGGTAAGGCGGGAAATGGGGTGAGGGAAGATACCAAACTGGATGCGCTGGACGATACCTTCGCAATGCTGGAGGGACTTGCTGGGAAGGCTTTTGCGGCCCCGAGGGAAAGCTCCGCTAGGAAGCGAAGCATAAGTCCATCTGGAGATGATAATAAGGACAGAGGCAGGAGCAAACGAAATCGATACAGGTCAAGATCACGGTCACAGAGTATTAAGCGAGGTAGCAGGCGGCCTAAAAACGATGAATTCATCTTTGAAGACGAGTTTGGCCGAACACGAACAAGGGATAAAAGAGAAGATAAAAGGAGTGGAAGACGGAGGCAGCGTAGCGAGGACGATGAGTTCAGGCGACCGCCAACTCCTGAGATCGATGACACACCAGTTCTATTCAAAATCTACAATGGCCGAGTCACAGGGGTAAAAGATTTTGGTGTCTTCGTAAATTTGCAAGGAGTTCGTGGAAAAGTTGATGGGCTCGTCCACGTCACTCAGATGCAAGAAGGGGCTCGCGTCAACCATCCTTCCGATCTCGTATCCCGGAATCAAGAAGTTAAGGTCAAGGTCATGAAGATGGAGAATAATAGGATCAGTCTGTCGATGAAAGAGGTGGATCAAGTCAGTGGTCGGGATCTGGCACCTCAGAAGCGAATAGCTTCGGGTGCAAATATGGAAGGGCTGGGAGGGGTATCTGGGACAAATGACCGATATGGAAATCTCGTGTCTGACGTACCCGTCATCGAGGGTGACATCAATGGAAGGTCTATGGGCACTCGAAAACGATTAACGTCACCGGAGCGGTGGGAGATTAAACAGCTTATCGCATCTGGAGCAATATCCGCCCAAGACTATCCAGATATAGATGAAGACTACAATGCAGCTATCAACGGTGATGGCGGAATTGAGGAAGAGGAAGATGTAGACATTGAAGTGAGGGAGGAGGAACCTCCGTTCCTGGCTGGCCAGACAAAGCAGTCTCTCGAACTGTCACCCATTCGTGTAGTTAAGGCACCTGACGGATCCCTTAATCGAGCAGCTATGGCTGGAGACGCCTTAGCACGAGAGCGTAGGGACTTGCGCCAACAAGAAGCCCAAGATAAGGCTGCCAAAGAAGCATCACAAGTCGACCTTAGCAGGCAATGGCAAGATCCGATGGTGGCTCCCGATCAACGGAAGTTTGCTAGTGATCTGAGAAATACCCGGACAGACCGATCGAATGAAGCTATGCCTGAGTGGAAACGCATAACTCAAGGCAAAGAACAGTCATTTGGGAAGCGGACGTCTATGTCCATCAAAGAGCAAAGAGAAAGCCTGCCGGTATATAAGTTCCGTAATCAACTTTTGGAAGCTGTCCGTGCACATCAACTTCTTATTGTTGTTGGCGATACTGGATCAGGGAAGACGACACAATTAACCCAGTACTTTGCGGAAGCCGGTTTCGCGAATGAAGGTATGATTGGCTGCACACAACCTCGCCGTGTAGCAGCTATGTCGGTGGCTCAGCGTGTTGCCGAGGAGGTTGGATGCAAGCTAGGCCATGAAGTTGGATACACGATTCGGTTTGAGGATTGCACAGGCCCAGATACAAAGATTAAGTACATGACGGATGGCATCATGCAGAGGGAGATCTTGCTAGATCCGCTGCTCTCACGTTATAGCGTCATAATGCTTGATGAAGCTCACGAACGCACAATTGCGACCGATGTTCTATTCGGCCTGCTCAAGAAGACCTTGAAAAGGAGACCCGACCTGAAGCTTATTGTCACGAGTGCTACCCTTGATGCAGACAAATTCTCGGAGTACTTCAACAAATGTCCCATATTCTCCATACCAGGGCGCACATATCCTGTGGAGATTATGTACTCACGAGAGCCGGAATCGGATTACCTTGACGCAGCATTGGTCACGGTCATGCAGATCCACCTTACGGAACCAATGGGTGATATTCTACTCTTCTTGACCGGCAAAGAGGAGATTGATAGCTCATGTGAAATTCTTTACGAGCGGATGAAAGCATTGGGACCAAGTGTGCCCGAATTAATCATCCTGCCAATCTACGGCGCACTCCCTTCCGAAGTTGCTAGCCGTATCTTTGAACCCGCGCCTCCAGGGAGTCGGAAGGTGGTTATTGCGACAAATATCGCGGAAACATCAATTACCATCGACGGCATCTATTATGTCGTCGATCCAGGATTTGTCAAGCAAACAGCCTACGATGCTAAGCTGGGCATGGACCGACTTCAGGTCACTCCAATATCGCAAGCACAAGCTAAGCAACGCGCTGGGAGAGCCGGAAGAACAGGGCCTGGCAAATGCTTCCGTCTATACACCGAGGCCGCTTTCCAGTCGGAGATGCTACCCACGACGATACCTGAAATACAGCGACAGAATTTGTCAAACACGATTCTCATGCTAAAAGCAATGGGCATCAATGATTTGCTTCACTTTGACTTCATGGATCCGCCACCAACCAACACTATGCTTACCGCGCTGGAAGAGCTGTATGCTCTTTCCGCTCTTGATGACGAGGGTTTGCTGACAAGGCTGGGACGACAGATGGCCGACTTTCCCATGGATCCAAGTTTAGCACGGGCATTGATTAGTTCGGTGGACCTTGCTTGTGCCGACGAGCTTCTAACAATCGTGGCGATGATATCCGCTACGCAGACCGTCTTTCATAGGCCGAAAGACAAGCAACAACAAGCCGATCAGAAGAAAGCGAAGTTTCATGATCCTCATGGCGATCATCTAACCCTCCTAAACGTTTACAACGCCTGGAAACACTCCAAATACTCCACCCCGTGGTGCTACGAGAACTTCATCCAACCTCGGTCGATGAAGCGGGCGAAGGATGTTCGAGAGCAACTTGTTACCATTATGGAACGACATAAGCATCGCATCGTTTCTTGCGGTCGAAACACGATGAAGGTGCGACAAGCGTTGTGCTGCGGTTTCTTCAGGAATTCAGCACGCAAGGATCCCCAAGAAGGATACAAAACTCTCGTTGAGGGAACGCCTGTTTACATGCATCCTTCCTCGGCGCTCTTTGGTAAGCCGGCGGAGCATGTTATTTATCATTCGCTGGTCGAAACAACGCGCGAGTACATGCACAATGTGGCAAGTAGGTCTACACACTCCCCTGCTTCCCTCAAGAGGATTTGTTGCAGCTGACATTACGGCAGCAATCGAGCCGAAGTGGCTGGTCGAGGCCGCACCGACATTCTTCAAGGTCGCCCCAACAGATAGATTGAGTAAGAGGAAGAAAGCGGAGAGGATCCAGCCGCTGCATAATAGATTCGCAGGAGAGGACGACTGGAGGCTGTCTGCGCAAAAGAGGCAAGGCAGAGGTGGTGGTGGCACTTGGGGTTAGTGAAGGACACTCGAGCTTTTGGCAAGTGGAGACGAATGCATTGTATATATAGGGCTTGAGATTCTTAGCGAATTTGATCATTTTATGGCCACGGCAAGGGCTACGGAGATGACCAGGACGATCTGATCGTGCATTGAATGCCATATTGAGGATTCGCGTACATGTCTTGGTCGCATTGCGCGACAGCATTGGAATACTCGGAAAATATGCTCATAACCCACTCATGGTGCCAGGCAAAGGTGCCACCCCAGCGCTTATATCTGAAGCACGGTTTCTATGTGGAATTTGAATTTTAAAAGAAACGAATGAAAGCCGCAGAGAACGGCACCTGAGGCGCGGTTTTGAGGATATTCGACGTTTGTCCATGCCCTTCGTTTCCCGAGACTGCCGAAACGGTGCTTTCAGGGTCCAGAGCTTCTCATCTCTTTAGTTTCGTTCCGCGCCGCCACAAAGTTCTAAATCCCACCAAAGACGATGGCTTTGGTCAAATAAAAAGAAGTGCTTATAGTCTTCTGTAACAAGCCGGCTGCGTCGTCATGGCGGGTCGGTTTCAAGAGACCCAGCGGAAGGCGGGGAAGTCTCATGTCTGAAACGTGATGCTCGTGCGTCGCATCGCCTCGCCCAATGTCCTGCCAAGGTCACTCCAGCCATTCAACGCCACCTTCAGCCTGGTACAAAGCGCGTCTGGTACTCTAGGCGGACTTCATCCGCTGCAGGTAAAGTCTCCGCGGGTAAAATCCGATCACTCACGTTTGGGGCACCTCATTTCCCTGTTTGGATTAAGCCTTTCCAGCTCCGTGTTTCTCCCTCTCACAGATGTCTGCTACATGGACAAGTCTCAATGGCTTGGATAGCTCCAATGGTCAGCCGCAGAAACGCTCTCGTTTTGGCGGCAGTTAGCATCGATCCGTGTTGCTCTGAGGCTTGCGTGTCCACGGTTATGGGTTAATATCCATCGCGGATCTGTCATATAGGTGGGCAGCCCGTTCATACACTGAATCTTCATCCAAGGGGTGATTCCAGTTTCTCTCATCTTTCTTCTCTTTCCTTTCTTCTTCATATCATATTCTTCTTTTCTCCACTGCGTTTCTATTCCTTAGACCGTGCCCTGCTGAGCGAGTCACCTTCCTGTCTCTTTCTTGTCATATATTTGGAGATCTACCTTCATTCTACAGCGCCAAATCGTTCACGCCTGCCGGTCAGCGTAACAACATGCTCTCTCTTCGATTCTTCCTTCTTGTCGCTCTTTTGGCAACAATTGCCCTAGCCCACCCGTCACCTGCTCGGAGGAAATTAGTCGCTCGATCCTTTAAGGTTCCTAGGAGTCTCAATCCGGACCACCCAACCGGCCTAAACGGAGGGGATGCTATGGCTAAGGTGTATCGCAAGTTTGGGTGGGGGTTGATTGGTGCGAGGCACCGCGGTGGAAAGAGCAGGAAGCCCAAGGCCTCGACCAATACTACTATGCCAACTGCTGCAACTCCAAACACCACTCAAGCTGAAACTGGAGAAGTCACAGCTACACCAGAACAGAATGCGGCGCTCTTTCTCTCTCCAGTTACCATTGGAGGACAAACCCTAAACATGGACTTTGATACGGGCTCTTCAGATCTGTAAGCAGTCTACTCCTGTGCTCATGTACGAGACCTTCAACTAATATATCTTTTACCACAGATGGGTATTTAGCAGCAGTCTCTCTCAAGCTACGATTGGCAGTCATTCGGCTTTTGACCCCACTCAGAGCAAGACTTTCAAGAACTTGCAAGGCGCAACATTTTCTGTTTCATATGGAGACGGCAGCGGCGCTGCAGGGACAGTTGGAACAGACACAGTCGATATCGGCGGTGCAACTGTTACAAGCCAAGCTGTCGAGCTTGCAACTGCCGTATCTCAATCGTTCGTTGCAGACGCTAGTACCGATGGGCTTGTTGGGCTGGCTTTCAGCACACTCAACACTGGTAGGTTATCTCGTTGTTGAATGATCATTACTCGCTCAGTACTAAGGCGTAATAGTCAAACCTACTCAGCAGAAGACATTCTTTGATAATATAATGGGCACCCTCGATGAGCCGGTTTTCACTGCAAATCTCGAAAACGACACATCGGGAACGTATGAGTTCGGCAAGATCGATAATACTTTATTCCAGGGCGACTTGTCTTGGGTCCCCATCAATGCGGCAAGCGGCTTCTGGGAGTTCAACTCCACATCCTTTACTATCAACGGCAAAACCCAGCAGAACCCAACTGGCTCACCAGCCATTGCTGGTATGCAAACCCCTTCTGGATATTCCTTTTGCGATTCGTCTGACGTGTGTATTTACAGACACCGGTACCTCTCTGCTCCTCGTCGATGACGCCGTGGCCCAAGCATACTATGCGCAGGTCCAAGGCGCTGTTAACGACGCCCAAGCTGGCGGCTTCACCTATCCGTGCACAGCGACGTTACCCGATTTCGGGGTCGCGGTTGGAGACAGTTACGTTGCGAACGTTCCGGGGAACCAGATCACATTCGCGACGGTAGATGCTGCGGGCACGACCTGCTTCGGTGGTGTGCAGAGCAACGGTGGGGCAACGCTGCAGATTTACGGAGACACCATGTTCAAGGCGCAATTTGTAGCCTTCAATGGCGGAAACCAGAGCCTGGGGCTCGCGCCAAAGGCCTAAGTCAGTGAGGTAGTTGGGTGCTGAAGTGTAAATACATATTTCCTTTTAGATGAGTGATGAGTAGTCGCTTAGCGAGACAAGGGCATAGACATGTGGGACAGATGAATTCAGCCATGACAAAGCTTGCTCCCGGCGATCGAAGTGACATATGCACGATGGGCTTCGGATTAACAACCGCGCGACACGTGATGAGACCGAATGTGCTTTGACGGCTACTCTGCCAAACTTTCCAGGATGCGATTTACTTCACTCGCAACCTAGGATACCGCTATCTCTGGATCGATTTTCTCTGGATCTATTCTGATCGATCCCTTATCAAACACCTCGGAAATTTGAGGTGTTTGTTACTACATTTTGAAGAACGATCAAAATGGTAGGCGTCCATCAGCATTTACTTGTCAATCAAGACCGGTGCATGGCGTATTTACTTCACATCTACGAGCAGTATAGGACTGTGGTAACTATTAGATTCAAATTCAATATTTTGAAACTTGCAGCAGTTGGTCGGGTAATTTGTGATTGTACTTTCGGTCTCTTCCCTTCCCGTAAAGACGAGTGGGCAAACTCAAGATGGCCGTTCCTTCTGAAAACCGCATTCCTTCTCAAGCCGACCCGAGGAACCCTCCTTCCCCCATTTCTTCCCCCATTTGCACTGTTGTTGTGTTGCTGATAAATATCGCTCCCTCTCTCCCGTTTCTCCATCTCTTTTTCATGCACATTTTCCTAAACTTCTTCACTGGTTTCACACTTGCTCTTCATCACCTCCTTTGCCTTAAAAATTCGATACCCCAGACATTCCCTGAGCCCTTGTCCTCCCCACCACCGGCCCCTCGACTGAGCACAATGAGTGCAACAACGCACAGCTACCGATCGCAACGATTGTCGTCCTGCACAGCGGTATGGAGCAACGGTTGCGGCAAGGTGAGACCATCCTGCCTCCTAGCGAGTGTACCCTGTAAGCGACGGCGAGTAGTAGGTGCAGCGATTTGAGGACGCCCTATCGTGTAAGGGTTCGAGTCCCTAACAGCCTGGTCTGGAAGGGGATTGGTTTGGTCGGGTTTTTTTCCTGCTTTAGCAGTTCCTCATCCGCACTCACTCAGTAACGACTGACAAAAGGAAATTTGTGTCTAGCAGATTGTTCGAACCCTATACCGATTACACCTTGTAAGACTTCGGTAGCTTCCGGCTAGTCGCGAGACCTTGAACTTCGTAGCGATATGATCGTCCTGTCGAGCCAGCTTCCCCAAGGCGACATGTCCGTCTTCGTCTATGTTCGACTTATACCAAGTTTGGGTGGAAACTACAAGGGCGGTCGAATTCTGGTTTCATTGCGTTTTAATGCATCAAGTGGTGTGTACTCGTTGCTTGGTCTGTGGCTCTGGACTTGAGATAAGGGTATTCGAGGTTTGCAATACAATAGAGTAACAATTTTCGCCTTACTCATTGTGCTTGGCCGTTTCTTCGTGCTTTGTGCCCTCGGAGGGCGTTCTTATTAGAACAGGAAGTCCCTTCCAGAGCTGCTTCGTCTCCTACTATGCTGCGCTTCTGTCGATGTATTATTTTGCGTGAGCCGCAACTGACGACGGCTTCGACATGCCTTACGGCCCCTTTGCCTTGCCATTGTCCTTGCCGTTTCCCCTATCTCGTCCTCCCTATCGAAGACAGCTATTGAAATTGAAACTTCGAGGCCATGGTGTGATAGCCTCCGGACTCCTGCAACGACCCTCTTAATCATTAAGCGGTCATTAGTGCTTGCCACGTCTTCAAGACTCTTGGGGGCGTGCTTAATGTGATGATTGACAATTTGGACGATCGTTGGTGAGCTAGAAAGGATCGTGACTTTTTGCAGCTGGACGGTTTTCGGACGTCGCTTAATGGTACTGCAAGCTAAACCCAGTGCATGCAATAGGGCGAGCATCAGAGCTCTTTCGGGCGTCTTGACATTCTCAACCGCAAAGTTCTCGCGCTTGATGCTATATTTGCGCTCTTCGGTCTGGATTATATCGTTCTTAATTATACCTGTCGTTGCGCATTCGGCTCGCTGTACTAGACCGATACCAACGCCCTGCGCATACACGTAATCTACGGCGGTGTGCAGGACCAACACAAGCTGGATAGCTTTCGGACGTCTCTCAACCATCGTGAATGGCAAGGAATTTGAAGGCTTGGTTTGGTAGGATATTCTGAGGTAGGATATTCTGACGAACGGTCTGCACAAGTTGATCTCGAATCGGACTTGAAAGGCTAGGGGAGGAATGCCGCGAACGTTTTCTTACTTTTATCTCAGTTGACTCAGACCCTCGAAGAGAAAATCCACCTACCTCCTGCAAACTCCTGAGCCAATTAGCGACCGGCGCCGCAGCCCAACGTACGCCGCAGGCGTTAGCGCTTGCGCTAGCTTCAGCAGCCAATTACAGAGCGCCGAGGTGGATTACTCTCCGAGGATCTGAGGGATTATAGGCGCCTTTTGGAAGGGCTGTACAGCCTCGCTGGTAGATGACAGTTTGGTCGCCTTTAACGTCGTATATCGCCCCTAATACAGCGCTGCTTGGCTCGCTAATACCTCCATTTAAAAGCTTATCTCTTACTCCGAGGTTCGCACTCGAAGGTCTGAAAGGGCAGTACCTTGCATTGAGTCATCGCTGGGGTAATGCAAAGACCACCAGGACTACCATTACAAATATCGCTGAACATAGAAAACACATCCAACTCGACTCGGGCAGCAGTAGGGCAGCAATGGATGACTCGAGGACGGATTCTGGGGCTTGGGAAGGGCAAATGCTCTGCAGATTCGCGCAGATTTGTGGCAATCGCCGATGTTGACGGGCATGTTGCCGGGCGGCCCCAGATTCGCTAGCGCTTGATATCCTGGCGAAGATCAATTGGCCCCCTTAACATGCATGCAGATCCTTGCCTGAGACAAACATTTGCAGCCCTTTTCTTTGCGAATTAGGCCGTTTAAATCTTGATAGTGGCGATTGTCGTACCCTGTCACGCCTGTTCACCGGCGTCGACGAGCTTTAATAGTCTATCAGCTGAAGGGCTAAACTGGCTTTAATCCCAGTCAGGCCTCGCGGGGGCCGCGATGGTTGCTGCAGCATCGCGCAGGAAGGGTGAGTCCAGATCTTTTCATGCTGTAGCAAACAGTGCGCAGCCTCAGCAGACTTTAAAGCTTGCGCAACTCTCTCCGCGGTTGTGGAGGTTGTTAGGGAGCTGAATAAGGGTCTTGGGCGTGTGGCTTGATTCATCTCGTTCCATTGTGGCAATTCGCACTTCAGCTAACCAAGGGCCGTTGCGGATGCCGCCTTTGTTTGCGCAGCGCGAGTTGTCAGATGATGTTCTGTATGGCAATTTGCTCTGTGGCAGGTTTGCTGAATCCTGATTTGAAGCGCGCATCGGGGCTAGCACATGAAGGGGCTAGCACATGAAGAGGACCAGACGTAATTGCGACAGGGTAGCTCGCCTTGGTCTTTATCTGTATGGCAGCGCGTATCTTGGTTTTTGGCAGACAATTAGTTTATTTCTCGTGGCACCCGCTCCACTGTGACGACGAGAGGACACACGACCGCCCGGTGTGCTCCATATCGATGTGCTGTGATAGAACCGCCCTCCGTACCTTGGCCCAATAGTTAATTTAACTCCGGTCGGCTCGCCAGATCTGCGCAAGGGCTTTTGCTACCGCCTTCGGGAGCTCCCTGGTCAACCTTGAAGCGGTCCACCTTTAAACTTGCTCCTTCCTCGCTGTCAACAAACTTCAACAAGCTTCAGAAAACTTCAATTGCTCTCCCTCGCGTGCGTTCCAACGCCAAGGCTATCTGAGCCTCTTCGATCAGTCGTCTTGACTGCATCTCATTGAGGAAAGCAATCATGGAGGGCCCTCCTCCGACCATACTCTATGAGCGCTCAGCAGCGGTAAGTTCTACGTCCTTCCACAACCATCGCCACCCATCATTGGCCTCTGCTATCCACCTTCACTCTTGAACATGCCAAATATAGCTTTAAAACGTTTTCTTCCAGCTGTTGTTCTACGGTAGCCACCCCTGTGCACGACAATTGGACTGACAATTTGGAACCTACAGAACCAGAGCAATGATCCGAACGTAGGCTCTGCCCAGAGCTCCAACTCACCAAATTCTGCATCCAGCGTTGTTTCCACACTAGTTCCGATCCTCTTGGTCGCGTTGGTTTGGTTCACTCTGTTCCTCTTCCTCCGAAGAAAGTTCCCTCACAGATATGCACCAAGAAGCTTTATGAGCACCTTGCTCGAAGGGTAGGTCACCTAGCCTTCAACTTTTAAAAGCATCCAAAGCTGACTATCTTCAGCGCCCGGTCTCCCAAGCTCCCTAATGGCCTCACAAACTGGGTTGGAGCTTTTTTCTCTATTCCCGACACCCATGTGCTTGCACACCATTCCCTTGATGGATATCTCTTCCTCCGCCTCCTCAAAATCTCAGTCGTATCGTGCTTTGTCGGCTGCGCCATAACATGGCCAGTGCTATTCCCTGTGAACGCCACAGGAGGGGGTGGAAAGACCCAATTTGATATACTCACAATGGCAAATGTCACAAACAGCTACTACCGCTACTTCGCGCATGCTGGCTGTGCCTATCTATTTTTCGGTAAGTTTAGAGCAGCATGCTCCATAAATTTGCTTCTTTATAACACGCAAAACAGGGTTCATCATGTTCATGATCACGAGAGAAAGCATTTTCTATATCAACTTGCGCCAGGCCTTCCTCATGTCTCCTCTTTACGCCAACCGTTTATCTTCTCGAACCGTTCTTTTTACATCTGTACCCGACGAGTACTTGGATGAGGGCAAGCTGCGCCGCATGTTTGGATCTCACGTTCGTCGAGTATGGATTGCCACGGATACTAAAGAGTTAGAAGAACTGGTCAAAGAGCGAGATGAAATTTCCCTAAAGTTAGAGGGCGCGGAAACGAAGCTTTGCAAACTCGCCAATGAGGCCAGAAGCAAATCCCTGAAGAAGGGAGCTGCCAGTCACGAGGAGGAGCAAGTGGGCATGAACAATGAATACTCTGTTTCTGGAGAAGTGGCAGCGAGATATATCAAACCTAAAGACAGGCCTACTCACCGCCTGAAACCTTTGATCGGCAAGAAAGTTGATACCATCAATTGGTCCCGCGCGGAGCTTCAGAAGCTCATTCCAAAGGTCGACGCTGAACAGGAAAAGCACCGTTCGTTCCAAGCCAAGAAAGTGAACTCCGTTTTCATCGAGTTCACCAGTCTAGTTGAAGCTCAGGCCGCATATCAAAGCCTGGCCCATCACCAAGTCTTGCACATGGCACCGCGCTATACCGGACTCAACCCAGAGGAAGTTATCTGGTCCAACTTGAGAATTAAGTGGTGGGAACGTGTTATCCGAAGCTTTGGTACCACGGGTTTCGTTGTAGCATTGATCATATTCTGGTCAATTCCTGTCGCCTTCACTGCCTCGATCTCCAACATCAACTATCTCATTCAGGTTCTCCCGTGGTTAAGCTTCATCAATAGCATTCCAAAGGTCATCCTTGGAGTAGTGACTGGTCTTCTTCCCAGTGTTATGCTTGCTGTGCTCATGGCGCTGCTGCCAATAATTCTAAGACGTAAGAACTGCATTCCAAAACTCCCTTAATACAGTTTTGTATGTGATTAGAGCTAAATGATCGCAACAGTTATGGCCAAGCTTGGAGGAGACCCCACGCTTTCCGCCGTGGAATTGACTGTTCAAAACAGCTATTTTGGCTTCCAAGTCGTTCAAGTATTCCTCGTCGCTACCCTTGGTTCTGCGGCATCCGCTGCTGTAGGCAAGATTATTAAAGACCCGACCATCGTAACCACATTATTGTCAACCTCGCTACCGTTGGCTTCAAATTTCTACCTTTCGTACTTTATTGTTCAAGGTCTCGGCGTGGTTGCAGGTTTGTTGGTTGGGCTGGTTGGTTTGATCATCGCGAAAGTGCTCAGCAAGCTTCTTGATTCCACTCCCCGGAAGATGTATAAACGCTGGACTCAGCTAGCTGGCCTCAGTTGGGGAACAGTCTTCCCTATTTATACTAACTTGTTCGTGATTGGTAAGTTCCTTTTTAGCGAACGTTCAAGCTCTATACACTAACGTGTTTATAGCGATCTGCTACGCTTGCATCGCACCAATGGTTCTTTTCTTTGCTGGTGTGGGGTTGTGGCTCTTCTGGTTCGCATACCGCTACAATATCCTCTTTGTCTACGACATCAATATCGACACTAAAGGACTAGTCTACCCACGAGCTCTCCAGCAACTTTTCGTCGGCTTGTATATTGCTGAGATCTGTCTCATTGGCTTGTTCGCCATCAAAGCCGGAAATCATGGAGCTCTTGGCCCCTTGATTCTGATGATCTTGCTATTAGTTTTCACGGCTCTCTACAACGTCGCTCTCAACTCAGCCCTCACTCCCCTCCTCAACTACCTCCCGAAGAGCCTGGAAGCAGAAGAACGGAGTCTTTTGGAGATCGAGAACGGCGTCGCATCGGACAGCCAGCCGCCAGACGGCGAGCCCAGCACCGAGAAACAGGTCGCCGCCGCCACCGCAACCCCGAGCAAGACGCTGTCGCCCGCTCCCCACAAGAAGCCCAATATCATCACCAAGTTCCTGCGCCCGGACCTCTACACCGACTACGCGACCATGCGCCGCCTCGTGCCGCGCGACTTCGCCAACATCGAGTACGAGCCCGAGGTCGAGCGCGACGCTTACTACCCCCCCGCCGTCAGGGCCAAGCCCATGCTGCTGTGGATCCCGCGCGACCCTGCGGGCATCAGTGCGCAGGAGGTTGCGGATACGAGCAAGGTGATTCCGATCACGGATGAGGGATGCCATTTGGATGAGAAGAACAATATGGTGTGGGATGAGGAGAGCGCGCTGACGGCGCCGATCCACGAGCCTAAGATCTACTATTAGGTAGATGGCCATGGGTGATGTGATGGAAGCATGGATTGGATGATGTAATTCGTTATTTGATTCCCCCTAGACGTTTAGTTAATTACTCACACGAATACATACTGTGTTTTAAAGTTAAAACGTAAGTGGTAGTGCGTGATTGGGTGTGATGCGGTGATGCTGATTGGTTTTTTAAAGGACTTCAGTCTCTAGTCGGAGAGTATTTGCAGTTGCCTACGCCATGTACGGGTTAGAGGTCCTCCTTGCAAGTACCCTTATAATATAACTCGATACTAATATCTAGCTAGTGCTTCGTTTATTTGGAAATAAGACTAGCAAGGAGAGTCTCTGACCTCTGTGTAGGTCCTTGTAGATGGTCTAGGGGAAGCGCTGGATGCTTGATTGAGGGGGGGAAAAACTCCTAAAAGCTTGCTAGAGCTTGGGACCCCCAGAGGGAGCATATGCGTCTCGGTTTCCGTCTTGCCTTGCACTTAAGGCGCTATAGGTTCAGAGATCTTTCCAACTTCTAGCCAAGGATAGTATTCCAAGGATATCCTACTTTCTACTTTCTCATTTTGAGACTTTACCTCACATGCGTAATTACATAATGCAATTGCCTAATCTCTCTGCAAACTCTTCTTGCACGGCCACTTTCGTGACCCTTTCAAAGCATCACTTGGAAAGTGAATTTGGCAGTCGAATCCATCCCAGATAAAATTTAATGTAGTTTAGCATCTTCCCATTTAGGCTTAGCTACATATCTTAAACGGTTTAAATCTAGATTTTAGCGCAATCCAATCCCAATTGTTAGTTTTCGGGTTCAATCCAATTAATAAGAATCTGGGCTAATGTGGAGGTTGAAATGGAGCCACACCTACTAAATTCTAATGTTCTTCTTACCGCCTACAAAACATGCTAAATTCCACTAAGATTTGGACGCTTTACTATACATTAAGAACCAGTTTCAGAATCAGATTCAATCTGAAGCCTTTAACTTGCATGCGCCCGTGCACCTCACAAAGCCACGAATGCTTGACAATTTTGGAGGAACGTGTCTCTTCTGCTAGACTTTCAATTCAGATTTAATCCGACACTTCTGCGACCGAACGCACCATAAAGCAGCGGCTGCTCTGGTCTAAAGACGGAAATGGAATTTGGTAATGATCTGGTATGAGTGCATTGGCAAACGTTACTGGTCATTTTTATCACTTTTTGCTGACCGCTTTCAATTGGCAGGAACTCAAGAAGGTATTGCTGCTTTGACCTTTGAATAACTTTGAATTTTAACTTTGTCAGCCGGAATTTGAGGCTATATTGTCCTAATTGGCGCTGCCAATAGGATCGGTTCTTTTGGTGCCCAGTTGGGGTCGACAGCTTTCTTTCCGCCTAATTTAGCAAATGTCACGCCGATCGCACAACTTGCTATATCACCCGAAGCTTCTATTAATATATAATAAGGATGGGCAGTTCAAGAGCGCAAACATACTCTGTACGACTGCACGGCACTTTGCGTCCAACGATAATGTGGCCCGTGCTCACCAATCAATTCGGTGCCCATGCTCAGATATTTAATCTTTGGAGCTGAGTTGCTTAATATGAGGTAGCTAACACTCGTTCTTATTGCAGAATGGCATTTTGCCTACGCTGCAACCAAACAGAGTACTCAGAGCACCCTAGGTCTCTTCTAATCCTTACTATCTAGAGGCTTCCTTACAGTATTCGGCGATAGGTATAAGGGCTTAGGGCAGGGGTTTTTCGAGATTCGATTTAGGGGAGTATTATTATATTGAGTCTTCTGAACAAGATCTGCATCAATTCTAGTACGATTGGAAGGCATGGTGGTGGCGTAATTAATGATTGAATTCTATGTAGAGATACGCGTAGTTTCAAAAACAGTGTTCGCGCATAGACCACCTTTTCGTTGGACGTTGCCGTGTCAAGGGATAATCATTAAAAGTTTACCAATTCTCATGCTCTACGCATTAGTCTGCTCGCGCTTGCGATCGCACAGTGGCTGCAGATACGGCCAGTCATGAAACTCCATCTTCGACTCCAATTGCTCTAGAATAAGATATTGCTAGATTTGCTGGCTGTGGCGTTTTTAGGGGCCGATTCTCGTCACTGGCGCGCTCGCAGTTGCGAGCGCGTCCCGCTCACGTTTTGTTATCTCAAGTCGTCCCTCTCGAGTTATAGCAATCATGAAATCGAACATTCCTTTCCTTCAAGCGATAACATTCCCATTTCTATGCACTGGAGCATATCTTACAGCATTGACTTGGATTATTTGAATACCCTTCGTAAGCTCAAAATTACCAGGCGAGCAGTTCTACTCTCTTAACCCCACTGTCGCAGCGATGTCTGCTGGAGTCCCTTCTGTATGCTAATTACATGGCATTATAAGTGACAATGAACGATTACCCCCCCTCCCTAACGTCAGGCGAGTCCGCATGTGATATCAATCTCCCAGATCCTCCTCCAACAAGGCGCGAGAAAGTAAAAAGAACTCCTGTAGAAAGCTGGTTGCAACAGTCTCTCGAAAAAGAACCCTGGTCGGTATTTGCTTTAACAGGGGACCAACTCCGGAAACTTTCGGAAGCAGCAGTGAAGCCGGTCGACTCTTACGGATTGGCAGGGTATCCTCGGAAGGCCTACATAGGGTATCCTCCGAAGGCCTACATAGGGTATCCTCCGAAGGTCTACATAGGGGAGCCTGTTCCCTTTGCGGCCACAATTCCCTCCCTTCCATACGTTGGATCCATAGGCAAAGGCCAAGAAGGAGCTGCAGCGGATACTTCCCGTACTAGAGCTGCCGGCGGATTGTCTGAGCCACCTAGACAGGGCGTAAGCAGAGAGGGTAGCGTGCCACTCAAATCTACGGGGCGGGCTAAAATGAAGTATACTCCTCCCCTTTCATATGCGTAGTGACTTAGCTAACCGGCGCAGTAATGTTCAGATGAAGGTGACAAGTATATCTGACAATCAGCTGCTAGTATTCTCTGCACGGCGCCTGAAAGAGATTGGTGAAATGTCCACGAATGTCAGACTTCGCGCGGCGGTCCTCTGCTGTAATTCTGATATGCTCGATATTGGAACCTTCGGAAGTAATTTCATTACGATAGCTCGAGAGCGTAAAGCTGACAACTTCTCCACCCTTCTGCCAAAGCTACTGATCCCACTGGCACGAGCCTGGAATAAACCCCGTATTTTCATCGGGTTATCCGCTAAACAAGGTCGACACTCTCAACAGTTCATGGTCCTCCTTAGGACGTTCACGTTGCTTACTCACCAACTCAGGCCTGAATGGGACACCGAATGGCATATTTACCAACTCTATCGGAGCGTCTCCAAATTGACATGTTATACTGGTGGTGGGACAAATTCCTCTACTGGAGCGAATGAATCTCCGACACGATCCCTTGAGGGTGCTTCTCGAGGCTTCATGAGTACTCCAGGTAAGAGAAAAGCCTGTGACCCTTCGGGTTCAACGAACAATGGCAAACGAGTGAAGATAAGCGCGGCCGATTTACCAGAGTCACAAAACAGCCGTCGCCTTGCGTGTCCCTTTTCCAAACATAATCCCGCTCGGTATCGCGATGTGCATAGCGCTTGTACGGTCCCTCCCGGTTTCTTGGATGTCAAAAGTTTTATGTAAGTATGACATGATTTTCTCAAGACCTATCCATAGGAACACAGAAAACTACTTCCTTTGGGTTTTTTGGGAATGTCAGGGATTTGAAAGAGGTGTTGATTCTAGTCCAAACTCTCCGAAGAACCAACCTGGTCAATATTTCTCTACACCTTGGAATGAGAATTTGGCCATGTACTAATCTATGAATGATATTAGGGAGCACTTGAAACGATGTCACGCCCCACTTCGTTGTCAAACTTGCAAGATTAGATTCCTTGGTTCTGCAACTAATGCACTTCGAGCTCGCGATGCTCATAGAACCTCAAATGTGTGCACATTACAGACCGAGTTAGGTCATGAGCCCGAATGGATGACAGAACACCAAGAGAGGGTTTTTACCTTGGAACTAGTTCAGAGGACCCTTCGTAAGCCTCGTGTGGATCCTGTAGTTAAATGGAACTGTGTCTATCGGTACTTATTTGACATACCTAATTCGACGGAAATACCCAGTCCATGTATGTTGCCCATGTTTCCGTTACTCTAAACTATATGTTCTAATCATAAACCCTGACTTAGTCTATGACTACTACATTCCAAGGTATGAATTAGTCGGATGGGAGATATCAGGAGCGCAGTTAGAGCCTTTGTCGTCAAATATAGAGCCTCCTTCCGTGATCGAAGAAGACTCTACTGCTTTTGAACCATCTGCATCTTCTAGCTCTCAAGGAATTCAACAGCAACCCTCATTGACAAACAACGACACTCAGGTTTCAAGTACTCTTGGGAGAACTCCCGCTGCTTCTTCCCTCATTGCTTCATCGGAGGCACATTACATTAATGGAGAGCAATCTGATTCAAGAATTGTTTCATTAAATCACCAAATAGCTTCCAGCCCTCAGATGGGATCAAGCACTGGTGCAAACCTTGGGGAAATGGAGCCGATGCCAGAGATGTACTCCTCGACTGCGCCAATAGTCCCGGGGCCATATTCAACCTCAAATTCGGAAGATTGGCGGAGTTATTTCAGCGATATCTTCGATGTAGAACATCAACCAACCGGGTCTTCACATACTTCCTGGGACTCTCATAGGCCAGATCCTCAATTTACCGTACCTAACTGCCTAAGCATTTCCTGGAATTCTCTATTGCCTTCTGCTAACAGGAATTTGCAACTCCAAAGGCGGGTTGATACCCGTGAGCGGGCGGTCGGTGCTCTCCCGGCAGAGCGGCCTTATCCTGATTTCCCTGAAGATCTCGAAGTGCTTTCTTCATCAAGGCCGCCAGACAAAACTACCCACGGCCATCAGGACATTTCCTTGCCTGTTGTCACCAGCGACAAGGGTACCATAAACCCCATTCAAGAGAGCCCCTACCTCCAATCCGAAGCCTCGCAGGGACAACTATACCAACATCTACGTGGGCACCTACCTATCCATAACCCAGCTATAAACCTAGCCCTAAACTCAGCCACTATCCCCTGCCCTAATATCCTCTCCAACCCTCCCCGAGCTTATATACCTCCGCACCTCGCCGGGCCGCCTTGCCCTCCGGTTCCGTACACGCCAGCCCAGCTCCACCCGCTCCTTCCCCCGTCCCTACCGCCTTCTCTACCCCACTACGCACCTCCTCCCCCGAACTCCCCGGCAGCTCCGCCTTATACGCGAAACCCCGACCAGCATCAGCACTCACAGCAGCCGGCTTAGCATCCGCTTCGTCCTCCGCACTATCCTGCCGAGAGTAGGACCGCGATCACGAGCGCAGATAGAACCACATCGCCGCAGCGCCAGCGAGGAAGAGGACGAAAGGGACGCTGACGCTGACGCTGACGCCGATGATGAGCTTCGTCTGCCTATCCGGTGAGCACGCCGAAGGAAGCTACGGCGTAGCTAGCGTAGTCCTATGTGCTTGCTGGGAGGGGCAGGATAAGCGAGATACTAGGGGGGGGGCTTAGGCGGCAAAGGCGTCACGCTAGGGAGACTTTAAAGCGGTCTATCGCCGGCAGCGTCTATAGCGTGCGGTTCCGGGGGGCGGTATCCGGGTAGTACTAGCCGCAGCTATCAGGGGTAGTAGTAGAGCTATGTATTCTACGACGTATCGTTACTAGCATAGTAGATAAGGCTAACCTAGATAGATTTTTTCTCAGACTAAAGTTAGTAGAGCGTTCACTAGAGGCTATTAAGGGCGGGTTATCTTACCGGTGTCGTAGCCGCACTTAATAGGGCATTTGCTGTCGGTGTATGTGCTCTTGGTATAGCCGTATAGGTATATGTTGGCCGTTCCTGGATCGAAGCAGGCGTTGTCGGCCATGCATGTTATTCGGTGCAATGGATCTCTACACACGGGCCTCGCGAGCACCCCCCCTGCAGCTGTATGGCCCGCTTATGGAGTTAGATTAATGGCATCGGCCATGGCCGTCTTATAGATCAGGTGAGGAAGCTGATTAACGAAGGCATTAAACATTAGGCCAACGTCTCAAGTTGCGTGCCACAATTTCTGTCACATGGTTGCTACCTTTTGCTGCGAAAATAAGATTAAGCGAGCCCACCCGCATGCATGCGCTCGCTTATAAAAACGCTTCTATAACCGCTAAATATAAGTCTCATTTTATAAAACTAGTAGATAGAACTATAAAATAGGTTGTAGAATTTAGGGTTAAAGTCGTGTTTTTCGTTGCCAAGACTGCTAGATATAACGCTTTCCAAGTTTCTCCAGCCTCTAAATACTAATTCCCCTTAAAAGTTTTACTACTACGTTATCTACTAAGCTGTTATATATCTAAAATCATAAAGCGGTATCTATTTTATAGTTCTATTTACTAGTTTTATAAAATAAGACTTGTTTTTAGTGGTTATCCCTTCCCACGCTGGCGTCCACAGCTTGGCGCTAAGCCTATGAACATCAGTATCACAGTCAAATCTCCTTAATACGATATGGGGTATATAACGATAACCTCTACATTACGATCTACACCCCTTGATCAAGCATTTTTTGGTGTAATATTACAATAATCTGGCTTTTGAGAATATCGTTAAGCACCTACCACCAATATCGGTATAACCAGCAGAGAATTTGTATGGGAGAGGGCCCTATTTGGCCCGCGAGATAGACATCCTAAGCCTTTTTAGGTATAAAGCTCCTCTTTTTCCTGCTTATTCACCCTACACGTGACTCTTGATATAACAATACCATTGGTATTACGATACGCTCGGCCGAACAAACGGTACTCGGGCCCCGTCGGGTTACTTACGTAATACACCTACGGTGTAGCCCGCACGTTGTGCGGGCCTACACCCTCAACGATAAATTATATACAATTGGTATTATAATTAAATAACTACACCCCAACGTAATGGATTATGATTCGCTATCTAATTCCTTACTAATATTAATATCCTCCTTAATATCTGATTCCTCTAAGTCCTCTTTTCTTAGCTTATGGGCACGTGTATAGCGTATAATCCGGGCTATCCTTTTTCTACTCTCTGCATTCCAGGGGCCTATAACCCTCTTTATAAAGCCTACTTAATAGGCCGGGGGGTCCTCCGGCGTGTAATAAGTAAGTCTATTTACCCCTAATATGGGTAGAGAAGTAGGATCGGCAATAGGTGGAATTTAAAGCGCCAGCCAAGGGGGCCCTTGGAGGCCTTCAAATACACCCATAAATAGCCTAATAGGACCCAGGGGTACCTTATAGACGTATCCAACGTTACCCTAGGCCTTAATTCAATGTCTAAGATTAGGCCCTAGTTTCTTTACCTTTCTAGTCTTCGTTCTTTAAACTTAAAGCTCACACTTCCGTAGATAGGCCTATATCTTAGTATCTCCTTTATTACCAATATGCTGTCACTTTATACGTTAAGCGTCCTTAACGTATACTGGCCCGCTGGCCTATAGAGCCTTAGAGCGGCCTAATTTGCGACTATTATATGCCTTCTAAGCGGCCTAGGTCTTTAAAAGTTCCGATTTAAATATAGCCCCGCTAAAGGCCTAGATTCTAGCCCCCTTAAGCATGCTATTAAGCGCTTAGAAGATAGGCTGGGGTAACTCTTCTTATAGTAACTAATCTAATTGGCGCTTAAGCGTTTAAACAGTTATTAGAGTATACCAATTTGGGCCTAGTTAAAGAGGTAGCGTATATATAACGGAACCTTGTAGTAGGAACTACGGTGGGTTCTATTATTGGGCTAGGTATATAGGCAAGAACAAGATAACAATGTAATAATAACTAGTGGAGTGGTTGCCTAACAGATTAACTCCAATTGTATTCTAAGATTTACTATAAGGAGAGAACTATTTATGGTAGGGACTGAGGTCCTTTAAATACACAACTATACTCCTAAGAAATCCTCTCTTATACGTAAGGTACGTGTTGTCTGTGTTAAACATAACGTCCTTCTTATTTAACGTAGTTAACGCGTTTAACACCACATAACCTTAGTTACTATTTCTTATTATATAGTTCCACCAGATCCATTTTGGACTGTACCTATATTAACTAACTAGCTTCCACCAACTCTTCTTTAAGTAGTTGTAATATTGTACTTAAAGCGTCTGTAACACTATCTCCCTTCTCTTTATTTTTGTTCTTAAAGATTCCTAATATCTCTAAGTCGTCCACTAGAGGTATAATATCCGTTTAATTATTCTAGTTAATATCTATACTTATTATGCCTAAAGCTTCTTCTTCTCTTTTCTGGGTTAAGCGTCGCCTTCGTATAGTTTCCTCTATACTGTTGCTAGGTGAGGTAATGGCGATTCCTTGCTTTTATTGCGCTAAAGAGGGGTTAGTGTGTGTTGCGCTAGCGAGTCCTACGTCTTAATAACCTTCCTCTTGCTTTAAGTGTACTAAAGCAAACGTTTATTTATCCTGCGATATTCGCTCTATCTCTAACGCTAAGGTGCGTGTCCTATAACTCTTAACAGTCTTCGTGTTCCCTAATTAACTTATTATAGGGTTTTGTGTTTAATCTGCCGCTATAAAGCTTAATAGTGAGCTGGCCCTGCGTTACTTAAGGTTTAATATGCCTTAGAAGAGTCCACACGCATCCTTAAAGCTTAATGTTTGGCTTACGCTCGTCTTTAATGTCTTAAATATGTCTATAAGAAGGTTCGTTCTAAGGAGTAGAAACTTATTTAATAGGGTTTGTCTAAGCTAGGTAATAAAAGGACTAGCTCTCCTCCTATAAGGGAAATAACTCTAAGTAGCTTAGTAATTGCTCCTCTTAGGTCCCTCTTAGGTAATTTGTTCTTTGGTAATCCTTTTTTATTACTACTACCTAACCTACTCTCTTCTAATACTTCTATACCTTTTCTATAGCGTTTTTTAGGTTGCTTAGTGGTTTCTAGGTAGTCTTATTATAGCCTGTCTACTTTACTTTATACTATGTTTTATTATCTATATCCTTGTAACTAATAATCTTTAAAACTTACTATTTATCTTTCTCTTATCCTCTATATATATCTGCCTTATAGACTGGTGGCTTAACATTCCCATATACTAGCTCTAGCATTGTAACATATTATATAGGGTAGATTTTTATTTTAGCTAGTAGGTTTAACTTATACGTAACCAATAAAATTCTTTACTTAACTTTAAAAGGTCCTAGTCTAATATGGTCTAACTTCTTACTTAATTATTAACTCTTAAAATTTTTATATAGTAGCTATACTTTATCCCCCTTCTTAAGATCTGGTCCTTTAGATCTCCTAGTATTATAGTACCTTTTTATTCATTCTTGTACTAGTTTAGCTGTTTCTTTAAGGTTTATATAAAGATTTATTAACGTCTCTATTCTTTACTTAGCTGTGCTACTTGTCCTTTTTACTTAATATAGCGATAACAATATTCTTAGCTTATATCCGTAATTTGCCTTAAATAGTAATATCCCCATTCCTTTTTACGGTATTGTATTGTACGTAAACTATATAACTGGTAATAACAATACCTAATTGTTCTATGCGTAATTAATATAGTGCCTTAAATACTGCTCTAGTGTCTGGTTTAGTTTTTCCGTTTATCCATCCGTTTGCGGATAATACGCTATAGATATTACTACGCGAACTCCTTATTCTGCCAGAAACACTTCCTAAAATACTGCTATAAATCTTAGATCTCTATCTAATATAATCTTATTTAGTACTCTATATTTTACGAATACTTCCTTTATATAGATTCTAGCGACATCTTCTACTAATATCTCTTTAGTGCACGCTATAAAGTATCCCTACTTTATTAGCTTATCCACTATTACTAAAATCGCGTCATAATCTTATCCTATAATAGGATCTCTTAACTTTAGTAACTTAACAATAAAGTCCTATAATATAACTTCCTATAGTCTTCCTGGTATCTTAATAGGTTATAGCCCTCTATATAGCTTATGCCTTATTAGTTTGTTTCTTTAGCAATCTAGATATTCCTTTATAACTTATCTTACTAGTCCCTAGATTTCTTAAATAATATACTCCTCTTAAAGTCTTAATACTAAGCCTATAGCTCCATTATATCCTTATATTATTCCCTTATGGAATTCCTTAACAAATTCTTCTGCGATAGACTTAGGCACATATATTGCTTCTCTATTTTTATATTGCTCTAAGTCTGGATCCTCTACCTATACTTCTTAGATCTTCTATATCTAATTACTCTCTAGTAATTTATAGATCTGACTTTCCTTAGTTGCTATAATCTTTGGATAATTATACCTAATTAATCTATTTTAATCCCTTCGTAATAAAGCTCCCGATAGCTTTTTATTACTTTATAGTTTAGCTTTTCTACTTAGAGCGTCTACTTGTGCATTATCTATACCCTTAGTATACTAAATTTTAAAATGGTATTCTATAAGCATTTCCGCCCATCTAACCTGTCTTTAGTTAAGTTCCTTTATTATTAGGAATCCTGTAAGGTTCTTATAGTCCATCTTAACTATAAACGGTTTCTCTATACCTTATAAAAATGCTCTTTATTTTTTAAGTACTATAACTATACCTAACAACTCCTTATTATAGATGTTATAGTTTAACTCTAGTAGTGTTATCTTTCAACTGTAGTATACTACTGGGTGCCATCTATCTTAATATTTCTATAGGAAGTATACCCCTAGTATAAAGTCTAATATATCTATTTCTATAACCGTCTCTAGACCTAGTTAATAGATTTTAAGAACTGGCTCCTAGGTAAATAACTTTTTAACTCTTTTAAACAGTTCTTATTGCTTTTTTTTTTATGCCCATAGTTCTTCTTTCTTTGTTAACCGCGTAAATGGCTTAATATCCTATAACTATTGCGCTATAAACCTTCTACAGTAATTGCAAAACCCTAGGAACGACCTTAATTATATAACGTTCTCTAGTTCTTGCTAATTTACTATAGCCTTGATCTTCTTTAGATCTATACTAAGTTAGCCTAGTTTAATAATAAATCTAATGAAATTGGTCTTTTTGGTGAAGAACTTGCATTTTTTAATTACTACTAGCATCTGTTCTTCTTGTAGTCTCTTTAAAACCTACTTAATATATTCCCTATATTCTTCCTTACTCTCTAAGTAGATAATAATGTTGTTAAGGTATACTATAACAAATTCATCTAGGTGTTCTCCTAATACACTATTAATTTGCTTTTAGAACGTTGCTAGTGCGTTTATAAGCCTAAACTGCATAACTAATGGCTTATATAGTCCTTTCTTTGACCTAAAGGCTGCCTTCTATTTGTTGCCTTCCTTAATTCTAATTTAATAGTACACCTATTTTAGATCTATCTTTGTAAAGATCTTTACGTTGCCTATCCTATCTTAGATTTCGCTAATTAAGGGTAAAGGATACCTATCCTTCCTAGTAATGCTGTTTAACTGTCTATAGTCTATACACATCCTAAGTTTTCTGTTTTTCTTTGGGATGAATAATACTGGATATCCTACTAATAACTGTAACGGTCTAATATATCCCTTTTATAAGTTCTTCTAAACGAACTCCTTAAGCGCTACTAACTCTATTTTAGTAAGCTTATAGATTAAAAAGAACTTTAGACTTATTCCCTCTTCTAATTCTATCTTATAGTCCTAAGCTGTATACTCTAATAGCTTTTCACTTTCTAGTAACTATAACTTTTTACCATACTTATGGTATCTCTTTAGTACATAACTTAAGCCTTACTTAGTCTCTTTATATATTACTCCAACTTAGTACTATACTAACTTGGTTTACTGCCGCACTTTACACTATTAAGTATCTTTAATATTAACCTAACCTATAACCCAATCGATCTTTAGATTATACTTCTATAACTAAGGCATTCCTAGTATTGCCTCGTCCTGTCCTAACGGTAGAATATTAAAAGACATTCTAACTAGTCTCCCTTTAATAGTTATCTAAATAGGTCCTGTTTTAAGATTAATAATGCCTCCTCCGTAGGCTATCTAATCTTCTAAAATTATTATAAGTAGATATAGGTGTTCCTTCTATCTATATAGTAACCCCATCCTTTCTACTGCTTTTAGTAATATGTGGTTTCTAGTTACTCTACTATCTACTAACGCTTTAAACTGCTGATCTTGCTATTTAGCTCTTAAATTTAGGTGCCATCTTTAAATTCCTTTAAGGGTCTAAGGCTCTAATACTAGTTCCCTCTAGTCCTATATACCTCCCCTTTTCCTAACTATTAGCTGCTAGATCCTGCCTATACTTAGTCTAACTTTAGCCAATACTTAGTTCATTTCTTTTTCTCTATATACCATAGATAAGTGTTCTCTAGGCACTTCTACTACTGTTATCTATTTAGGCATTCTTCTATAAGGAATCTTCCTAGTTAAAGTATTAAGTCCCCTTAACCTTATACTTCTACTGGGTGCTAACTATGTATATACTTAGCGTTCCTAAACCACTTTTCCTCTGGTGCCTAATATATCCTTACTAGGTATTTCCAGTTCTTATCTTTTAGTGCTCTATGCATATTATATGTGTTATCCACATAAGCTATCTATAATAGTATATAATGCGCTATATGTTTTAGGTTAACTCTTAGTTTATCTTTATCCTTAAGTTTAAACCTATACCTAGTTAATCTAACTATTAGTATCTCTACTGCGGGTATTAAGATTTATTGCTTACTTCTCTAGTCCCTAGATCCTTCTTCTAGGTTCCTTAATATTATAATTAATACTCCTTTAATATAACTTATACGTTTTTCTATAATGGGTTGGTCTTAGACAACTTTTTTGTCTAGCTATATATAAAAATCTGCCTATTTGTCGTTATATCTTTGCCTATACCACTTTCCGTATAACTGGTTTAGTGTATATAGTCTATCCATTAGAAAGTACCTTGTTATTACTACATTATAATATCTTTTAGTATGTCTTTCTTTAAACCTAGTTGGAATATCTAGATCCTCTTCTTATTCTAGTTTATCTAACTACTTTACCCTAAATATCCCTGCACTTGGCCTATTAGTAACTCTTTATATAGGTACTCTGTCCCTTATATAACCTAGTATAGCTAACCTCTTATCTAGCTTTTGCTCTTACTATGTAATAATTCTTGTCCTAAATTTATCTATAGTTTCTTATTTTCTGCGTCTTGCAGCTAGATCTTTATAGTTATTTTACTTTTTAATCCTAGTATTAACTGTTTAATCTTTAGGCTAAACACTACATTTACCTAGGATTGCTAACATTCTTACTTGTTCCCTAAACTTATAGTTCTTAAACTTGCGTTCTATACTTATTTGTTTATTACTAAACTAAGTTACTACCCTTTCCTATTGGTTTTTGTCCATTGTGGGTGCTTAGGTGTGTCTTATCTTGTCTTAAGAGTCTTAAGCTTCTTTTATCTCTTTATAAGAATCTTAAGCCTATAGCCTTTTGCCTTTATTAAGTAATAAGCTAGCACTAGTAGTTGTCTACTTACTTAGTTTCTTCTAAACGTTACTCCTATTATTTTATAAAGCGATGGAAATCGTATCTAATAGTGTTATAACACTTATTACTAAACCTTATTCTATAATAGTCTTAGTCTCTACTTCTATTTTAACTTCTCTAAGGTCTATATACTTCTAGTAAGCTACCCTTATTACCTTATTATTGGTAAATATTTTGCCTATGTTAAATTTATTATCTTTAATATCTAATCTATGAGCTAGTTTGTTGGTTCCTTTAAATTTAGATAATAATAGCTCCTATAGCTAATAGCTTGCGCCATATTTAGCGTCCTTATAAATTCGGTATATGTTATTATAACAATACGCAAAACTATTAATTGAACATTCTTTTATTTCTTGCAGTGTACTATTATCCCTCTGTATATACGTGCCGTCTACTGGCCTAGTTCCCTTTACCGCGTGGTTACTCTAACTACCTCTACAGTCTTTAGCGAAATGACCCTGTTTTCCGCAATTTATATAAGCCCTATCTTTAAACCACTTCTCTTGCTATAGAGTCTGCCTAAACATCTTCTACTGCTAAGATCCCTAGTTTAGCCTCTGCTTTTAGGTCCCTTAATTACTTAATCCTTAACCTCTAGGTTTCTATAGTTTCTTTTTCCATCTTTAGGTTTTTTTAGTACCACTTAGGTCTATTAGCTCTGCGCCATTCTATAGTTTTTAGCTCTATGTCTGTTATTGCGTACTCTACGCCTTATATAACTATAGAACTCTATTTTGCCCTCTCTTAGCTTGTTCCCTTTGGTAGATCCTATTATTAATCTTTATTAACTAATCTATTAACTCCCTTAGAGTATCCGCATCTTCTATTAGGATAATTGCGTCCTAGACTTTAGCCTTAAGT
>Ga0307507_10002952_pt1 | contig 34159 bp, 34 predicted proteins | sample 7_EM_MG_FD_207223 | JGI IMG/M metagenome (GOLD analysis project Ga0307507, IMG submission 207223) | Populus trichocarpa ectomycorrhiza microbial communities from riparian zone in the Pacific Northwest, United States - 7_EM | ecosystem: Host-associated > Plants > Roots > Unclassified | place...
AGCTCTTAAAGAAGATAAGCTAGTAAAGGCAAATCTTATAGCAAAGCTAAAGGAAAAGCTTAATTTAATAATACTATTACTTTTTAATAGATGCATCCTCTCCCTAAACAAGGATTCTATTGCTTTGTGCCAGAAGGGTTAAGGTAAGAAGATTAACGTTATTAATATTAACTCTCCAAAACAAGGATATGTGGAGCAACGCGCTTGCGGAGCTTATGTTACTTCTATCTATTAACCTAAGGCTTTATTTGATCTCTCTATTGCCGCCTAATACCAGGAACCAACTAAGGATAATATTCTTGCCTTAAATAAGCGTCTTTCCTAGTAAATAAATCATCTTGATTGGGGACTACTCTATATACCTATTAATCTTCCCACCGCCAAGCTCTTTGTATTTGTTAATAGATTATTTATAAATAATAAAGATTTTAGCTCCTAGCTAGGATATAAGATTATTATTATAAACAAATCTACTGGAGAGAATGACTTTATAATCCATAGTAATCTTATCTATTGGAGCTTAACTAAGAGTAAGCGCATCACTCGAAGCGTTCTAGCGTTAGAGATATATGGAATGGTTGGCGGAGTTAATATGGCAATTGCAATTAGAACTACCCTAAAAATAATTATAGATTAACTTGAACTTCCTACTATCCCTACAATTGTGTGTACCGACTTATATTCCCTCTATAAGTGTTTAGTTAAGCTTGGTACCACAAAGAAGAAGCGCCTTATAATCGATATTATAGTACTTTGGCAATCTTACGAACAACAAAAACTCTTTAAGATTTAATAGATTAATGGCCAAGACAACCTAGTAGATGTAATAACAAAGGCAAACCCAAACAAGGCTCTAGAAACGTTTATTAACACAAACGTTCTCTATATATAAGTTAAAGGTTAGGTTAAAAGGGAGTAGAATTCTACCATAACTGTCCACTAAGTTCCACCGCAACTGTCCACTAAGTTCTACTACAATCTGCGGATACTGGTTTCAGCCAGCTAATTAGGATTTTTTATGCCTGGCATAGAAAATTGCTATTGGCTTGCTTATACTTAGCGCCTTGGCGCCTTTAACACAATATCTACCCTAACTCTAAATAACCAATCAGGATTTTCCATCCCTAGGATAAAAAATCGCCATTGGTTTACTTACCACTAGCGCCTTAGCAGCCCTCGCGACATATCTACCTACTACTCCCTAATGATTATTCTTCTTCTTCTTTTCCTTAGCTTAGTATCTTCATTAGATAATAATCCGTAAGTTTTAGTTTAAAAGCATTTATGCAAGCCGTTACATATTGCAGTAGCAATAGTAAGTGAGGAGGATTAATACTTATTACACTAGTTAAGCGGTATTTTATATGTAGATGGCAACCACAAAAAAAGAGTTGCTAGTGTTAGAAATATATTATATGTGGTTACGTGTAGCCGCGGCACTAGTATAGCGAGGAGCCTTAAGCTCCTCGCCCTCCCCTATTCTAATTAATAAGCTTTATTAACCAACATCACTGTAACCTACTTAAGTAGTTGTTATTAGTGAGTTACCCTATATGACCAACATTAACAGAAATGAATTAAAAATTAATAAATAGGAAATAGAAATTAATAAGCTAATGGAATATAAATATAAGAACAACGCATGGATAATAGATGTAATGGGAGCAATTTAAACAGGAAAACGATAGTATAAAGATATTATACTCGCCGAATGCGAAATTTGTAATAATCGACTATACTATTAACAGAAAATGGTAGTCCCGAATTCTAAACCTTTGCGATTTAAGATACTTAAATTTGTATACAACTCTCCTATAGTAGGATATCCTGGCCGTGCGAAGACGTATAAGATAATTTAACGAGTATATTACTGGCCTATAATGCACAACTATGTGCGAAAATATGTCCAAGCATACAGAACGTGTGTTTGTGGAAAAACTTCTTATATAAAGAAACAAGGAGTACTCCAACTATTATTAATTCCAATATAAAGATGGCGTAATATCTTAATTAACTTTATAGTAGATTTACCTAGCAGCAACGGATTTATAAATATTATAGTAGTAGTTAACCGCCTTATAAAAATGCGATATATGATTCCTATGGACTTAATTAATATTATTTTAGTAGCTAAATGTTTTGTTAAACACGTCTTTAAGCTATATAGACTCCCTAACTTAATAATATCTAACTGTAGAAGCTAGTTTGTTTCAGACTTCTAGTAAGCTCTATATAAATAATTAAGTATATAAATATAACTCTTAACTACATTTTATCTAGAGACAGATAGTTAAACCAAAATTATAAACGCGATTATAGAACAATACCTATAAATATACTGCTCCTACCTGTAAGACGACTGGGAAAAGTGGCTGCCTTTAGCTAAGTTTACTGCGAACAATATAATAAATAAATTAATAGGTATAACGCCGTTCTATACGACCTATGGATAAGACCCTTGACTTGGATTTAAACCACAACCTAAAATTAATATAATAGGACCCACAATTAAACGGATTTAGTTAATTAATATATATAACTTCGCTAATTAAATGAAGCAGTTAACGGAACTACTACAAAGTGAATTAACGTACGCTTAAACGGTATAGGAATAGCATATAAACAAAGGACGAGCTCCCACGTGGGACTTTAAAGAAGGTAATATGGTTTACCTAAATATATAAAATATAAAGACTTAACGGCCCTTAAAGAAACTTAATTAGAAGTTCGCGGGCCTATACTAAATTAAAAAGAAACTAAGCCTGTATGCCTATAAGCTTAAACTACTGACTAAAATAAAAATATACCTAATGTTTTATGTAAGCTTGCTGTAACCCTTAAAGGGTAAACCTTTAACTCGTAAAGTGCCACCGCTACCTCCCGTAATTATTGATAACGGTAACGGTTCTTACTTTATTAACTTGATTGATAATATACGATAGAAAATATAATCTAAACGATTTAAACTTCTTGTTAAGTGGGAAGGATATAAAATACAAACCTAGGAAACCTATAACTAGATTAAGGCTAACGCGCCTTCCTTAGTAAAAGAATTCTATAAGGACTATCCTTCGCGGCCTACTCTAGCTGGATGGACACAATATAAAGGCAAATAACTGCCACCTGACACAAATACATGAAACTTAAATTTAAAAAGAACTCGAAATAAGTTATAACGTTTATGACGCGATTATGTGATATGCAAGATATTAAGGAACTTTAACCGGCGGTTAAAGTTGTCTAATTGGTTAGATCTGCCTTGCTAAGACTACCACCTAATACAAAAATACAACACGTAATAAAATTATGAATTCTTAACCAAATTGAATTATTTTAAACCTTTGGCCAAAGGGGGGGGTACTGTAACGGGACTAGCCTAGTTACAGTAGGAATGTCTTAGTAAAATACTTAATAGATAAACTTAACGCTTTAACCAAATTCTGCTGAATTCTGCTAGCTTGATTGACTTCTGCTAAGTTCTGCCAGATTAATTGAATTCTACTAAAGTCCGTCCGCGTACGTATGTGCGTATGCATCGACCAAGACCCCTAACTATTTAATTACAAGATTCTCTGGTTATTCCTTTCTCTTCTTTACGCAACGTCTTATTCTCTACAAGAGCTATACCCTTAGATTTAGATAGAATTTATATTATTCCTTTGAATCTACCCTAAAGGCTCTTTGTGCCCTTATAATACCCCTATTAGTTATAGCCTCTTTAGTTCCTATAACCCCCCCTAGTAGCCTACTATCTACCTATATGGTGCTAATGCCTATAAACTATTAACTACCTCTATTATCTCTAACGCCTGTAATCTAGCCTATAGCTATAGCCATAATACCTAAAACGTAAATACCTACCCCTATAATACCCCAACTAGCTGTTATATCTATACCCTAGTAAACTGCACCAACTGCTACCTAATAGTAAGCTGCACCTCCCTCTACCTAAGATTAACTACTTACTCTCCTTACTTAACTTCTATAGACGCAGAATTAGCAATTATTACCTGTGGTAACTGCCTCTACCCTCCCTTTAGTAACCGCCCCTACCCTACCTGGTCCTTCTCCTGCCCAGTATCTTTACCCTAGCACTACTAATACTGACCCTGCTATGCACCTGCCTATATATAGTAAGGAGGTAGCCACTATTGCTAAGATCTATATAGACGACCAGAAGTATAATAAAGTGAGTAATAGCTTTGACTTTAAGTTAACTATCTTTTATAATATCTGCAAGAGAGCTAGTCTACCTCTTAAAGGCTATATAACTATATTCCTAACTATGCTAAAGGGACTTGCTTAGGATTACTATTATAATAGCAGCCTTTTAACCAGATTATTTACTAAGGCATATAACTATATGTGTTACTTTTTTGAAAGACTAGAGTACTATTAGAGAAACCTTACTAAATAGAACGCTACCGACTTCTAAGGAATTATTAATAAGAACCTTAATAAGTAAATCTATTAGAGTTTCTAACTACTCTTTAATAAGCTCTTAAAATATCGCCATAGATTATACCTAGAGTTTTATATAGACCTCTTCCTTATAAATAAACTAGTTACCGCTTGCTAAGGAATACTAGTATGCCGTATTGCTATTTCTAACCCTTTTAAAGACCTCTTCTAGTTAATTAGCAAGTTGTAATCTTCTATAGTTATATAGGAGAAGGAACACCCTTTTTAGGCCTTAATAAGACCGTCTTAAGGAGCCTACTTTACGGATTATATATACCGCCGTAATATTTGTAACAACTGTGACCAAACCCGCTTCTATAGATAAAACACTATTAGATCCCTAAAGGCCAAGTGCTATATTTGCCAAAAGGAGAGCTGCCGCTCATGGAAATATATAGAGGAGGAGTGGAACCGTTCTAGAAATAAGTATAAAAGACGTTTTAATAATAACAAGGGCCGCAATAGTAACTTTAAAGAACGCTTTAGACAATATACTATTTACTGTAAAGGAGATAATAATAATGAGTATAATAAGACCTTTAAAGCTCTTGTGCTAGATATAGACGCTAATAAAAATACTAATAATAATAATAGTGAGGAAGAATTAGAAGACCCTAACAGCTACTACCTTATATTATTTGGGACTCTTACTATAGATAAAGCAACCTCTATAAGCGTAGAACTAGCTAATAAGGCTTATACTTACTTATTTACTGTAACCTCTATAGAACCTACTATAGAAACTGACCCGTTTAATTATAATATAATAACCGCCGCTTTACGCTATACTTTTATAGTATTTATAGGAATTATGATTAATACTAGTGCGTTAAAGAAGTCTATGGCTGGTTATAGATAATTTTAGGTACTATAGAATGCGGACTAATCTGTAAGACTTAATACCTTAACTAAAGGACAAGTTAACGTGTAGTTTGGCATTAGAATTGCTACCTCCATTAGAACTACGGATGTTGTCACCCCTATAGGCAAGATATAGTTTTATATTATTTATACGGATACCCCCTTCTTGCTCTGTTTAGCGGATATGGATAGACTTTAAATCTACTATAATAACCTTAGAAATGTTATTATTACTCACACTAAAAGAGTGCTAGTAGTGCGATGGTTTAGCCACCTATTTCTCTTATAGAGCTTATTACTATAGTTATATTTGTCTAAATCCTTTAACGCAAACCCCTGCTACTTAATAGATGTAGAGCTACGGCGCCTATATCGTTGATTTAGATACCCCTTAGTTAAGAAATTATAAAAGCTACTCTACTATGCTGGCTATAAAACTGATAGAATGGCTATTAAGCAACTAACTAAGTTCTGCTACTACTATTAGAAGTTTAGTAAATTACTAGGCAGATTCCGCTTTACCCTATAAGACGACGTTAATTTTAACTATAATATTATCGTTAACATTATGTATATCAGCGGATTACCCCTCCTATATGTTATTAATAAAGGAACGCGATTCCAAGCCGGTAGATAGCTATAAGATATTAGCGCTAAATATATATAAGACGTTCTATAGATGTGCTAGATTAATATTTACCTAGGGCCACTAGACCTAATTACCTATAATACTAGAAAGAACTTTGTTAGTAAAGAATTTAAGTAATACGCCACTATTATAGGAATTAGTATAAAGGGAGTACTGGTTAAAGCATATAACTCTATTGGAATAGTAGAGCGCTACTATAGTCTATTATAGCGAGCCTATTAGATTATTATGACTGAAATCCCTAAGATTAATAAGGAGATGGGACTCTAAATGGCGTTTAAAGCAATTAATGATTTAGCTGGCCCCAAAGGACTAGTTCCTATACTTCTAGTCTTTAAAGCCTACCCCCAAATGGTTAAATCCGATGCACCACCCCCTACGGTCATATAACGCGCTGCCGTAATTAAAAAGGCTATAGTAGAGATATAGAAGCTATAAGCTGAACGATAAATTGCTGATGCGTTAAATATGCGAAATAGACCTAATGCTAATGCGATTTATAATCTCCCACTAAATTCGCCCGTTTTGGTCTAGAGAGAAGGAAACACTAGCTAAAGCGGCTATTAGGACGGGCCATTTACCTTACTTACCGTTAAGGGTGAAATATATACCGTTAAGCTGTCTAGCGGACCTACAGCCTTTTAATCTATAGTTATAAAACCCTACCTTTAAGTAACTAAATTGTAGGAGTAAATTATTGGATTAGAATTGCTACCTAAACCTCTATCTAGGTTAGTCCTTTCTAAGACTGTTTTAGAGAGACCTACTAAAGCTTAGTAACAACCCCTAAAATAAGGTAGAGGACGCCCTTATAAATACCCTCTACTTATAGCTATAACTGACACCACTATCTACCTATAGGATGATAGTTAATTTAGTACTTAATTCAGTGCCTTTTAATAAAAGGAGCTTACTAGTCTACTTAAGAAGGGAGTTTTTAAGATTATAAGACTTACGGATATACTATAAGGCGTATAACTCTTTAATTCGCGATTTGTTAATAAAATTAAAAATAAGGGAACTAATAAAGCCTTTAAGAAATCCTAACTAGTTATACAAGCTTATAATAACTTAGAAAAGGAACTAGTTTTTACCTAATTACTAACCATTTAATAAGTTAGCTAATAACTAATTCTCTATATCGCCGCTATAAAGCTTCTATAGGCATAACTTTACCTTTAAGATATTTTATAGGCCTATGTATAATTAACCACCACACTAAATTAAGAGTTCTATATACGACCTCTATATAAGCTGATTGAGCAACTTGGGATTAATAAGGCCTTAGTTTTAAAGGTTATAAAACCACTCTACAGAGTACTAGAAGCTGGTAACTACTAGTTTAAGATATATTACTTATATTACATCCAATAGTTGTATATAGACTAGTCTATATATAACCCCTATCTCCTATAGAGCAACAAGCCCTTTGGTATTATAGGCCTATAAACTAATAATACTCTATTCCTAGTAGATAAGACCTTTATAAATATAGAGTAAAACAAGCTGTATAAGGCCAAGTTTATAGCTAAGGAATGGGAATAGCTTACCGTTAATACGCCTATTAAGTTTAATGGTGGAGTTATTTAGCTACCAACTAACAGGAGCATTACGCTTACTTAGGAATAATAATGTATAAACCTTAGTATAATTAGCACTAAACTTGCCACAAGTATGGGATTAAGAGGAGCTATAAGAACCTTAACCCTAAAGGACTAGTATATCACCTAACGTACTAGAGGTGTATATATCGCTTTAGTTTGCTAACTAGAAGCCTTATTTGATTTATTCTTTACCGCCTAAGTAATTAACCCTAACGAGGAAGACGCAAAATAGTTAAATAAGCGTCTAAACTGGTAAATTGAGAACGCTAATAGAGGCCTTAAGTTCGTTAAGTTAGATATTAAAACCCTATAGCTACTAGTATTTATGGACGCGTTATTTACTAATAACAAGGACCTCTCTTTATAGATTGGCTACGTTATCATACTAACTAATGCTATAAAGAAGGCTAATATCGTTTATTAGAGCTTAGTTAAGTGTAAAAGAGTTACTTAGAGCGTATTAGCTTCTAAACTCTATAGTATAGCCTACGGCTTTAACATCGGCGTTGTGATTAAGTCTATAGTAGATAAGATCCTACAAATTAACCTCCTATTTATGCTTTGCACTGACTCTAAGTCCTTATATAACTGTCTAGTATAACTCAGAACCACCTAAGAAAAACGCCTAATAATTGACGTAATGTGCCTCCGGTAAGCCTACAAACGGAGACAGATTATGGAGGTGAAATGGATTAATAGAGAGGCCAACCCTACTAACGCTATAACAAAGGGAAAACCCTGCACGGCTTTTTAATGGCTTATTAATACGAACCAAATCAACCTATAAGTTGTAGAATGGGTTAAATAAACGAACTTAGATTTAGCTTAGCGTTATATAACTAATTATAATGGAGCGGACCCTGAATTTAATTAGCCAATTAGGATTTTCTATACCCGGCATAGAAAATTGCTATTAGCTCACTTATTACTAGTGCCTTAGCGGCCCTCGCGATATATTAACCTACTACCCCTAACAATTCTTCTTCTTCTTCTTAGCTTAGCGTTTTCGTAATATAGCATTCTATAAGCTTTGGTTTAGAGGCATTTGTATAAGCTATAATACGGGTTATATAATTACGGACCTGTAAAAGGAGCGTGGAAGCTATTATGTATTAATTAGATCTCTAGTTATTACGTATATGCTACAAATAGTCTAGAAGTAGGCTTGGCTTTAGAGTGTAGATTAGCCTTCTTTTTAGAGTTGCTCTAGTGTCGGAATGTTAGTTATATGACGTGGTTATGAGACTATGAAGCGAGACTAGCTAATCTAACCTTAGAGCAACCCCTTACTTCAAGACAACAATTAACTACTAACTTCAACACCGCATACGTACCACTATAAGTGATATTCGTGCACGTTGATAAAGCGAGTATACCGAAAATTACTAAAGAATAAGTCACCTAAGGGGGACCTAAAAGGATTAACTATTAAGGTATCTAGAGTTGTTTCCCTCTCTACTTAAGATAAATCCTTTTTTGCCTCCTCCTGCTTAATTTTAAGGTGACCCTATTAAATAAGTTTCTACTCCTTTAAATAAACCTTTCTATAACCCTTCTTAAAACGGACTAACTAAGCGTAAACGTTTGTATAAGCCTTACAAATCTGGTTTTCTTTAGCTAGAATTTAGTCCTCTTTAGTATAAAGATAATAAATCTCTACTAGGGCATTTAAGAGTTCACTATTGAAATAAGAGGCTTTAGATTTGAATATAAGACCCTATAATAAATTTAGTAAGGCACTAGACGCCTATAGAGACTAATAAGACGCGTACACTTAGCGTTAGAGACAGATTAAACGTTGCATAATAATCGCACGTTTAATTTCGTACACTTAGCATAGAAGGAAGGTTAGGCACTAAGTGGGGTTAAAATTGCAATACACACTAACCCCTTTTCCACGCAGTAAGTATAGGAGGGCATAATCTCACCTAATAATAGTATTAGTGTAACCGTATAAGCATAATAAAAAGCAGAAAAAGCAGAATGCTGCAGCGGTATAATAAGCTAATAGGAAGGTTACTTAATTAAAGACGGGAATACCATACCTCTAATAGACGACTTGGAGATGTAAGATATCTTTAAGGACAAAGATAGAGAGGAGGGGGATAGTGTTACGGACCTTATAACAGCAGTAGTATGGCTACTAAGAGAGGACATAAATAGACTAGTGGTGGAAGCACGGAAGGCGCTAGAACTAATTAAACTATAGGATAAAGGGTAACTAAGTCATATAATAAGTTATAGAAATATAATCTGCATAATCTATATAATCTGCATAATCTATATAATCTATATAATCTATAATAGAGTAGATAGAGTAGATAGAGTAATAAAGCAATAACTTTTATAGGAGTTATATTGTGTATTTAAAGGACTATAGTCCCTACCTAGATAGTTCCTTTCTTTATAGTAAATCTTAAAATATAATTAGAGTTAATCTATTATGCAACCACTCTACTAGTTATTATTATATTATTAACTTCTTGTTTACCTACACACCTAGCCTATTAGCGAGTTTATTGTAGTATTTCCTACAAGGCTTCGTTACACTACGCCTAAGAAATGTACTAAGTATATTAATACATTAGTACGTCAGTATATCCTTGTGTATTTATATACTTATATACTTACATACTAAGTTATAACACTTAATCCGTTATATAACTCAGTTACCCCTTATCCTATAGTTTAACTGGTTTTAATGCCTCCCGCGCTAATACTACTAGCTTATTTATATCTTCCCTAAGTAGTCGTACTACTACTAATATAAGGTCCGTAACACTAACATACTTAGTATATTTAAAAGACCATAGTTTCTCTTTTTATAGTAAATCTTGGAATATAATTGGAGTTAATCCGTTAGATAACCACTTTACTAATTATATTTACGTCCCTAATAACTCTACAGGAGTAGAGTACAGTGTGTGATACTAGCGCGTCCGTAGGTTTGTTACGGCAGCAGTGGTTCCCAAGGAGGTCAAAAAGTAAGGTAGTAGAGCACCACTGGTGACTCACAGGCGACTCGCAAGCGAGCCCTAGAAGGCGGGGAGACGGATCACGGGGTTTTCTCAAATAGAGTTTTCTCCCCACATGTATATAAGGAGTAGTCTGCGTGGGCCCAACAGGGATCCGAATCGGACGTTAAGCAATGAATAATAATAATTATATTTACGTTATTAACTTCTTGTTTACCTATATACCTAGCCTATTAATAAGTCTACTGTGGTATTTCCTATAAGGCTTTATTACATACAGAAAAAGATAAATTAGCTTTAAAATCTATAATTTATATAAAATAATTAAAAAAGAAGAAGTCTAGAAATTTTAATTAAGCGGTAAGAATTATTAATAAGAATCGATAATAATTAATTATACATTAATTTCCTAATTAGGTAAGTAGGTATAAACTAATAGATAGTAATTAAAAATAAACTTTAGATAATATACGTGGTAACTTATAGGCCTGTATATATTAACTATTGTAAGACCCTAAGCAGGCTAGTGAAAATAATATATATAATGCTCTATATGGAAGAATCTAAGGGGCTTGGTGGCCCGAGAAGGTATCTACAAGATGGCCCGCGTGCTGTCACGTGACATATCACGTGCACGTCGCTGAGCTCAAAGAGACTGCCCAAGACCCCCCTACCAACAACTATTTTTTAAGAAAGCCCGCACGGACGTTTTTTATATATAAAACAGCAGGCTCTGCGCTTTTTAGTTAGCGTCGACTATATAGTAGGAAAATTAATAAATAACTTTCTTATCACTAAAGCTTTATTAATATATTCTATTCCTACCTCTGGTAATTATATTAATTATAAACATGCAATTACAATCAAAAGATTGATTTTGATTAATTAGATTATACAGTAACCATAACTTATATAACTAATAGAATAGTATATGCATCCCTGTGTGCAGATTGATCTATGAAGAAAAAGAGACTATATATACATGAAGAAGTCGTCGTCCGCTTCGTCTGATCTACAACGTATTTAGTTAATCAGTTAAAGCTTCAAACATCAGGGTGACTATGCGCATCTTGCTAAATGGCACGGCTAATACTCTATGGGGCGGTAGTACCACATTGGCACTGGTCTCATCTCTGTTGTCGGAACCTCCTTCGCCATCATCCCCGTCGCCTCTGGAGCATTCTCGCAGATGTATTCGAACGGATACTGCAAACTCGCTGCAGATGGCTCCAAGCTCCCCTGCCCACAAGCCTACGGTGCGCTCCTTGGTACGGCAGCCTGCTGTTCTCTCGTTGAAATCGCCCTGTCATTCTTCCCTCCGAAGACTCTTCGGAAGGTCTTCCCTCCCATCGTCACCGGTCCCACCGTCATGCTGATTGGCGTGAGTCTGATCGGTACTGGATTTAAGGGATGGGCTGGTGGCAGCGGGCCTTGTTCTGATCCTACGACTGCTACGGGCTTTTTTGCTGTTTGCCCGCAACTTGGTGCACCTCACGCGCTGCCTTGGGGCTCCGCGCAGTACATCGGTATGTGATATTTCCGCTGGATGATGCGAACTCCTGAACTGACTCTTTCCAGGCCTTGGATTCTCCGTATTCGTCACGATCCTGCCGTGCGAGAGATTTGGTTCTCCAATCATGAAATCAGCATCCGTGATTATGGGACTGCTTGTTGGATGCATCATTGCCGGTGCCACAGGCTACTTTGATCGTTCCGGTATCGATTCTGTAAGTCAAGCTTCTATCATGACATTGAAAGTATCCAGCTAATTTGGCTTCTAGGCTCCCGCCGTTTCCTTTGTCTGGGTTCACACCTTCCCACTAACAGTCTACGGCCCGCTCGTACTCCCAATGATGACCATCTTCATTATCTGCGCATGCGAGGCAATTGGAGACATCACTGCAACCTGCGATGGTAAGCAAATTCCCACTTCCCTTCCCCCAATTTTTCCTTCTAGACCTGCCACCCTAAGCACTCTGCTGACAATCACCCCTCCAGTCTCCCAACTCGAAGTCGACGGCGAAGTGTTCGACTCCCGCATCCAGGGCGGCATCCTCGCCGACGGACTTAACGGTATGCTCGCCACCCTCATGACCATCACGCCCATGTCGACCTTCGCGCAGAACAACGGCGTCATCGCCCTAACACGGTGCGCGAACCGCAAAGCTGGGTACTGCTGCTGGTAAGCCCGCTCCTTGATCCCACTAGATTCCCATCCGCTTCCCTTCCCTTCCCTCAACCTGCCTCCCCTCAGCCCGCCTCCCACCGCCCGGCTCCAATTACTCCCCCTTTCCCCCCTCCCCTTTCGCTAACACGAGACCGCAAAAACAGCATGTTCCTAATAACCATGGGCGTCTTCGCCAAATTCGCCGCGGCCCTCGTCGCCATCCCCGCGCCCGTGCTAGGCGGGATGACGACCTTCCTCTTCTGCGCCGTCGCCGTGTCGGGCATGGCCATCGTCTCGCGCGTGCCCTTAACGCGGCGCACTCGCTTCATCCTGACGGCCTCGCTGGCCGTCGGCTACGGCGCGACGCTCGTGCCCACCTGGTTCGACGGCGTGTTCGCGTACCGTGGCGGCAATCGCGCGCTGGCGGGGCTCTGTGATGCCGTTGTGCTGGTGATGGAGACGGGGTTTGCCGTCACGACGCTGTTGGCTATCTTGCTCAATTTGAGTATTGGAGAGGAGGTCGAGGTTGAGGTCAGGGAGTTGGAGGGGAGGTGTGTGCCGCATCATCACGAGCAGCACGATTCGCCGGAGCTGGAGGATGTGGATGCGGAGAAGGTAGATTTGGGGAAAGTGGGGGATGCCGCTGCGTCGCCTGTGTAGGGTGGAGTTCTTTTCTGAGAGGATTCAGGAATGTAATGAGTTAGATGTGGGGATGAGGGATCGGGTTTTGCATTGCTTTGGGCCGCGGGGCATGTCGCATGCAGTGGCAGGCGTTTTGTAGTAGGTGGGCGGGCGAAAAGTAGAGCAATCGGATACCCTTCGTTTTGGTTACTTAACTACCTACCTACCTACCCACCTACTTACCCACCTACCTACCTCCCTACCTCCCTACCCTCCTACCTACCTTCCTACCTACCTTCCTTCCTACCTTACTACCTTTAGTTTTTCTCTGACTAGGCGTGGCTTGGCGATGCCTTAGGAGCAATGAGTGTTTGAGCGGTTCTAAGCACGAAGACAATACAGTAGGTCAATCCAGAGTATACTGCTTATTCCTCGGCTTAGTGATGCCCTGAAGAAGTGACGATTTCAGCACTTCTGAGACACAATGGAGCAGGTCAACCGAAGTTATACAGTTTGCCGGACATCCTAGCCAATCTACCTCCGTACCAGCGTCACCCCATCCACCAACCCTATCCCATCCACCAAACTGCATCATGCAACCCAGCCCCTCACCACCTCTCTCAATCTCCCTAAAAATGTCACCACCCTCAACCACCCCTCTCAACCTCACTCCTCCACACCCTCCCACGGATCCTCCCTCCTCGCCCCCGCCTCCTCCAACACCCTCCTCTCCACCTCCTCAAACCCCCTTAGCGCCTCCCCATACCTCTCCCAAACCCCCTCCCGATACCCCTCGGTAACCTTCCTCACAAAACCCTCCTCATTCCACCTTGCCCCCACAAACTCCTCGAACGCCTCCCCGCCCCCCCTCTCAACGCCCCACACAGCCTTATACGCCGCCCCCAGCGCGCACGCGTTCCCGCCGATATCCAGCCTATACACCCCCTCGCCGCCGCCCAGCACCTCGCCGCACAGGGTCGCGATGGCGGGGTTGGCCGCGCCCCCGCCGACGAGGTAGATCCGGCGGGGCTGCGGCGGGCGGGGGTGCTGGGCGGCCACGAGGCTGCGGGCGCGCAGGCGGAGGGAGAGGAGCTGGGACTCCAGGATCGCGCGGGCGTCGGCGTGCGGGGCGGGCCAGGCCGGGCTGTCGGGCGCCGGATGCGCGGGCGCGAGCGTGCGCGAGGCGGGCGTGTACAGGTAGCGCCATGTGCCGGCGTGGACGTTGGGGACGATTTCCGGGCGCGGGAAGAAGAGGCCCAGACGCATGGGCGCGGCGGCTGGGTCGGGGGATGGCTGGCCGAGCACCGGGGTTTGCGTGGCGGCGTTGTTGAAGGCGGCCCAGGTGTGTGGCGGTTGTGCGTCGGCGGTGTTGATGGCGTCGCGGATGCGTTCGCGGGCTAGGCCGCCGTTCTTGTAGCAGAGCATGAACATGTACAGTCCTGAGGTTGTTGGGTGATTCATGAAGTGGTAGGCGGGGTCGGGCTTGTACTGCGGAGTGGACATGAGGAAGGTGGTGGATGTGCCGAGGGAGACGATGGCGTCGGAGGCGCGGAGGGGGAGGGAGAGGATCGTGGACGGGTTGTCGCCTGTAAAAGGGATAATGGAGCAGGATGGCGGGAAGCTGTAGCGGTGGACGAAGTAGGGTGATATGTTGCCGAAGCTCGCACCGCCGTCTTCGGAGACGTGGCCGAGTTTAGATTTCAGGTCTTCCACACCCTCGGAGCTGGCTGCGAGAGAAATAAGGTCTGAATGCCAGCAGGCGTTCTCAATGTCCCAAAGGTTCATTCCGCAAACGTCGCTAATATCGATTGGAGCAACCTTGCCTAGGAATATGGAGGCGAGGAAGGAAGACACGAGGGAGATACGGGAGGTCTCACGATAGGCGCCGGGGTATTTCTGGTGGAAGCGGAGGATTTGGGGACCGCTGAAGCGCTGATAGACATCCCGTTAGCCTCTGTATACACAAGAACCAATAGGGAACATACGTGGTGAGCTTTACTCCCTGTAACCTCTGCCAGCTTCTCAGGACTACCCAATCTTGCGTCAAAGGCATCACACTGCTTTTGCGTACTCGCATCCTGCCAATTCGGACTGAACGGATGACTGAAAGCCCCTTTTCTCTCTCCTTTCGACCCGCCCTCTAACTGTTCCAACAACGTCTTGCCCGCATCCAAACTACCCAGTATAGACTCTGCATCCTTGCCCCAGAATACCGTTCCGTGCTGCATGCCCGCACCCGAAACACCCTTGACCTTGGAAAAGTCCAACCCGTCATCATTCAGCCGCTGAAGAACAAGATCGACAGCCTCTAGCCACATAGCCACAGGGGCGAAGATTTCGCTCTCGGAGGGATTGGTGAGGACGCCTTTCTCGATGCCATATTTGGAGAGATCTGCGTCGAAGTCGACCTTGGCTTCGTGGACGAGTTTGAGATCGGGTTTTACTGCAATGCCTGGAGAGGTGTGCGTAATGTCAATTTGCAGAAGCTATAGCGGGGTAGCTTGAAGCAAGGACGGTCTGTACCTTTCAATTGCTGCGTGCTTAGATCAAATCCCAGGTAGAGGTCAGCCATGATCAAAAAGTAATGAACGGATAGTGTTGAGAGAGATAGGGGAGGGGGAGGGTGACATAGAAGTAGGAATTGAAACTGGTCTGGTGTAAGGCAGAAAAAAATATAACGAAAGCAAGTAGGACTGCGGAAAATGATGTTTGGGAACGAGTGCGAGCTGTTTATCCGGTTGTCCCTGCGTCTGCCGACATGAAAATCGCCTGTTTTGGGAGACGGGTGCACGACATTGGTCAACTGCAGCTGTCATCCGCCAGTAAGGAATGGTGTTGCGACCGGTTGGGATTACACCATTATCGGCTATCATGCTCTTGAGCTTCAGAACATTTCCAACTACTACTTCTAGCACCCAACCCCTCTTCGTCCTTGCTATACACGCGGCAGGAGATGATGAGACACCACTGAATTTCCTAGTCCCAAAATCGAGGGCTCGCTATCGGCCCTGCGCCGGCCATCCAAAGAGATAAACGGGATACGCCTAACGATAGAACTCAATTAAATCTACATCCCACATTCGAACTCAATTGCGCCTGGTGGTGCTATTTCCCGGCGCCACGTCATGTATGATACAGGCTCACTTCCTTTTGTTCGCATTGCCATTTACGGGCTTGTGTTTGTGGTCGTGGTCATGGTTGTGGGAATGCGAGTGCTCCTCCTCTTCCGGCTCAGGACTCGATCTCGGACTGACATCTGGTCCGATAAACTCATCCAAAAGATCATGCTGAGCCGAATCGTTGGACACAAATCGAACCCGGACTTTCTTAACTCCTCGAACTTTTGCGCCTAACCTCTCCCGCACAAGTTCTTCTACTCCATGGGTCTGCTCGACAGTCCAATTTGCTGGAACTGCAATTTCTAGGTCCATCAGATAGTTTTGGCCGGATTTGACGCCTTGGACCGACCGCAGTTCAACAGCGTCTGCTGGAGAGCCAGTTTTCAGGCCCTCTAATGCTTTAGTTGCTGCACGACGAACATTGTCTTTCATCTCTTCATCGACACCAACATCGGCAAGCTCGAAGAGAGCCGACTTTGTATTTCCCCAACCAGCTTGTATCACCATTAGCGAGATTACTAGACCGCCAATAGGGTCCAACCAGGAAGCGTTATTAAGAACATTCGATCCAGCAATCATGAGAAGGGCTACGAATGCCGTCAGAGAGTCAACCCGGTGGTGATATGCGTTGGAAGCGAGGACGGAGGATTTGCGCTCTTTAGCGATTTTGAGTGCTGCAAAGTAATTGTATTAGCTCGGAGGCGAGTATTCGAACCGGGTGACCTTACTTGCACGGTATAGCCACTCCTTGATCAAAATTGATCCACCCGCCAGCCATGCGGCGTTTATGTTTGGACCCAAGTCTGCATGGCTATGGCTATGCCCATGATGGCCATGGCCAATCAAACCTAGATGAGCCGCGGTTTCTGCAAATTCCGGAAAAAACTGCTGGCAGAGCGCAATAATTGCAGCCCAGCCCATTATGAAGCCTCCTCCAAGTAGCAATCCGCTGACTCCCAATGATCCTAGACTCTCCACCTTGCCGTATCCGCTTGGGAAGCGCTCTGAAGGTGGTTTCAGAGACCAGGAGACTGTGGCTAAGGTCATAACATCGCTAACGAGATCTGTGAGGCTGTGGATGGCATCTGCGGAGAGTGCTGGTTGATTCTTAGCTTTGCCCTGAGCACATTCAATATAGTTTACAGGCTAATCACCTTGGCTGTTGAAGACATAACCTCCAATCCCTTTCCCGATAGCCATTCCAAGGTTGACATAGAGTCCGATCCTCGTTATGCGGACGCCAGCGTCTTTCTTGTTTGTAGATACCAAGTAGGTATTGTCATGAGCATGATGGTGGTGATGGCCGGCATGTCCGCGCGTTTGCGTTTTGGCAGTCATGGCGGAAGGGGAAATGTGTCGCATGCGATGAGCCGTGGATGACCAATTGAGGAGTGAGTTCGTCGAGTGCAGCGGGAGTGGCGAAGCTTTTGTACTGGTTCGAAGCACACGACGCTGGTGCCGGTGGAGGGTCGAGGGGAAAGGTCCAGGAGATGATGCTGAGTGTGAACGTGAACGTGGCCCGTAACCCAGACGGGGACACACGCGTCCGAACTGGCCAAAGAGGTGCGCGCCATTGCTGTTGCGTAGTGACATGAAGAGAGGGCGGCGAGCGCAAACCGCAGTGGAAGAGCCTGCGACGCGATCTTTGCGGCCTCGAAACCAAATATCTCGAGCCTCGAGCCTCTTACGGGATTTGCGCGGAACAGCAGCCGAGCAGAAAGCAAGTCATCCAACCCAGCCAGTTCTCTCTCCACTTACCATCGCGAGAACCTGCATTTTCTGCCCAATCAGAAGCCTGATACCTACAACATCAAACCAGTGTATGCGTATGACGACGCGGATGTCTTCGGTATTCCGTCCAGTTTGATTTCTTCCGCTTCGCCCGGGCTTTAACAAACTATTCAGTTTAAATTCGGCAGCTCTATCGTGATCTTTGATGAAAAGCTTCGCCAGCCTTGCTTTTGTAGAATTTCGCAATTCCGCAATCCCAAGCCACCCGTGCAATCCCAGTGTATTCCTGATTGTAGAATCATAACGTGAAGTTCTCGGAGAAACCTACGTTTATAATATGAGATCCGTCCATTACTACGCAAGGTAACGTCCTGAAAGTAACAATGATCAGGCAGATGCAGAGGGAACTATATTACAACAAAAATGGTGAGGCATGAATTCAATTCAGCATCGTTGCAGGTTCAAGAATGTAATAAGCTATTCATGAAAGGCATTCAAGCCGAGATAAAATTAATAATTGTAAAAATGCTCTTTGATTGGCTTATGAATAGATGTCGGGTCATTATATATAGCTGGTGTTCATGAACTGAGCAACTCCATTGTGCGCTTCTGCAGGACCAAACCAGACCATACTGCTACAATAAAAAGGATATAACTTCCACACAGGAGCCCCTGACAATTTTTTCGTCTTCCAGTATATCCAAACGCCGTATCTACGAAAACATAATTTGGCATTATCTTAGAGCTTTGACTTAGCTCCGCCATCACTTTTCACTGGCTCTGATGAACGAGCCAATATCCAACTAGCGACATCGCTGGCATACGTCTCGTTATCCGGCTTCGGTTCCGCATGTACTGAGTAAGGTAAACAAAATGACCGAAAAAGCGTGGATACGTTTTTTACTTACGCTTATGGTACCAACCGTCGTACGACTTGAACTCTTTATCTTCGGCCGTCAATTGATTTGCAAGTTTCTTGCTGGCATCAAAACTGCAGACTTGGTCTGCCGTTCCATGCGATATCCAAATCTTGGTAACGCCGCCCTCGCCTGCGGAATTACCAACCTTGATCTGGCCGCTCGACAGTCCAGCTGCACGATCTAGCATCCCAGAGAGGCCTTCCAGAGTTCCCGTATCATGGCACAACTTGTCCTCAATGAACTCCTTCTGGACCTCAGGATCCCTGGAAAGGAATTTGGCGTCAATCACCTGGACCATCTGCATGTGCGGCAACAACTTTCCAGCTATTCGGCCCATCACGACGGTAAAATGAGATGGACGGCTTGCTGGATTGAAATCTACAAAGGGAGATTCCAGCAGGTATCCGCGAATGTGCTTGCGGGTATCGGCAGGGCCTTGGGCGGCGTAACAGAGAACTTCTGCGCCGCCCATGGAGTGGCCCATGAGGAAGAGAGGGACCGAACAAGGAATAGCGGTGCTGAGGAAAGAGGTGATGTCTGCGAGTACGCGCGTAGTAGGGCCAGTAAGGCCTTTTTCGGAGGGTTTGTGAACGGAGCGACCCCATCCCCTGCAACAAATATTCTTGTAAGTTATACGCCGCAAATATGACGGGATTGAACACACCTCTGGTCAAAAGACATCACTTCGATGCCCTGAGAGGCTAGTGTAGGAAATAGAATTCCATATGCGTTACCTGGGGGAGTTACTACATTGTTTTTTCACATGTTAGGACTGAAACTCACAGTGATCGCTGAAGCCATGGACGAATACAAGCCTAGCTTTAGCTGGACTTTCTGTCTTCGATTCAGATAGCCAAAGTAAGAACGGGAGCTAGCCAACGGTATTCCGGTAGGGCGACTAACCTTCCATGTCTTTGTGTACAGCTTCATCCCATCCTCGACTGTATGCCAACCCTCTTCGGTGGCCATAATGACGAGGAATGATAGGAGATTTAATAGTAATATTTAAGGCGCAAATAGGTGTGCTAAGAATACTAATAAAAGACTGTGAGGGCGGGCAGTATGGCAGTAATATGTATGCGGATGGTAACAGAGCTACAGCTGAGGTTCCAGCGGAGACGTGCCGAGGGATGGAAATATAGTGCGTGGTCAGAGCTCCCACGCCATAAAATAAGCTTTCTGCTCCACAAATAGGGACAAAGTTGCGACGTTCCAATCCGCCGTCATCAGTAGTAACTCCATATATTTGCATGGAGATGTGATGTTAATGCATTGTCCAAAGGGTTGCCGTCCTCTCTTTAAACCTTTTTACAGTAACCTGAGAGCTCCATTCTTGCCCACCATGGTCCAAGCCCGATCTGCCATTCGGTCAAGTTTAAGCCATGAAGAACGAACCGCGACTGAGCCGCGAGACAAAGATCTTCATTCCGTCATCTTAAATAGTATGGAATCCGTAAACGAGAGGGTCCGATTATTTCGATTGGCAATCAAGGATCAGCGAAGTGGTATTCCTGTGAGTATCTTTTACCAGTCCGTTGGGGATGAGTGTGTTGTCTGTCGAAATATACCAGCTGCTGAATGGTCCAGTGAAGTTCCTTCCAGGACAATGGCTTGATGTTCATGTCCCAGGCCTAACAAAAGCTGGCGGGTTCACGATAACTTCTACACCAAGAGATACTCTTCCTCAATCGTCTGAACCCGAACCTAATCAACTCCATTCGCCGTTTCTAGAACTTGCCGTTCAGGAGTCGCCGTCCAACCCCCCGGCTGCATGGCTTTGGCGGCCATCCGAAGAAATCCTAGGGAAAGAGTTGCAAGTCCAAGTTGGAGGAAGTTTTGTGTGGCCTCCGCCAGGAGTGCACCTCGATGAAATCCATCGAGTTATTTTTATTGCCGGAGGCGTAGGCATTAAGTGAGATTTAAGTGGCTTCCTCTTACCCAGATTTTCTCCCTCCAACCCATTCTCGGACAGTCAATCAATCCCGAGGTAGTATTGTACACTAACGAACATGCCCCCCCAGCCCTTTAATTTCCATCCTCTCGCATATTCATCAAACCAATGTGCCGCTCGACCATGTTCGATTCTTATACGCTACCAGGGTTCCTCGGTATCAGCCTAAAATTACTGAAATCTTGTTCCTTTCTCGACTATCAAACATTTTCCAGTCTTTTGGTTTAAAGAATTCTCGACAAGACGAAGAAAGAGGGCGTTTAGAGCTCTATCTCACAGGGGGGTATACTGGGCGCCCGATATCTTCAAATGTCAGCGGAAACTCCGTTAATGAAAAAGAGGACCTCAAAGTTGAGAATGCGACGTCCCACACATACTTCCGCCGCATAAAGAATGACGATTTGCAGAGCGCAGTTGGCTTCGACAAACAAGCAAGAGAGTCATCGCTATACTATGTATGTGGACCACCCGAAATGACTGATTACATTGTGGAGTATATCAGAAAGCAAGATTTTGTAGATCCAGAGAGAGTGCTCTGCGAGAAGTGGTGGTAAGTATGCTGCTTTGTTTTACCATATGGTAGTACATACATGTCACTATTGTTCCACCAATGCACAGAAAAGATATTTCCACCCTTTAACTCAATTCAGCTTCTGGCATGGTCGAATGCACTCTAAGCTTGTCTTGATCACTTATGGTCAAATTTCAGACTCTAATAATCCTAAAGCGAAGCCGAAGGTGAAAACTAATGTCGGCAACTCCGTTCTACGATTATTCTACGCTACGAAGTGTTGATTTGCCACAATCTCTTATTCGTTCTACAATCTCATGGTTATTATACCGTATACATGCTCTGTAAAACTAGCTTAAAGGGGGATTCGGGCTTAACACAGCCCCAAAAGTTCTCATCCAGTTTCCGGCACCACCTCATTGTCAATTTGTACTTCTAAGAAATAGCTTCAGCCCGGTAAAGTCTGAACACACCCCTACTTTTCTTTATGGCTAATTGCTGCCTCCTATAAAATATCGCCATCGCTATCCGATACCAACTTAGTACTGGGTAGCCGAGTAAGACTGGGGAGACTATTATCAAGCACAGCCGTCCATCGTGATATACCTCATCTCGCAGATTTTGCTCCGCACCATTGACCAATCTAGATATTAGGAAATCACTCGTGGGTCGCAGCTTCAACCTTTCAGAGCATCTCGACTTACTCGTAACGTCTGATAAGTTAGTGAACGAGGCGCAGCGTATTAAGGTACGCAAGCATACGCAGCACGACATTGCTGGTCACGGTTCAAAGTTCGTGTTTGAAATCCTGCCTTGAAAGGACTGCTAAGCGACGAACGGGCGGCGGTCTCTGGCTTCATAATGCTCCTTTTAAAAAGATCGCTGGGGAATTCTCTTACATTCATTGCAATTCATCTTCACAGTCTTGAATGATTCCATCGTGGCTCAATCATTCACCCGACAAAAGCTCGGTCCAATTGTTCCTCTTCTATTTCTCTCCATCTTCGGCTGCGCACTTGAACATGCCAGTATCTTGACCCCAAGACCAAATGGCTCGTTTTCAGTATCTTTGAATACTATGAAATTGGCTGATACGTTACGGATCGATCCCTATGCTCCAACCCATACGAACCATGCTGTAATGATCTCTCTGTTTTAGCCTTTAAGGAAAGTGAGCGGCGGAAGACCTGTGCTGTCAACTACACGCCCCTAGCAACGGCCGCTATTGAGGATTCGCACTTCACCAGTGCCATACGGAATGGGACATTCGAAGCCTTCAAGCTGCAAGCCTGTCGCGATGTGGATTACGGTCGGACTCAAGACCCCCGAGCATTTCCGGTAATTTTGTTTTCGCCAGGCGCAGGGACACCTCGCCTTTACAGCGCACTTGCACAGTCCTTGGCAAGCTCTGGATATGCTGTTCTTACTAGATGTCGTAAAATTTCCTGATGGAACTTTGGTTTTTAACGCCAATATTACTTTGGATATACAATCTCTCGAGAAAGTAGTCTTAACCCGTGTGAGTCCTCACCCAACTAGGGCAACCTTCTGTGGTGAAATAACTTGTACCTGGGGCCCGATGTGCATTTTAATGTCAGCGAAGCAGCAATGTACGGACATTCGCTAGGAGGCGCGACCGCAATTGCCGCTGTTGAGAAAGATAGCCGACTCTCAGGCGGCGCCGACATGGACGGGACATTATTTCTCATTGATCAGGATATTTATAAGCTTGTCATTCTCTTTGGACGCGAAGGTCATAACCGTTCAACCAATACCTCCTGGACTGATGCCTGGGGTCACTTCGAGGGATGGAAATGAGAGCTCGATCTAAGTAGCTCAGGACACTTTACATATTCCGATGTCCCGCTAGTAGCGGCGGAGGTTACCTAGAGGATTTCGTGCATTCAAAATTGTGACAACATATTTAGGCGCGTTTATTGATCTCATGCTAAAGGAGACGAATGAGAAGTTGCTGGAAGGGCTGGGCGCAGCTTATTCTGAGGTGCACTTTTACACTTAAGCGGGGCTTGCTTGCTACCTTACCTTTTGACAAAGCGAACGCTATGAAGGAAGATAGTTGAGTACGCTCCTGAGATACGCAATTTGAAATTGCCAAAATATTGTAAGAAACGATTGGAGGGGATCTGATATGTAGGATAGCCCTAACAGCTCAATAGGACCCAATTTCAAATACCTGATTAATCAATGCACTGTGAAATTGCTCAGTGCCATACTCACACACTGTACTAACGCACTTACCGAGCATTGAGCACAACATAACTACCTGGGCGACTCATGCAAGCCCATTGGGACGTTGATGCCAACCATATTCAGGAGCATGGGCGAAACGAAGGTCGCCACAAGATACTATTGAGCGCGCGGCTTCATCCAGGTGATGTGGATGGGCTGCCTCTACGCCGATTTTGTCAAGGCTCTCTGATGGTGGACTCATACACACCAGAACATCCTTCACGTTATGCAACGAGCTATTCGTAATACAAGAGGGCCATGGGGATCTCTGATATTCAGCGCCGTTATGCGCAAGGCGATAGTGATTCAATTCGCAAGCACATTATCCATCCAATCCACGGCAAAAGATATATTGGCACCGTCTGCGGGGAACGTTTTCGGACAGGATGCAGCCTGGCCCCTCTTTGATTGCCATTGCAGGGTGTCCCCACTTGGCCTCATCACGTTCTTACAGTTTAGGTCCCGCATGTCGCTCTGTGCTTTGGGCTTCCATTGGGCGCCACCATCACATCTCCCCTGCACGGCCTCGGCAGCAGCTCGCCAGTCAGCGGCTGTTTCCCACCACTCTGCGACTCACAGCTTGTCTTGAACCGCTCTGCCTCCCCCAGGCCTTGACGATGGCTCGGCTGACATGCAGCGGCCAGCGGCAGATATGAAGGCCTCTTAACGGCTGCTTTCTCACTCCTCTCCACCAAGCTGCATTTTCGCTCTCTTGCGACAGCTCTCTATCGCCCTGCTGTCCGGCACAGCTCAACTACGCCGCTCGCTCATCCTTAGGAAGACTAACTGAGGCATCGCGATCGCATAGCGCCCTATCCTGGCGAGTTTCGAGCCGGTTTTGAGATAGCGATTACTCCGGACGACCTTCACCGAAACGAAATCCCGCAACGCATCGGCAGTCTCGGCTAACATCACGATGTTCATCCCTAGGCATTGGCGGCTTTCCAAGCTGATCTGGATCCTGCTTGTTCTCGAATTTCCTTTCACGGTCGCCAATCTTGCGCTCTTCGGTATCGCATCCCCAGACCTGTACAGGACAAAATTATGGCAGGAAGGCGGAAATCATGGCTTCAACAGTGACCCAAGCACCATTCTATACGCCTATGCGAACTACCGACCAGTTCATACTCCCGTTGTATGGAGCTCATTGTAAATACTTCTCATGACTAATAGAAGTGTTGCGACTTAGTGCTAACCCTCTTCAGCAATACCCAGTACAACCTCGTTATCGGTGTCCTGAGCATGTTCATCTATCTCACCAAGTTCACAATGTTTATTGTGCATGTTTTCTACCCGATCATATCCCTCTTTACTCACCTCCTTCTCGTCGCTCTGTGGGCTGTCAGCGTACACGTGCAGACTGCCCCGGACACGATCGACCCGAAACGAGTCAACAATGGTGCTCCGTGGTATATCACGAAGAGCTGCAGCATCTCTTCGACAAAACAGATTGAGGGTTATTGCGAGCAAGCAAAGTCGGCCTTCGCTGTGAGCGTTGTCATGCTGTAAGTAATTAGCATATTAGACTTACAAAGACTCTTATACTAAGCTTTATATAAAGGACCCTTTTTGTAATTCATGCGGCGGTATCAATTTGGTCTCTTTTCCCCTCAAAAGAGCAGAAAGAAGCCTACAAAGCCCGCCAAGCGGAGAAAAAGGCTGAGAAAGAGAAGTGGTCCCCTGCCTCAGACATGACGGCCGAGCAACAGTGGCAGCATATGTGGGAACTCCAGCAGCTCCCAAGGACTCCTGGAACAGCTGGGGGGTTGAAAAGCCCGATGACACCCAGGACAAAGGCATTCAATTCACTAGAAGGCGATCTACCGCTGAGAGAGCATCAGTATCAGTCGTTTCCGGAATGAGCGTTAGTGTTTCTCACAGTTATGGAAATGGTGTTGAATTGGATCTGTGCATAGGGCGAGGCGTATAACTAGGTTGTTGGATGAATTCTTATGTCCATATTACTCGCTCATTTCCGGCGTAAAGGAATATATTACAAACCTCTTATTGCATTTGAACATTCTCTTGCAATTTCCTGTAGTTGGAAAGCTGTAGACATAGGATAACGGAAAATCCAATTATGAAGCCTGGATTATGAGTTTTCCTTGGACGACTGATGTTCCCGACGACGGAGTGGTTGTATGTGAGGATTTTGGTGCCAAGGCGCTTGTTCCAATTCGGCAAAATATCCACAAACAAGCCTGCAACTGACCCAGTAGTTTTCATCACTTCGATCTTAAGAATGCCATTGTCTTTTCACCTTCTTAACTAATGTATAATCTTGTACAGTTCTGAACACCTGCAGCCCTCACATATTGTCCTATTTTCTGCTCAAGACATGGAAGCAGCGAATCCGTTGGCGCGTACACGAGCCGACAATATCAGAGTTGCCGTCGCATCACCCTCCACCTGTTCCTCGGCAACTGCTGTTGCTTTACAAGAGATTCTCGCAGCTACCAAAAAACCATTACCTCTAAGAGAGAACTCAAAGCTCAAAAGTGCCAAATCTGTCACGGTCACCGCAAGTTCGCAGACGCAGGCACCCCCGAGGACGACGCCAAAGACCAAGGTCGCTGTAGCCGCAGCCGTTGAAGTCTTTGAAGAGACTAGCGTACCTTTATCGTCCAAAGAGAAGTTTATATTAGCTACAGATGTTGTCAATGCCACTCTTAAGTCCCTGAGCGACGCCCTTAAACCACAGCCAAAGGCCCATCGTCGAATATCCTCAACGAAAGCTTCAACCGCAGATCTTACCCAGGCTACATCCTCACCTAGAAAATCATGTACAGCACTCTCGGGGGGCTCTTTCTGGTCCCAACGGTCTCTCCAAGAACAATATTCGAACGCGTCCAAAAAACGGTTATCGCGCCGCTCTTCATCATATTCAGCATCCTCCAAGCCAGGACCTCAGCCCGGCATCGTTGCAACGGGAGAATGTGCACGGGTAGCCTTTGCATATCTACGGACCCCTGAGGCATCAAGATTATCGGGAAAGGACACACCTACATTACAATTGGAGAATGGGATGCTAGCTTTAGTTGGGAAGCTCATTGCACATGGGCTAGAAAGTGCAGCTCTCAAGGAGCTCCGGATACTAAAGAAACGGCTTGGGATATTTATAGGAAAAGAGAAGGAAGAGAAAGATAAAGGCCACTCGAAAAACAATGCTGGTAGCAAAAAGGTGGATTCTCAGTCCGAGAAAGAAACACTTCCTTCTCTGCTATATTTCGACGAGTTAGACTTGAAAAGTCCGGCACTCCCTTTGATTATCAGCCACCAGATGTATACGTTGCGCGTAATTGGTGCTTCGAAACGCCCCAACGTTATAGAAACAGTACTGGAGTACCTTGACCTATCTGAGAAGTCATCTCCGGCAAATCTAATCTCAGAATATGCGAAGATTCCCAGAATGGAAGCCAAAGCAGCTCGACAGCTCGACACGTTCGCTCAGATCATTCTCTCCTTATGTCCAAGTATCTCCAGCTCCGAAGATGCTTTAGCATGCAATGACAAGATCCAACCATCTCCCGAAGCTGTTTTCCGACTACAAAATCTAGCCTTTCAGGTGCGCCAACGATGGTGGAAACTAGCTGGACACCAAGGTAACGTTGGAAAAGAACTTTTCGAGCCATTTGCCAAATGTCTTTCTGCATTTGCAAGAAGATCAAAGCTACCAGCCACAAGAAAATATAAGCTAGCAACAGACATTTTCCGGGATCTGGAACTCTCTTCACAAACTCCCTCAAAACTCAAAGCATCTCCGCACACCCAGCAATCCTTGTCTTATACAAGCATACACCGCACGCTAAGCTCGCTTGCACAAGCCGCCTCTCTTACCGACGAAGCGCTCCGCTGGACTGAGTCTTCGGGGTCGACCAATTCTGGAGGGGCGCATGGAGCGAAAGCGGCAGCAGGACAAATACGCATTGCTGCTCTCTCTCTGGAGGCTCACTTATCCCAAACACGAAAGTGTGATGTTGAAAAGATCGTTGAAAATGCTTTGGGAGCTCTGCGTGGAAGCTTAGCCGGTGATTCGTCTGATCTGGATTCTTTATTTACAGAACTTGTTGGATTTCGTCGAGTAGCCGCCAAAATATTCACTGGAAACTTCCAGTCGGCCCAGACTGATGCTTATTCATCATTTGACACTCTACAAAGCCTGGCATTCTCGATCATCTCGGCTACAACACACTTCGTTGCTCGATATGTCTGTACAGAGTCTTCTGACAGTACCGATGCCAAGGTGTTCATTCGTCATGGCGAACGTATCGCCATGACGATGAAAGTCATCAAAAGCATGGTCGATTCTGTGGTTCTGTGCTGTAAACAACCCATAACCTCAAGCACCATGAGATGGGAAAAGTTGGATGCGATCCTTCAAGACTGCTACTCAATTCTGTTAGAACTTCAAGGAGGCCCCGACGCCGATGAAGCGGCTACTGTGAAGTTCAACCGAGATTTGCAATTTCCACTCGTCAAAATTTCGAATCTATATTGGATGTACTACTTGCACTCAAGGAAAAATGAAGAAAAATCTGAAAATTGGCTCAAGACGATGAAACGGTCCGCTGAGATCCTTCTCCGAAGGTCTCAACTAGAGAAGCAGTCTGGCTTGCTACCTATGAAGCTAGAGAAACTCGGAGAAGCTCATCACGCCGCTGGTCAGGTCGGGAGTGCTCGGGAAGCTCTTCTGCAAGCAGTTGATGCTCATCTAGAATCCGGAGCGCTCAAGACGGCCACTGGCATAGCTTCAACTTCTCCACTACAGCACGCCGAATGTGATGAATCCGTCATTCCTTTCGCTAGAGTTTTGAAAACTCTGCATCAATCCTACATAAAGTACGGCGTAGAAGGGGGCGGAAGTCTAGCCTTCATCGACAAAGAAGAAATTGAAATTGAGGAGCGGGGTCTGCTTCTTGAGTGGCAGCTATCGTTATTTAGTACTTTAGCATCGAAGCAACGAAATTGGGACAGCACCTTGTCTGGCTCAGTTCAAATATTGGGCAAGCGATTAATGGAATTATATACTCTCTCAGAGTTTCCTCTCCGACGTCAACGCATAGCAATACTACTTTTGCAAATTGCTGCAGAATGTTCGGATATGCAACTTCCCGAATACCTCTCTCTAGCCGCTCAATGCGAAACATCACTTGAGCAAGACATGAGTAGAGACGCTGGACTGACAAAATACCATGATCACCTCCGAGCAACGTTGAGAGTCCACCTCGCGTTCGGGGAAGGTTCACCATCCATCGGAAAGTTGAAAGATCCTCTTGTTGTCTGGCAATCAATTTTTGATGCCGCTGAGTCTTGGTCCTCGCTGTCGGATCGAGTTGATGACGTTAGAAGCTGGCTTCTACAACTTGAGACAATTTCCGATTATCTTGCAGCAAAGGGAGAAGAATACCTCCGCGTTTCTGTCTTGACACTAATCACCAAGATCTTAGAACTTCAGAAGTGTGATGACCCTACACAACTAGTCCTAAGTCTTTCAAAACTCGGTCACCAGTTTCTTGAACTTGGATACACTGGAAAAGCAGGCCTATCACTGGCCAAGGCTCAGAATTTGCTGTCAAGCAGCATGTTATCCACTGAAGCTAAGTTGCAGTGGCATTTAGTATACGCAGAATACCTACTGCGGATTGGCAACATTGAGAAATGGTGAGTCCACTAATGTTAAAATTGATGAAAATGAAACTAATAAACCATAGTGAGAGCACCCTTTGCGCTGCGGAAAAGGTAGCCTACGACGATCCATGCTTTCTGAGTCTCTCGAAACCCTCAACTACCTTATCTGGACGCGTGCGGTTTAATCGAGTCATTGCAAATGCATGTTACGTGTATTCGCTCCTCGCGCTGGAGAACGGAAATTTCGATGGCGCTTTAAGATATGCGAAACGTTGCGTAACACTCAATCGACGCGTGTGGGCCACCCTGGAAAACAGGACTTCAACAAAGAGAGTTTCGCGACCTGACTCCGGCGACTCTGAAATGGAGGGTCTGACAGAGGGGTTAGCGAATTCAACAAGTTCCGTCAGAGAGGTGCCTGTTGTGATGTCGATCACTCATGATTCGTTGAATGGCGCGGCGTTTTGGTCATTCATACCATTCCTTTATCGTGGATTATCTCAGCAATCTCAAGTATTCGCTCATCAAGGAATGTTTCAGGAGGCAGTCTATTTCGCTGAACAAGCTGACAAGGTTGCCGCGGCCGTTAGTTCTCGTTCGCTGAGAATTGACAATCTCGGAAGACGTGCGGATTACTGGACTCAAGGAGGACGAGCAGATAAAGCCCAGGATCTGTTAGATTCAGTTAAGCCTTCATATTCCGATAAGAACGTTGCTTTAGCTAGATATCACTGTTCTGCCGCCAGTGTCTTCCACGCAAATGGCGAATTCGAAAAGGAGACCGATGCATACGAACGCGCCGAGACTGTTCTCCACGATCTCAGCATACCTTCCTTTATTCAACAACTGGATAAAATCGTTTCTGCCGAGGATGTCCTGGTAAATGAAATTTCAGCGATGAAGTTGGATGCAAATACGACGAAGAAGCAACCAAAAACAACTCGAGGTCGGAAACCTATTGCAAAAGCACCTGCCCGAACAGCCCGCAAAGTCGCTCCTCCGAAAAGCCAAATAACGACTACTAGTACTGCAGACGAGTGTTTTCGACTAAGTGGTCTCCAGGGAGATGTTCTTTGCCGAAAGGCAATGGCGATGCTCCTCCAGGACAAACTCTCAGCTGCAGCCGAGCTGCTTGAACGAGCAGAAAGCTTGCAGAATGGACATCAAGGAAGTATCCTTCAACAATCTTCTAACTTCAAGCGGTGGCTAGCGCAAAGCATGAAGGAAATGTCCGCCGATTTTACCTACAATGTCCTGCTTGAGTCATCCATATCCTTTCCTGCGCTTGCTCGAACAGAACGGAAGTTCTCAGAAGGACCCAGCTCGCGGCCTAAGTGTCTTTCGCCCGCACATAAAGCATCATTATTGGCCACATCACCAATTAAAAGTGGAAGGGGAAAGAAATCAGCCAAGGATGATTTCGCGGCCACCCTTCGAAGGGCCCGCGAATGCATTGGAGAGGTCTACGCAGTAGCTATTCAGACTGGCTCGAATTCCGTCGTTCGTCAGATTTGCCGCGCTCTTGGTTATGTGACCGTTCTCCTCTCGGCAACACATACAACTAATACAAAGGTGCCTCTCCACCCGTTGTATACGGCTTATCTGAATGGTTTGTCTCTCTCTATGGGCGACTTTTCCTCTTGCTAAACTCCTCTAGAAATACCGAAACAGCACGCTTCACTCCTTGAACAATTTGCCATTGAGATCGAGAAGGAGAGCACGTCTCGCGATGATTTGCTGAAATGGCCAGACCTTCATCCTCGAGAATCGCCTATTCAATTGTCGGCTAGTCAATTCCAAAGTGAGTACGTAGAAATTATCCCAGAGACTTGGACTGCAATATCTTTGTCACTTAACGAAGAGCATGACGAACTTTATATTACTCGGTATCATGCCGGTCAGTCTCCTTTCATCCTCCGACTACCTATGGCTCGGCACAAATCTAGAGACATGGATGAGGATGTATTCGGTTTCGAGGATGGGAAATCAGAGCTCATGGAAATAATCGAGCTCTCCAATTTCAGCACCCATGACGCGCGCGACATGAATGCCAAAGGCGCAAAAACCGAATGGTGGGCGGAGCGTGAAGCACTCGACAACCGACTTCGAGATCTACTAGTCAACATTGAGAACATTTGGCTCGGGGGTTTTAGGGGAATATTTTCTCAGCATGTTCGACAACCCAATCTCTTAGCCCGTTTCCAAAAATCGGTCCAGAATATTTTAAACAGGCATCTCCCCTCTCGTCAGGGTCGAGGGCAGCAGAAAAAAATTAACCTGGAACCGAGAATCCTGGAGTTATTCATCGGTCTGGGAGATGCAATGAACGAAGAACTTGACTTGGATGAGCCATTGATGGACTTGGTCTATTTTGTCGTAGACATTCTGCAATTTAGCGGCGAGCGGAATGCATACGACGAAATCGACTTTGATTCTGTAAGACATCTCACATACTCTTCTCAAGCACCCATGTTCCCAAATAAACTATCTTACTAAATCAACCAGATCGTTGTTGAAACACTGGATGCCCTCCGCGCCTATCACTCAGCATCCCAAAACATATTAACAAAGCCAACCCACACGATTCTTATCCTTGACAAAGACCTCCACGCCTTCCCATGGGAATCCCTCCCCTGCCTCCAGCCTCTGTCTATCTCTCGCCTTCCTTCATTAGCCGCACTACGGGAACGTCTTGTTACTGCCAGGCCTCCCCTCCACGTCACAGATAAGGACGCGGAGCCGGGACATCACATCTCTGCAAGCGCCGGCGGGACGAGCATCCTAAACCCGTCGGGTGATTTGACACACACACAGAGGACGCTTCGCCCACACCTAGACGCCATGGAAGGCGACTGGACCCATATCATCGCCCACGGCCCAAGCGAGAAAGAGTTCGAAGCCGCGCTGCACGAAAAGGACTTGCTGCTCTACTTCGGGCACGGAAGCGGCGCACAGTACATCCGCTCAAGGGTCGTGAAGAAACTCCACGAGCGCGTCCCTCTTCCTTCCTCGCCCTCTTCCACTGAAGAGCCTACCTCGTCCGTGCCTCCGGAGCGGAAACCGAGCTGCGCGACGTCGTTCTTATTCGGCTGCTCCTCGGCGCTGGTGGCCGAACACGGCGTCTTCGAGCCCTCGGGCATGCTGACGGCCTACTTGGCCGCGGGCGCACCGGCCGTTGTGGGCATGCTGTGGGATGTGACGGATAAGGACTGCGACCGCTTTGCAGTGCGCGCGGGGGAGATTTGGGGGTTGTGGCCTGAGACTCCTGCCAGCGACTGGAGAAAGGCGGGGAAGGAGGAGAAGCGCGAGAAGGGGAAGGGCAAGAGCAAGGGCAGGGTTCTGGCGCGGGTTGCGGAGGTGGAGAGTGCGAGGGGAGCTGGAATGGCTAGGGGGGGGAGGAAGGGTGAGGGGGCTTTTGAGGCTGCTGGGGGGGGGGCGCTGGGGGAGAGGAGGAGGGGTGCTGGGCTCGATGAGGCTGTTAGAGGGGCTAGGGAGGCGTGTGTGTTGAAGTATTTGAATGGGGCGGCGGCGGTGGTGTATGGGATTCCGGTATTTTTGGATTAGGAGAGGGGGCGCTGGGGTTCTAGGAAGATTAGCTATTGGGTTTTGAATGAAAAGAACCGAAATGAGAAATATCGCAATTAACTGTTCGCATTCATAGTTAGTTACTAAACTAAACCCTCGTTTTTACCTCGTCGCGTTCACCTCCCCGGGAGTACTTCAGCGCCACAAACATGCTATAGTCACCAAGGACACTACATGGAGCTAGCTCCTGTGGATGATCAATCATACAAGCTCGCAGACGTACGATCCGACCTGATTGTCCCAACCTGCGGAAAGAGTTAGTTCTACCCAGCACATCTGCAAACTGGAAACGCCACGCACCGTCCCAGCCCATGTCGGCATATCCAGGCCGCCAAACGGGCAAAGAATCGCCCGAGAAATCATGATGGCTAGAAAAGCCACCAGATCAGCGGTTAGATGCAGAGTAGCGAAGTAAGAGCTAACTATAGTGGGTGCTTACTTATAAACAGTACACTTCAGCCCGCGATCGGGCCCGTAGGACGACACGGAGCGGTCCCTGGACTAACGCCAACCAAACTCTGGGTAACAGAAGGCTGAGTCGAGCTGGCACACGCACCATCCGGGCGGGACATCTATGCACACCTCGACCGCGGGGATGGTGTATTATCAGATTCCTGTCGTCTCGCGGTTGCCCTACCAGGGGTTGGTGCACATGTAGACCTAGTGGGGCGGAGGGTTAGATTGGGGAGAGGGAGGAGACGTGCGCCTGGGCCTTGGGCTGCTTCTGCTGAGGAGCGGGAGAGGAGGGGAATGGGGGTTGGGAGGGCTGTATTGGTGCGGATGAGGGATGCTAGGATGATGGTGAGGGGGGCTGGGAGATGCATGATGCTTTGAATAAGGTGTTAAAAGCGAACTTGGACTGAGAGATTCGATCCAGTGCTTTAATCTATATTCAATATTGATTAGAGTTATTGAATATTAAATATTGATCATTCAATATTCAATATCAATACAAAAAGTGTCAATATTCAATATATTGAATATTGAAACACATATATATATACTAAGAAATTTTAATTTTATAGCTAAATAGGCCTATATTATACCTATATATATGCTAGGCTATATATATAGGTATATAAAAGGGTGTATAGGTAGGAGTGGTAGAGGGATAGAGTGTATCCTA